>OLQH01001824.1_pt1 | contig 14628 bp, 13 predicted proteins | sample 1672671 | NCBI WGS metagenome assembly OLQH01 (sample SAMEA3136712, study PRJEB25190) | human gut metagenome
CCGGCGCAGCGATACACAGTCCGATGAAAATCAGGATAATAGCGATATACAGTCCATTCTGCAGTAAGAATGTCCTGCGGTTGAATGTATATTTATAGTTCTCCCATTTCTGCGCCCTGGTCTCCATGAAGGTGAATTTAGACAGGCGGAGCATGTCAATCAGGTGATACTGCCAGACAAATGCCGCATGCCTTCTGTCCTTAATCCGCTGAAGCTCCTTGTCCAGGTCCATCTTTGCGTCAAACAGGCGGTTCTTATGAACATACTTCTCATCCTTTATCTCCTGATGGTCCGTAAGCTTTGACAGGATCTCCTGATGCTCTCTTTCCAGTTCGGCAATCTTTCTGCGGTGTTTTTCCTGTACGGCAGCTTTTTCCTGCACGCAGCTTTCTTTGACCGGCTCATAGTAATCCTTGTCAAAGTGTACTTTGAGATAAGTTTCCGCGTCAGCGATCAATCTGGAAATCTCATCTTTATTTTTCGCCTCAACTGCTTTGGCCTTTTCCATTTCGCCCCTGAACTTAGCGATCTCGGCTTCTTTTTCCTGCTTATTGAAATTGCGGTCTCTCTTTATACTGTCAATTTTATTTTGTAGAGAGATAACTTTATCTATGCCATCTGCCCTTAAGCTGTCAATCTTTGTCTGTATTTTACCGACATGATCTTCGATTGGCTGACGCAGCTGTATTTCCTGTTCAGCCGTAAGAATCTTACTGTTAGCCATATCCGTCACACTCCCTCACTATAAGTACTTTGCACTGAGCCTTAACAGCTCTTCCTGGTCTGTCTCTTTCGTATTGACAATTCCAGAAAGACGTCCGTTGGACATAACACCAATGCGGTTGGTAATTCCCAGAATCTCCGGCATCTCAGAAGAAACAACGATGATCGTCTTTCCCTGTTTTGCCATATTGATGATCAGCTCATAGATTTCATACTTGGCGCCGACATCAATTCCACGGGTAGGCTCATCCATCATGAATACCTGCGGTCCTCTCTCCAGCCATTTTCCGAAGATAACCTTCTGCTGGTTTCCTCCGGACAGACTGGAAATCATATCCTCCGGACCCATACATTTTGTATGCATGATCTTAATTTCATTTGCAGTTGCTTTTACCATCTTCGCATCAGAGAGTGCTACACCGGATTTATAACTGTTCAGGTTCGCAATCGTCGTATTGAAGGTAAGGTCCCCTTTCAGGAAAAGGCCGTTGGCCTTTCTTTCCTCCGTGATCATGGCAAAACCATGCTCCATCGCTTCTTTGGCACTGCTGAAGTTTACCAGACGGTTGTTGAAATACACCCGGCCCGCCGCTCTTGTGCGGACGCCGAAAATAGTTTCCAGAAGTTCGGTACGGCCGGCGCCTACCAGCCCGTACAGTCCGAAAATCTCACCTTCTCTTACATCGAAGGTAACGTCCTGCAAATGAGGCTCATATTTGGTGGACAGATGCTGAACGGAGAGAATCACATCCTTCGGAGTATTGTCAACCGGCGGGAAACGATTTTCCAGAGAACGGCCTACCATGGCTGCGATCAGCTCATTCATGTCCGTCTCTTTGGAACTCTTCGTCATAACCAGGTTTCCGTCACGAAGTACGGAGATCTCATCACAGATCTCAAAAATCTCATCCATTTTGTGAGAAATGTAGATCAGGGAGATTCCCTGTTCTTTTAACATGCGCATCATCTCAAAGAGCTTGTCAACCTCCTGCACCGTCAAGGAAGAGGTCGGCTCGTCGAGAACGATAACTTTTGAATTATAGGAAATTGCCTTGGCGATCTCACACATCTGGCGCTGTGACACAGACATATTCCGCATCGGCTGGGTGAGGTTTACTGTCATGCCCAGTTTACGAAACAGTTCGGAGGCCTCTTTCTTCATCCGCCCCTCGTCGATCACGCCCATAGAATTGACCGGATAACGTCCAAGGAATAAATTGTCGATTACATTGCGCTCCAGACACTGATTCAGCTCCTGATGCACCATCGCGATCCCGTTTTCAAGAGCATCCTTCGGTCCGGAAAAATTTACTTCCTTTCCATCCAGGAAGATATTTCCTTCATCTTTCTGATACGTACCGAAAAGGCATTTCATCATCGTTGATTTACCGGCGCCATTTTCCCCCATAAGTCCCATAACCGTTCCGCGCTTCACATCCAGATTGATGTGATCCAGAACCCGGTTCCGGCCGAAGGACTTGCTCATACCGCGTATCGATAAGATGATATTATCGTTCTTATCTGTCATTCTTTTTTACTCCTGTATCCTGCGGATATTCCCGTCTTTGGGAAGAATCCTTTCACACAAAGGCGAATATCCCGTTTCTCAATTATAAGCTATTAGGGAGAATTTCTTCTCCCTAATAGCAAGCCACTTCTATTTCACAATATTACTGAGTCAGCAGAGAGGTGTAAGAAGCTGCATTGTCTGTCTTAACCATGTTGATTGCGAATGCATCATAGCCATCCGGATTTCCAAGACGGTTGGTGATGTTGGACTCGGTCTGTCCGTCGCCGCCGATGTACTCAACTTCCAGGTTCAGCAGATCATCGTAGTTCTGCAGCAGCGGCTGATAGGTGGAGCTTAAGAAGTTATCAGCTGCGTTGTAGATGTTCAGCCATACTTTCTTAGTTGCATGTTTGCTCTCATCCAGCTGGTTGGATACCGGCTCATAAACCTTGGTGGAATCCAGGAAATCTTTGTAGTTGTCAGCGGTAACTGCAACGTTTAATGCATAGTAAGAACGCTGCTCTTCATTGTAGGTGTATACGTCTTCGCTCAGAACGTTTCCTGCATCGTCAGCGGTACCGATACCGGTATCGATATCAACGCCATCCAGTGCGTTACGCAGAACACGCAGAGTTAAGTAAGCCTGAACGTCAGCATGCTGGCTGATGGTTCCGCCGTAACCGTCTGCAATTGCTGCCACTGCGTCATTGTTTGCATCGTATCCGAAGGTGGGAACCTTGTTATCTTTGGACCATGCGTTGAACATGGACATTCCCATACCGTCGTTATTGGAAACAACAACATCGATCTCATCGCCGAAGGAAGAAGACCAGGTTCCGATGGTATTGCCTGCAGTTGCTGCATCCCAGGTAGCTCCTGCGGAGTTCTTCATCTCCTGAGAAGCCAGCTCACGTACTACGTATTTCTTTCCGTTTACTTCCAGGGTTCCGTCCTGTACTGCGGTTGCACTTCCGTCAGCGTTGGTTCCTACCGGCTCGCTGTTGATGTTGCCGTCTTTCTCAACAGCAGTTCCCAGAGCTTTACGAACACCTCTGGTACGGGCGATGGAGTCGTTATGTCCGATATCACCGATTGCCAGAACGTAACCGATCACGCCGTCTTTGTTGCGGTCGATGGTATCAATGTTCTGCTCCAGGTACTCTTTTACCATGGTTCCCTGCAGCTCAGCACCCTGATTTGCATCAAATCCCACATAATATGTATTCTCGTTGAAGTTCAGCGCCGTCATATCCAGTTCTCCGGTGGAGCTGTTGGAAGGCTGACGGTTGAACCATACCAGCGGTTTGTCCTTGTTTGCCACATCTCCGGAAGCTGCATCGTCTTTTGCAGCGTCATCCTTTGCCTCATCTTTTGCGGCATCATCTTTCTTAGCATCATCCTTTCCGGAATCGCTGGAACCACATGCAGTAACAGAAAGTCCCAGAACTGCTGCCATTGTCAGTAAAGCCAGTTTTTTCTTCATAATAGAAATTCTCCCTTCCCTGCGGCACTTCATAACTGTGCCTGCCTTTGATGTTTTTATTATCGCTGATAGCGGAAGGAAAAAACATAGAATATTTTTTTCTATTCATTGAAATTATTAAGATTTTCTATGTATATATTGTACAGCTTTTCTTTCTTTTCCTGCATTTTTTTATCCCATTCGACGCTTTCTTTCTTTTTTCTCCCTTTTTCTATCTACATTCTACCGAATCTTCCCGGCTTTTTATCTCCCAGGGTATCCAAACTTTCTTCCCGTCCGTATCCATCTCCCCCGGAAGTTCCTCTCCTCGGGCCAGGTTCAGGGACATCTCAATCAGTGCCCCCGCGTAACCTTCCCGGTCCGCACTCACAGTCCCGAGAAGTTCTCCCTTCTCCACCGCCGCCAGCGCTTCCTCTGTCCCGTCAATCCCCACCACGCCGATTTTTGGTCCGCTCTCTTTTTTCAGCGTATCCAGAACCCCCAGCGCCATGTCGTCGTTATTACAGATAAAAAGTTCAATCTGATCCCCATACAGAGACAGCCACTGCTCAGACAGGGCCGCAGCCTGATCCCGCTCCCAGTCCGCCACACCGCTCTCTGTCATCTGCCAGGGAACCCCCGCCTCTTCCAGACTGCGGATCACCCACTCCGTCCGGATCACAGCATCCTGATGTCCCCGCTCTCCTTCCAGAAGTGCAAAAGAGAGGACACCGTCCCCGTTCAGATCCAGCTCCTCTCTGTTCTCTTCCCAGGCCTCCGCGATCATGCGCCCCTGCAGCCTGGCAGACTCCTGAGCGTCGGAACCCACATAATAAATATCTTCTCCCCGATAAAGATCGTCATCCACCGGTTCCCGGTTAAAAAAGATCAGCGGCACCTCCGCTTCCATGGCCAGATCCACCATCCGCCCCACGTCAGTTCTGTCTACCGCATTTACACAGATCACATCATATCCCAGGGAGAGAAAACGCTCCACCTGTTCATCCTGATCATTCTGACTGTTCTTGGCGGAAACGATATTTAAAAGCGCCTCCCCGGCATAGTTCTCCTGAAAAAGCTGTTTCATCTCCGCCACAATGGAATTAATATAGGTATCATCGTCCCGGTAAATACTGACTCCCACTTTCAGCCGCTCCGGCATCTTCTCCGCGCCTCTGCATCCGGCCAGCAAAAAGGGAGCGGCCGCCCAGACCATACCGGCTCTGAACAGAATTCTTCTTTCGTTTCTCTCCATTTCGTTTCCTCACCCAATCGGGAACAGCACATATTCATATTTCCCGTACGCATCCTCCGGACGAACAAAAATGCTCTCCTGCTCCACATATGTTTCCTGCCATTTTCCTTCCAGACGGCGGATCGTATAATAAACCGCCTGGTATCCCATATCATACTCATTAACCAGAACAAGCCCCTCGATCTGCCCTTCTGCCAGCGCTTCGGCAATCCTGTCATTATATCCCAGCCCGTACAGCGCCGTTCCTTCCGGTTTCAGATCCAGCAGCTCTTCCATCCCGTCCGGATCCAGAACTGCCGCGCTCCCCTCCTGCACTTCTGAAACCCGGCTGCATTTCCGGAACCCGATCCCGTTTTCTGAAAGTTCCTCCATGAGAGCCTTGCAGACGGTCTGCACGTTTTTATTTCCCCACTGTGTGCTGAATATCTGAACGCGCTCCCCTTCTCCCAGATCCTCCTGCAGAAGATGAGCCAGCCGCCCGCCCATTGTCCTGTAATCTACTGCGATCTTGCAGTATCCGGCTACGCTGGTCCTGATATTTCCCATGAGAAGCACCGGCGTCCTCTGATTAATCTCGCGGATCCAGTCGTTCTCCTCCTCATCCAGAGAAGCCAGGATAAGAATTGCCTCGGCTCCATTTTCCTGAGCCCGGCGCGCAGCCGCCTCATAATCCGTCTTTCCGTTCCGAACCGAAGCGATCTCATAATAAATATCCGCATTTTCTGTCCGGGCAGCCTGATCGATCCCCTTCCGGTAGATCTGATACCTGCTGTCATTTTCATCCTGAATCACAGAAATCGTATAGATTTCCTCTCTCTCCTCCTCAAAAAACAGATCCGTGGAGGAGAGCAGAAACAAAAAGCCCACCACTGCCAGTCCCAGCAGGATCACTTTCCACTCCCTACGCCTCTTCATTGATCATCCTCTCATATTCCACAGCCGGCTGGGTCAGCGTAACCACCGTCCCCTCATCCAGCTCCGTATCAATTGCAAGCCCGTAATCCTCCCCGAAATACAGGGCGATCCGCTCATTTACATTACGCACGCCGATCCCGGATCCCTTTCCGGAGGGGCTTATCTTTCCCCTGCGCAGGTCTTCCAGACGATCCGGCGGAATCCCCAGTCCATTGTCCTCCACCTGCAGGATCAGGCTGCCCTCTTCCTGATAGGCACGGATCCAGATCTCGCCGTCCCCGTCCTGATACTGCACCCCGTAGGCGATGGCATTCTCTACCAGCGGCTGGAGGATCAGTTTCAGGGTTGCCAGATTCTCCACTTCTTCCTGAATCTCGAAATGGTACTGGAATTTATTCTTGTGCCGCATCATCTGAATGGTCAGATAACTTTTCACATGTTCCAGTTCCTCCCCCACAGAGATGATCGTTCTTCCACCGGAGAGACCAATGCGGAAAAATCTGGCCAGTGCCGTAAGCGCCTGCACCGCATCCTCTTTTTTCTCATTTTGTACCATCCAGATCACAATATCCAGTGTATTATACAGGAAATGGGGATTGATCTGAGACTGCAGAGTATTCAGCTCATTTTTTCTCTGGATCTCATGCTCCCTCTCTGCCTGCTCCATCAGCCGGTGCAGTTCCACTGCCATCTGCTTTACGCTTCGGCTTAAATGCCGCAGCTCATAACAGCCCTTTTCCCGTATCACCGCATCAAAATTTCCTCCCTCGATTTCCTTGAGGGCGATTTCCAGACGGCTGATCGGATCAGTTACCCGGTCCGAGATAAACCCGTTGATCATCCCCAGCCCTATGATAAAGAGAAGAGCTACGGCCACCAGGGACAGCACGCTCTTTGGCGAAATCAGCGTCGTGTACCAGCCCTCCGTCACACTCACCAGCTTCCACCCTGTATAGCCGATCGTCTTAACCGCCGTCATTCGCCGTTCTCCCTGAAATTTCCCGTTATAGACACCGTCGCTGTAGCCCGCTGCCTCCAGATTATCCTCCTTTACTTTTCCATTTAAGATCATCTGGTGGCTGGGATGATAAATAATCTCACCGCTCCGGTCTGTCAGATAAACATAAGAAGCGCTGCCCGGAGAAATACTGGTGATCATCCTGGCAATGGCATCGTAGGAGAGATCGATCAGGAGAACTCCTTCTTCCAGCTGTCCGTTTTCCTTGATCTGTACCGCCTGGCTGATCGAGATCACCCAGTTGTAGGAGTGATCCCGGTGCACAAAAAGTTTCTGCACATGCGGCAGGGAAAAATGCATATTTTCCGGCTGCTCCACAGCATTTTGAAACCATTCTTCTTCTGCCGCGTGCACCCCTTCCCGGAGAGTAGCCGCCGGCGCTTTTGCCAGCATCTCCCCATCCTTGCGGAAAAGGACGATATTCTGGATATAATTTTTATTGCTGTCGTAGATCAGACGAAATTTCTCTTCCATATCTGTCCTGGCCAGATCATTTTCCTTCAGAACAGAGTAAGACAGCGTATCTGATATCTTCATCATATTCCGCAGTGTGGCCGTCAGCGTATAACTCACCTGCTCCAGCAGCGCCTGGCTCTGTACGGAAGCCACATACTCCAGCTGACTAGTAAAGCGCTGATAGAAAGAAGAGCCAATGAGCACCGCACAGGATATGGCCGCAATACTGAATGCCATCCAGATCACGGAGCGCAGCCGCATTCTGGCATAAATCTTCTGACATTTTTCCCATATCTTTCCCATCTACTGCTTCCCTTTATGATAGCGGCTGGGCGATACGCCAAACTGCCGTTTAAACACATAACTGAAATAATTCGGCTCTGTATAGCCTACTTTTCCCGCAATCACATACGTTTTATCATCGGTAGTGTTCAGAAGTTCCACCGCCTTTTTCATTCTCACTTCCGTGAGATATGTGCTGTAATTCTTGCCTGTTTCTTTCTTAAACATCATGGAAAAATAAGAAGGGCTTAAATGAAATTCCTGACAGAGAACTTCCACAGACAGATCCGGCCTGGCATAATTTGCCTCGATGTACTCCTGAGCCTCCCGGATCAGAGTATTGCAGTTTCCCTCTCTCTGGCAGACCAGCTGCTGATGGATCTTCGTACACAGCCGGTTAAAGTAAGCCTTCAGTTCGTGGCTGGTGCGCAGTTCCAGAAGCTCGCCGTAGAAATTTTCTCCCGTTCCAAAAAGTGCCTTCTCATCCAGTTCATACCGCCATACCAGCTTCATAAGCGTATTCAAAAGCGTTACGCTGTAGCTCTGGGACTGTCTCCAGTAAACCTTGTCATCCCCCATCTTATCGATCAGGGCATTGACCTGCTCCTCAATTTCCTTTTCCTCGCAGAACTTCAGGGCATGGAACAGATTTCCTTCCTCCTGCCCGCTCAGGGAGAGCACCTGTCTCTTCTGCGGTTCCACATCTCGGATATAGATTGCCCGGTCTTCCCCCAGCACCACGCGGTACTCCAGAGCTTCCTTGGCTTCCCGGTAAGACTCTGCCAGTTCTTCCGGATTCTTCCTCGGATTTCCCAGGCCTGCCGTGACCTCCAGGGCAAAAACCTGACTGCACTCCCTCCCCGCCTGATTTAAAAGCGCCAGAAGTTCATTCATGGTCTGTCCTTTCTGCAGTGCGCAGATCAGCCCCAGTTCTTTCTGCCCGTTAAACAGGTGGCAGCAGAACTTTCCTTCCAGCAGTTCACGCACCACTTTTAGGACGGATACCTGCACCAGCTGCTGTTCCCACAGCCACCGGCTTTCTTCCTCCCGCCCCTTCTGACGGTCCACGCAGATCAGCCCGGCCGTCCAGGCCTCTGCTTCCTGGAACCGGGGCAGATACTGTTTCATCAGGCGGGAAATCTCCCCTCCCGGAATATTTCCCTCAACCCACTCGTTGACAAATTTCTCCCTTAAAACAGGATAAGCCCTCCGGTAACTTTCCCGCAGAGCATTCACATCCCTTTTTTCTTCTAATTCCCGGTCAATAGAATCCCTTAATTTCTGCAGAACCGCCGTGAGTTCTCCGATATTGATCGGTTTTAAGATATATCCGGTCACCCCCAGCCGGATTGCCTGTTTCGCATACTCAAATTCATCATACCCGGAAAAGAGAACAACCTTTTTCTCCGGGTATTCTTTCTGCAGCGCCTCGGCCAGCTGCAGACCATCCATATAGGGCATCTGAATATCCGTGATCACCACATCCGGTTCCAGCGAGGTCACTTTTTCCAGCGCCTCCCTGCCGTTCTCCGCCTCCCCGGCAATCTCAAATCCCAGGGCGTTCCAGTCCATCAGCTTAATAATACTTTTTCTTACTTCTTCTTCATCATCTACAAATAAAATCTTGTACATATTTACTTCATTATCTTTCTAAAACTTTTACGGGGCAGTTCACTCATCTTTCTGATCTTCTTTCAGGAAAATCTTCATGGCATGTTTGCGCGCCTCAATGCGGGCGATCCTGTGATTTCCTCCGAATTCGCCATCCAGCGTCCAGGAAATCTCCTCCTCCGCCTCCATCACAATGTGATCTGTCTTAAAGGATTCTATCAGATCTGTATTATCCACCCGGGTCACCAGAGCTACCAGGATTTCATTTAATTCCAGCGGATTCCTGGGACGCTTGATCAGAGTTACTTCCAGAAGTCCGTCATCCATCTGCACATCACGCTTTGCCGTCAGATTCTTAAATCCCCCCACCGACCGGGAATTGCTCACCATCCCGTAGATATAATCATCTTCAAAAGTCTCACCGTTGGAAGTTACTTTCATATGATACGTCTTCACATTGAAAATCCGCTTCGTCCCTTCCAGAACGTAAGCCAGATGTCCCAGCAGATTCTTCAGATTCTGATCTGTCTGATAGGAGACGTCAGTGAAAATCCCGAACGCCGCCACATAGACGAAGGTATCCTCATTAAAAGAACCCACATCACAGGAGTAACATTTCCCCTCCACAATCGCCCGGGCCGCCTGCGCCATGTCCTTCGGAATTGACAGGCTGTTGGCAAAATCGTTGGTGCTTCCCGCCGGGATATATCCCAAAGGCACCTCTTTCTCCACTTCCATCAGCGCTGTCACCACTTCATCCAGGGTTCCATCCCCGCCGCTGCAGACCACCAGATCCACATCCTGGGCAAACTTTTTCACCTGACGATATCCATCCTGCGGTTCCTGTGTGGGATGCACCAGCACCTCATAACCGCCTTTTACAAAAATATCAATGATTTCCAGCAGTTTTGTTTTTATTTGGCCTTTTCCCGAGCAGGGATTAAAGACAAAAAGCATTTTCTTGTCCATTGTTTTTTCCTCTAGTTCTCTTTTGCATAATTTACGGATTATTTTTTTATTTTACTACGACACGGATATTTGTGCAAGAATAAGCCCTGCACAAACCGTCAGAAATTCTCCTGCCTTGCGCCCGCCAGGGATCTGTGCTATGCTCTTTTTCAGAATCTATTTTTCAGAAAGGATCTTACTGTGATATGAAAGAAAAAAATGTCCTGATCACCGGCGCTTCCCGGGGAATCGGCCGGGAAACTGCCCGGATCTTTGCGCAAAACGGCTACACTCTGTTTCTCACCTGCCAGAACCGTATCGATCTTCTGAGAGAAACTGCCGGGGAACTGAACGATCTATTCTCCGTTCCCTGTTTTCCCTTCGTCGGAGATATGGGAGACGAATCTTTCGTCACGGATCTTTTTTCCGAAATCCGGACGCGCTGCGGCCATCTGGATGTGCTGATCAATAATGCGGGAATCTCCCATATCGGTCTGCTCCAGGATATGAGTCTTGCCCAGTGGAACCAGATGCTCTCCACAGATCTCACCTCTGTTTTCCTCACCTGCCGGGCCGCCATTCCGCTGATGCTCTCCCGCCATCAGGGATCCATTGTGAACGTGTCCTCTGTCTGGGGAAATGTGGGAGCCTCCTGCGAAGCCGCCTACTCTGCTGCCAAATCCGGCGTAAACGGTCTTACCCGCGCTCTCGCCAAAGAACTGGCTCCCAGCCAGATCCGGGTAAATGCAGCTGCTTTCGGCGCAATTGAAACTTCTATGAACCAGTTCTTAAGCCCGGAAGAGAAGGAAGCCCTCACCGCTGAAATCCCGGCCGGCCGCTTCGGTTCCGCCGCAGAAGCCGCCGCTCTCCTCTACGATCTGGCTGTCCATCACCCCTATCTCACCGGGCAGGTGATCACCATGGACGGAGGGTGGATCTGATCTCTCTTATCGGGTTCCCTGAAAGAAAAGAGAGATCAGGATCGGGACAAAGAAAGAACAGATCATGCCGTTGAGCACAGAGAGAACCACGGTCTCCTCATCTGTATATTTCAGCATTACCGGCAGGGTGGTGTCTTCGCTGGTCGCTCCCGCCGGGGCAATGCAGCTGTAAAAGTTCAGTTTCCCGGCGAGAATCGGAATTAATACAAAAGAAAAAATTTCCCGCATAAGATTGCTCATAAAAGCAATACTTCCCAGTTCCGCGCCGCCCAGACGGCCGATCGTCACGCCGGACAGGCTGTACCATCCCATTCCGCTGGCGATCGCCGCTCCCGGCCCTGCGGGAATCCCCAGAAAGACAGAAGCCAGAACACCTCCCAGTATGGAACCGGCAATAATCCCGGCCGGAATCAGAAAAATACGGATGTGATATTCCCGCAGTTTCTCCAGGATCCCCCGATGCATTCCCACGCTGATCCCAACAGAAAACATAAGAATATAAAGGATCAGATCGGTGTGCTCCGTGAACACAGCCAGCAGTCTGCTTTCACCTCCCAGCAGTCCGCAGGTTATTCCCAGAAGCAGCGCCAGAATCGTAAAAACTACCATTCTCTCTCCTCCTTTTCTTCTGTTTTCCTTTTTTTCTCCAGAAATCTCCGACTTAAAAGATAAACAAATACAATGGAAAGTGCTGTCGGAAGAAGAAAAAACAAGAAGCTGGAAAAGCCCAGTCTCCCCAGTTCCTCTAAAAAGTTTTCTTTCTGTCCCAGCATAACTCCCATGGAAAAAATCAGGATAAGCGTACAGGCAAGTGCAATCCGCTCATTCAGTCTTTTTACTCTTCCGGGAACCAGAAAACGCCCTGCCAGGATCCCCGCGCACATCACAAGCAAAATAATCACAACTTTCTCTCCTTTACCGTATCTTACAATTCCCCTTGAAAATAATAAAACGGATACAGACTTAACATCCGTATCCGTTCCCTATTTTCTGCTTTTACAGTTTTTATACCAGCTCGATGATAACTTCCATTGCAGCGTCACCCTTACGCGGTCCGATCTTTACGATACGGGTATAACCACCATTGCGGTTTGCGTATTTGGGAGCGATCTCGTTGAACATCTTGTCAACCATATCTACGCTCTTGGTGTTTTTCTTTCTGCCCTTGTTCTCTGTGGGAACAGAGGTAACCGGGTAGAATACTTTCATCATCTGACGTCTTGCGTGCAGTCTGGACGGCTGATCTTTCTTGATCTCCTTCTGAACTTCATCGTATACGGTTACTTTCTTTCCGTCTACAACTTCTTTCACACGCTTTCCGTCTGCGTCTTTCTTGGCAACCTTAGCGGTAACCGTTACAGTATCAAAGTTATCTTTCTCTTTTACTGCCAGAGCAATCAGGCCTTCTGCGATCTTGCGGATCTCTTTTGCCTTTGCCTCGGTGGTAACGATCTTTCCGTGATACAGCAGATTGGTTACCTGGTTTCTAAGTAAAGCTTTTCTCTGAGAAGCAGTTCTGCTCAGTTTTCTATATCCTGCCATGATTCTTTTCCCTCCATTTGTGGAACACTCCGGCACGCGTCTTCGGTCTTACTGCCGGAATGCTTTTTTACCTCAAATTATTTATTTACTGTTCGTCGCCGGGATTCAGCTGAAGTCCCAGTTCCTTCAGTTTTGCCAGCACCTCTTCCAGAGATTTGCGTCCCAGATTACGGACTTTCATCATATCTTCGGAAGTGCGGTTGCACAGCTCTTCTACTGTATTGATTCCTGCTCTCTTCAGACAGTTATAAGAACGCACGGACAGTTCCAGTTCATCGATGTTCATCTCCAGAACTTTCTCTTTCTCATTGTCCTCTTTCTCAATCATGACCTCTGCCGTCTTGGCATTTTCAGACAGATCGATAAACAGCTTCAAGTGCTCACTCAATACCTTTGCAGCCAGGCTGACTGCCTCATCGGGATCCAAAGTTCCCCTGGTATATACATCCAGAGTCAGCTTGTCGTAATCGGTGATCTGACCTACACGGGTATTCTCCACAGTCAGGTTCACACGCTCAACCGGTGTATAGATTGCATCAACAGCGATCACGCCGATCGGCATATCATCTGTCTTTCCCTTGTCAGCGCTGATATATCCTCTTCCCTTGGTGATCGTCAGTTCCATATACAGCTTGCTGTCAGCGCCGCCGTTTAAGGTGGCGATGATCTGATCCGGATTCATGATCTCGATATCCTGATCCACCTGAATATCGGAAGCGCGGACAACGCCCTCGCCCTCGAACTCAATGTACGCAATCTTCGGCTCGTTGCTTTCGCTGGAATTTTTGATCGCCAGATTTTTCAGATTCATGATAATCTCAGTTACATCTTCCTTCACTCCGGGAATCGAACTGAACTCATGAAGCACACCGTCGATCTTCACCTGGCTTACAGCCGCTCCCGGAAGAGAAGAAAGCATAATTCTTCTCAGGGAGTTGCCCAGTGTGGTGCCGTAGCCTCTTTCCAGGGGCTCTACCACGAAACGGCCATACTTTTTATCTTCGGAAATCTCCGTAATTTCAATTTTCGGTTTGTTAAAATCAAACACGTGAAAGCCCTCCTTCTAAAATGGGTGATTTGTTTGAAGGGTATCTTACGAACTCCAGATAATGGATTATTTGGAGTACAGCTCGACGATCAGCATTTCGTCAACCGGTACGTCGATGGCTTCTCTAGCCGGAGCTTCCTTAACGGATCCCTTCAGGGCCTCCTGATCAACATCCAGCCATTCCGGAACCAGACGTCCGCCGGTTACTTCCAGAATGTCTTTGTATCTCTGCATGGATTTGCATTTCTCTTTGATCTCAATGGTATCACCAGCGCTTACCAGGTAAGAGGGGATGTTCACCTGCTTGCCGTTTACCAGTACGTGCTTGTGATCTACGATCTGTCTTGCTTCTCTTCTGGTTCTTGCAAAGCCCAGACGGAAGATTACGTTATCCAGACGCATCTCCAGAAGCTTCATCAGATTCTCACCGGTCTGTCCTGCCATCTTGTCCGCTTTCTTGTAGTAGTTACGGAAAGGTTTCTCCAGAACGCCGTAGATGAATTTTGCTTTCTGTTTTTCTCTCAGCTGCAGACCGTACTCGGACATTTTCCGGTTAGATCTCTTCAGCTGTCTTGTGGATTTCTTGTCAATTCCTAAATATATGGGATCCATTCCCAGGGAACGGCATCTTTTCAGTACAGGTACTCTATTTACTGCCATGATTCATTGACCTCCTAATTAGACTCTTCTGCGTTTCGGCGGGCGGCAACCATTGTGCGGCACCGGAGTTACGTCACGAATGCTGGTTACTTCCAGACCGCAAGCCTGCAGTGCACGGATTGCTGCCTCTCTTCCTGAACCAGGTCCTTTTACGAATACATCTACTGTCTTCAGGCCATGGATCAGAGCTGCCTTTGTAGCGGTCTCAGCTGCCATCTGTGCTGCATAAGGAGTAGATTTTCTTGAACCTCTAAATC
>OLQH01001825.1_pt1 | contig 14618 bp, 10 predicted proteins | sample 1672671 | NCBI WGS metagenome assembly OLQH01 (sample SAMEA3136712, study PRJEB25190) | human gut metagenome
ACAGCGCGAATTCGACCGATGGGCCGCCGAAGCGGAAAACCGCCGCTTCTACAACAACCTGACCCGCACGGAGGCGAAAGCCATGCTGGTTAATGGAATCCTGGAGCATTATCCGGGGAAACTGCTGGTGGCGGCTTCCGGGATGGCAGGATATGGGGCCAGCAATGAGATCCATACCAGAAAGGTGGGAAGCCGATTTTACCTGTGTGGGGACGAGACCTCGGAAGCAGGCGGGGATCGGGGGCTTATGGCTCCGCGGGTGGCCATCTGCGCGGCCCACGAGGCCAACCTGATCACGGAATATATTATCAATCAAGAAATTTTCAATGAAGAAGCTTAGTAGGAGGAGACAGACATGGAACATATGGCAAACGATGCATTTGTCCTTGGAGGACATACATTTGAATCAAGGTTTATCTTAGGCTCCGGGAAGTATTCCCTGGAACTGATCCAGGCGGCAGTCGAAAAAGCGGGCGCGCAGATTATCACGCTGGCCCTTCGCCGCGCCAATGAAGGGGGGATGGCAAACATCCTGGACTATATCCCAAAGGGCGTGACGCTTCTGCCCAATACGTCGGGGGCAAGGAATGCCGAGGAGGCGGTGCGCATTGCCCGCCTGTCCAGAGAATTAGGCTGCGGCGACTTCGTGAAGGTGGAGGTGATCCATGATTCCAAATACCTTCTGCCGGATAACTATGAGACTATAAAGGCTACCGAGATTCTGGCAAAAGAAGGGTTCGTAGTAATGCCTTACATGTACCCGGACTTAAATGCCGCCAGGGACATGGCAAACGCAGGAGCTGCCTGCATTATGCCGCTTGGCGCGCCGATTGGCTCCAACAAAGGAATCTGCACGAAAGAATTCATTCAGATACTGATCGATGAGATCGACCTGCCCATCATCGTGGACGCCGGAATCGGCAGGCCTTCCCAGGCCTGCGAGGCGATGGAGATGGGGGCGGCTGCCGTGATGGCGAACACGGCGATTGCCACGGCTGGGGATATACCGGCTATGGCGGAAGCATTCAAGAAAGCAATTGAGGCCGGAAGGACGGCATATCTGTCAGGCATGGGAAGAGTTATGGACAAAGGCGCCAGCGCTTCTTCCCCATTGACAGGATTTTTGCAGGATTAGGAGGCAGTTATGAGTACAGACAATCATGTGAACGAAAGCATTTTAAACAGCGATATCAAGGAATGGCAGAAAAAGAACCGTATCGACCATATGGCCTATCTGCCGGGGATGGAAGTCCTGGAGTCAGAGGTGCAGGCGCAGGTGATCGAATCGATGAATGCCTATGATTATACGATATATACGGAAAAGGACATACGCCGGGCGTTGGAGCATGACAACCGTACGCCGGAGGATTTTGCGGCGCTTCTGTCCCCTGCGGCGCTGCCGCTTTTGGAGGAGATGGCGCAGCGTGCCAGAATCGAGACCAGGAAGCATTTTGGCAATGGCGTCTATATGTTCACGCCCATCTACATAGCCAATTACTGTGAGAACTTCTGTATATACTGCGGATTTAACTGCCACAACAAGATTAACCGGGCACAGTTGAACGAGGAGGAGATCGACAAGGAAATGCGGGAGATTGCCAAGACGGGCCTGCAGGAAATTCTCATTCTTACCGGCGAGAGCAGGAGCAAGTCTACCGTGGAATATATCGGCGAGGCCTGCCGGATTGCCCGTAAATATTTCAAGGTCATCGGGCTTGAAGTGTATCCGATGAATTCGGATGAATATGCCTATCTGCACGAATGCGGCGCGGACTATGTCACCGTGTTCCAGGAAACCTATAATTCGGAAAAGTACGAGACGCTTCATCTGGCCGGACATAAGCGGATATTCCCTTACCGCCTGAACGCCCAGGAAAGGGCCCTCAAAGGCGGCATGCGGGGCGTGGGATTTGCGGCTCTCTTAGGGCTGGATGACTTCCGCAAAGACGCATATGCCACAGGAATGCATGCCTACTTGCTGCAGCGGAAATATCCGCATGCGGAGATCGCATTCTCCTGTCCCCGCCTGCGTCCGATCATCAATAATGATAAGATTAACCCTATGGATGTGCACGAGCCCCAACTCTTGCAGGTGGTGACGGCGTACCGCCTGTTCATGCCGTTTGCAAGCATTACCGTCTCCACCAGGGAATGTGCCCGCGTCAGGGACAACCTGGTAAATATTGCTGCCACGAAGATCTCCGCTGGCGTAAGCACCGGAATCGGGGAACATGTGGAAGATCTTGAGACGAAAGGGGACGACCAGTTCGAGATCTCCGACGGACGTTCTGTAGAAGAGGTGTATGAAGATCTGCTGCATCTGAATCTCCAGCCGGTGATGAATGACTATGTCTATGTGTAGGCCTGGGGTTGAGGAGGGACAGAAGGGTATGGGAATTCTCGGTAATAGCGAGGACTTTTATAGCCGTGTGATCGCCGTGACGAACCGGCATCTGTGTGCCGGGCCTTATCTGGAACAAATAGAAAGAATCTGCCGGAGACAGCCGGGGGCGGTTATCGTACGGGAAAAGGATATGGGGCCCGAAGATTATGAACTCCTGTATCGCCAGGTTCGGGAAATCTGCCAAACCTATGGCGTGCCGTGTATTGCCCATACCTACGCGAAGGCAGCGCTGCATGTAGGAAGCCGGGCGATTCACGTTCCTTTGCATTTACTTAAAGAAACTCCTAAGATCCGGGGACAGTTTGATATAATCGGAGTCTCCATCCATGGGAAGGAGGAGGCGCTTCTGGCGGAAAGATTGGGAGCCTCCTATCTTACTGCCGGACATATCTTTGCGACAGACTGCAAGAAAGGCGTGGCTCCAAGAGGCGTGGAATTCCTTGAGAATGTCTGCGAGGCAGTTTGCCTTCCCGTATATGCCATCGGGGGAATGAAAGGGGAAATAGGCTGCGTGGAGGAGATGATGGCCCATGGCGCCCGGGGAATCTGCGTGATGTCGGAATGCATGGGGTGGTAAAAGCGGGTTTGGACTTTACATTTTTCTTTGTATGCAATATAATAGAAAAAAATTCCATATACAGGAATCTTAAGGAGGAGTCCTTTTGGAGAGATTAAATCAAATCATAGCCGAGAATCTGAAAGAGATACGGAAAGGAAAAGGATTGAGCCTGGAGCAGGCATCTGCTCTTACTTCTATCAGCAAGAGCATGCTCAGCCAGTTGGAGCGAGGGGAAGTAAATCCTACCATCTCTACCGTGTATAAACTTTCGCTGGGATTAAAAGTTCCAGTGACGGCATTTACACTGGATAAGCCCAAGCCGTTTTCCAAGACGGGCAAGTCCGAGGTCGTGCCGTTAAGCGGCGATGACGGAAGGTACAGGCTCTATCCCATCTTCAACTTCCGGGACGGACAGGACTTTGAGATATTCGATCTGGAATTTGACGAGGGAGGCATGATGCCAGGGAACCGGCAGATGAACGGAACCAGGGAATTCATTACTGTATATTCGGGACAGCTTACCTTAAGCTTCCAGGATCGGGAATATGTATTGGAAGCCGGGGAGGCAGCCTCCTATAACGCTTTCGACGATTATATCTATAAGAACACAGGAACCGGGATGGTGACTGCCAGCATAGTAGTCCATTACCCGAATTAGAAAGGAGCATTGCAGCATGGAGAATCAGAAGCAGCGCGTGTATGACGCATTGGACAAGTTGAAAATCAAGTATGAGGTGGTAGAGCACGAGCCGGTGCACACCATGGAAGACATGGACAGGCTTGGCCTGCCGGAAAAGGGAACCCTATGTAAGAATCTGTTCTTAAGAGATTCTAAGGGAAAGAGGCATTTCCTGGTGACTTGCGAGGAAAGCAAGAAGGTAGACTTAAAATCATTGGGAAGGCAGCTGGGAGGAGGAAACCTCAGCTTCGCTTCAGAAGACCGCCTGGAAAAATATCTGGGCCTTAAGCAGGGCAGCGTGTCTCCCTTTGGCCTCATGAACGATACCGACCATGCAGTAGAGTTCTTTATCGACAAAGACTTAAGCAGATGCAAGAGTCTTGGTATCCATCCGTTGGAAAATACGGCCACGGTATTTTTGTCTTTTAAGGATCTGGATAAGTTTTTGTGGGATCTGGATGTAGATGTGGTGAAGATTAAGTTGTGATTTTAGGGAAGTAGTGCCCGCCTCCAAGCCGCCCGGTACTTCGCTGGCAATCCCGCGAGGTGCAGGCGGTAATGACGCAAAAAATGATTTAAGGAGGTATCATCTTTACCATGAAAAAGGCCCTTGAAGGGCCTTTTCTTTTGCCAATACAATGAAATCATTCTGGTAAACCCCATATAACGCCTTTATAGATGCCCCCTGCGTAAAGCGTACAGAAACGCCGGCACTCACCGCAGAATTGCCAGTAAATTGCCGGTAGCCCGGGAGGGAGGAATCGCACCCCCTCCCTCCCGGGCGTACCACCAACTTACCGAATTCCTACACCAACCTGCTTCAACGCCTTTGCAACCGGGGGAATGGAGATGATCACCAAGGTGATGACTGCCTCAGCGCCCAGATATCCGCCCTGGTACATCGCGGAATATGCCCAGGGATTCATACCTTTCGGGGCAAAAGAGGCGAAGAAGATAACGCCGGATAAGGTCGAGCAGAGGAACCGTCCCAGGACGCCTGCAAAGTATCCAATCTGAAGGCCATATTTTCGGTTACTGAAAAAACCTGACAGGCCAAGAGCGCCGAAAGCCAGGGGATAATCCAGGATTACCTGGGGGATGGTCAGCATATAGGGATCAACGATGAATTGAAGCAGGCCATAGGCGGCGCCAGCCAGCAGACCATATTTGGGGCCGAACCAGTAGCCGATCAGACAGATGAACAGCATGGACATCAAAGTGATAGAGCCGCCCATTGGCATTTCCCATACTTTGATGTAGGATGTTACCATTGCAAGAGCGATTCCCATAGCAGAAAAAACGAGTTTCTTCGTTGCGGCGTGTGTTGCGCCGCTTTTTGTGATACTTGATTTTGACATATTATATTCTCCTTCCTTACGCCGGCATTACCCGGATCAAGTTCAAGGGTCTGCGCGTCTTCGCGCATCTCAGCCATATCGGCGCCCCATATGGGTCTTATGATAGGAGCCATGCCGGAAATTGTCAAGTAGGAGAGAAAGTTTATACTTTTTTTATTGCAAGTTAGTGGAATGAGAAGTAGAATAGAGAAGGTATTGATAGATGAAAGTGAGGAAGCGTATGGAACAACAACAGAACAGACAGGGTCAGGGCGGCCAGGTGCCACCTATGAAGCCGGAAAGTTATGGCAAGCGGCTGTGGCACCTGTGGGGACCGGTCGTAATATGGCTGGTGATCGGGATACTCGTAAGCATGATTGCAGAGTATGCTTTGACTTCTGTGTATATAGTAAGCCATTATGGCAATGAATTGAATCAAGGAAGCAGCCTCAGCCAGACGATGGAACTGATGGAAAAGGACGGGGCTTCTATCATGAATGCTGTCGTCAAGCAGATGAATGCCTATTCTACTCCGATCAATGGAGTGCGGGCTCTGATCGTGATACCGGTTATGGCATTCCTGTTCCATAAAGACAGGGCAAAAGAGAAGGCAATGGGATTCCACCCCAATAAAAAGGCGCCTATCTGGAAATATTTCGCAGTCATTGTCATTGCCGCTGCTATGTGCCTGGGGCTGAATAACCTGATTACTATAGGGAATTTCTCGGCGGCCAGCGAAACTTATACAGAGACGCTGGAAGGAATGTATTCCGCGCCGCTGGCTTTGCAGATCGCGGTATTGGCAATCATCGTGCCCATCAGTGAAGAACTGGTATTTCGCGGGCTGCTTTTTAAGCGTTTTAGGGAAAATGGAGGATTCATGCAGGCAGCGCTGCTGTCGGCATTCGTATTTGGATGGATTCATAATAATATCGTCCAGATGATATACGGGTTTGTAATTGGAATGATGCTGGCTTATCTGTATGAGAAGTATGGCTCGGTAAAGGCGCCGATTCTGGCGCATATGTCTATGAATCTATTATCAGTGCTGGCGACGAAGTACAAACTGCTGGAATGGCTGGCAGAAGATGTTCTGCGTATCGGAATCGTAACGGTTGCGTGCGCGTCCATAGCCGCCACCATGTTTGTGTTCATCCAGAGAATAGAAGAGAAACCAGATATCCCGGGGAAATCCGAAGAACATGAGAATCTGGCAGCCGTATAAACTGCCAGATTCTTTGCTTTCATGAAATAAATAGTCTGATTATCTGACAATTTGAGAAAAGTTACGGTTTACAAGCCGGGGAAAATGTAGTATAGTAATAAAAAATTAAATGAAAGGACTGAATATATGAGCGGACAGAGCGCAAGCGGTCAATGTGGCTTGTACCGTCCCGGGTTTGAACATGATAACTGCGGAATCGGTGCAATCGTCAACATTAAAGGGCAAAAAAGTCATAGTACTGTGGCAAATGCATTAAAGATTGTAGAAAACTTAGAACATAGAGCTGGCAAGGATGCCGAAGGTAAGACAGGTGACGGAGTTGGAATCTTATTACAGATATCCCACAAGTTTTTCTCCAAAGTCTGCAAGCCTCTCGGCATCCTTTTAAGTTCACAGAGAGATTACGGAGTCGGGATGTTTTTCTTCCCTCAGGATGAGTTGAAGAGAAATCAGGCGAAGAAGATTTTCGAAGTAATCGTAAAAAAGGAAGGCATGAATTTCCTGGGCTGGAGGGAAGTGCCGGTTAAGGCGGAGGTCCTGGGAAGCCGTGCGCGGGAATGTATGCCCTGCATTATGCAGGGATTCATCGAGCGCCCGAAAAAGGTGGAGAAAGGCCTGGATTTTGACAGGCGGCTGTATGTGATCCGGCGGGTATTTGAGCAGAGCAGCGATGACACTTATGTGGCATCCCTGTCAAGCCGCACGATTGCCTACAAGGGAATGTTCCTGGTAGGCCAGCTGCGTTCGTTCTTCGAAGACCTGCAGGATGCGGACTACGAGTCCGCGATAGCTCTCGTGCATTCCAGGTTCAGCACCAATACGAACCCCAGTTGGGAAAGGGCGCATCCGAACCGGTTTATTGTACATAATGGAGAGATCAACACGATCCGCGGGAATGCGGACAAGATGCGTGCCAGGGAAGAGAACATGGAGTCAGAATACCTGAAGGGCGAGCTTCACAAGGTGCTGCCGGCCATCAATATCGCAGGATCTGACTCTGCCATGCTGGATAATGCCATTGAATTCATGGTGATGAGCGGGATGGACCTGCCGCTTGCCGTCATGATCGCGATTCCTGAACCTTGGGCCAATACGAAGAATATGTCCCAGGAGAAGAAGGATTTCTATCAATACTACGCCACCATGATGGAGCCGTGGGACGGGCCCGCGTCTATTCTTTTCTGCGACGGGGACTGCATGGGAGCCGTCCTTGACAGGAATGGCCTTCGTCCTTCCAGATATTATATCACGGATGATGACACACTGATCTTGTCTTCCGAGGTGGGTGTGCTTGATATTGACCCGGGCAAGATCGTCGTAAAAGAGCGCCTGCATCCTGGAAAGATGCTGCTTGTAGATACCGTGCAGGGAAAGGTGATCGACGATGAAGAACTGAAGGAGAGATACGCAAGCCGTCAGCCTTACGGAGAATGGCTGGACAGCAACCTGACAGAACTTAGCAGCCTTAAGATTCCAAACCAGAAGGTCCCATCCTATACGCCGGAAGAATGCAAGCGCCTCCAAAAAGCCTTCGGCTATTCCTACGAGGAAGTGAAGACATCCATCATGAACATGGCGAAAAATGGAGTGGAAGGGACGGCAGCCATGGGAATCGATGCCCCTCTGGCGGTGCTCTCGGACAAGCATCAGAATCTGTTCGGGTACTTCAAGCAGTTGTTCGCGCAGGTGACCAATCCTCCCATTGACGCGATCCGGGAGGAAGTAGTGACTTCCACCACCGTCTATATCGGCGCGGATGGCAACCTGTTGGAAGAGAGGGCTGAAAACTGCAGGATGCTGAAGGTGGAGAATCCGATTCTTACCAGCACGGATCTTCTAAAGATCAAGAGTATGAAGGCAGACGGATTCCGGATAGCGGAGATTCCCATTATCTATTACAAGAATTCCAGCCTGGAGAAAGCGATCGACTACTTGTTCATCGAGGTAGACCGGGCAATCCGCGAAGGCGCCAATATCCTGATCCTCTCGGACCGGGGCGTGGATGAATATCATGTAGCCATGCCGTCCTTGCTGGCATTGTCGGGATTACAGCAGCACCTGGTGAGGACGAAAAAGAGGACTTCCGTCGCAATTATTCTGGAGACGGGAGAGCCAAGGGAAGTGCATCATTTTGCAACCCTTTTGGGCTACGGCGCTTGTGCGATCAATCCCTATCTTGCCCATGAGTCGATCCGGCAGCTGATTGATACGGATATGCTTCAGAAGGACTACTATGCGGCCGTGGATGATTATAACCATGCGGTGCTTTCCGGAATTGTAAAGGTTGCGTCAAAGATGGGAATATCCACTATCCAATCTTATCAAGGAGCAAAAATATTTGAGGCGATCGGCCTGAAGGAAGCGTTTATAGATAAATATTTTACCGATACCGTAAGCCGTATCGGCGGCATCGGAATCGAAGAGATTGCCCAGGACTATGTGGCGCGCCATTCGCAGGCATTTGACCCGCTGGGGCTGGAAGTGGATCTGACCTTGAACAGCATCGGGCAGCATAAGTCCAAAAGCGGCGGAGAAAAGCATCTTTACAATCCGCAGACCATCCACATGCTGCAGCAGTCCGCCAGACGCGGCGATTATGAAATGTTCAAGAAATATACGGATATGGTGAATGAGGAAGGCGCGCACATCAATCTGCGTGGCCAGCTGGAATTCAAGTATCCGAAGAAGGGGATTCCCGTAGACGAAGTGGAGAGCGTGGATTCGATTGTCACCAGGTTTAAGACAGGAGCCATGTCCTATGGCTCCATCTCCAAGGAAGCCCATGAGACGCTGGCCATCGCCATGAACCAGCTGCACGGCAAATCCAACAGCGGCGAAGGCGGCGAGGAGATTGAACGTCTGGATACAAACAGATGCTCGGCGATCAAGCAGGTAGCTTCCGGCCGATTTGGCGTGACGTCCAGATATCTGGTCAGCGCCAGGGAAATACAGATTAAGATGGCGCAAGGAGCCAAGCCGGGGGAAGGCGGACACTTGCCGGGAGGCAAAGTATATCCATGGATTGCAAAAACCCGTCATTCTACGCCAGGAGTAAGCCTGATCTCCCCGCCGCCTCACCATGACATTTACTCCATCGAAGATCTGGCCCAGTTAATTTATGACTGTAAGAACGCCAATAAAGACGCAAGGATCTCGGTAAAACTGGTGTCGGAGGCAGGCGTCGGCACGGTTGCCGCAGGAGTAGCCAAAGCAGGCGCGGGACTGATCCTGATCTCAGGCTATGACGGCGGTACCGGGGCGGCCCCAAGAAGTTCCATCCATAATGCTGGCCTTCCGTGGGAACTGGGCCTGGCCGAGACGCATCAGACGCTGATCCAGAATGGCCTTCGGGAGCGGGTGCGGATCGAGACGGACGGCAAGCTGATGAGCGGCCGGGATGTGGCTATTGCCGCGATCCTTGGGGCGGAGGAATTCGGCTTCGCCACAGCGCCTCTGGTAACGATGGGATGCGTCATGATGCGGGTCTGCAACCTGGATACTTGCCCGGTGGGGGTTGCCACCCAGAATCCGCAGCTGCGGAAACGATTCACGGGCAAGCCGGAATATGTCGTGAACTTTATGCGCTTCATCGCCCAGAATCTGAGAGAATATATGGCGAGGCTGGGAGTGCGTACCGTGGATGAACTGGTTGGACGGACCGATCTTCTGAAAGTCAGGGAAGACGCCACCTCCGACAGGGCGGCCACGCTGGATCTTAAGCAGATTCTGTATAATCCATATGAAGGAACGAAGACGCCGGTTACATTTAACCCAAAGAAGAGGTATGACTTTGAACTGGAGAAAACGCTGGATGAGAAGGTTTTGGTCAAAGAATTGCTGCCATCTCTGGAAAAGAAGCAGAAGAGAAGCATAGAAGTGGATGTTACCAATACAAACCGGACATTTGGAACCATTTTTGGATCTGAGATTACCAGGAAGTATCCGGAAGGACTGCCGGAGGACAGTTACGTGGTAAAATGCAGTGGTGCCGGAGGCCAGTCTTTTGGCGCGTTCATTCCTCGGGGACTGACACTGGAACTGATTGGCGACAGCAATGATTATTTTGGAAAGGGACTTTCCGGCGGCAAACTTGTCGTATATCCGCCACGCAGCGCAAAATATAAGCATGATGAGAACATTATAATAGGAAATGTGGCGCTTTATGGAGCGACAAGCGGAAAAGCATTCATCAACGGAGTCGCAGGGGAACGTTTTGCAGTGCGAAACTCAGGCGCGACGGCCGTAGTGGAAGGCGTAGGAGATCATGGATGCGAGTATATGACGGGTGGACGCGTGGCGGTTCTTGGAAAGACCGGTAAGAACTTTGCGGCAGGAATGAGCGGCGGCGTGGCGTACGTACTGGATCTGGACAACAGCCTGTACAGGAATGTGAATAAGCAGCTGGTAAATATCGAGCATGTGACATCCAAATTCGATGTAAATGAACTGAAAGGCATGATTGAGGAGCATGTATCCTATACCAATTCTCAGATCGGGAAAGAGATCCTCAATCATTTTACCGGATATCTGCCAAAGTTTAAGAAGATCATTCCGGTTGACTATGAGCGTATGCTCACCACCATCCTTCAGATGGAAGAGCAGGGCATGAGCAGCGAGCAGGCAAAGATTGAAGCATTTTATGCAATTAAAGGCGGAAGATAGGAGGCGCAGGAAAGTGGGAAAAGCAACAGGATTCATGGATTATGAAAGACAGGATAAGGCAGCGGAAGCGCCAAGAGAAAGAATTCGGCATTTCAACGAATTCTATACGCCGCTGGCAAAGGAAGAGCAGGAACTGCAAGGGGCAAGATGCATGTCCTGCGGCGTTCCGTTTTGCCAGTCCGGGCAGATGATCATGGGAATGGCAAGCGGATGTCCCCTCCATAATCTGGTGCCGGAATGGAACGACTTGATCTATCATGGCAACTGGGAAGAGGCATACTACCGGTTGAAAAAGACCAACAACTTCCCGGAATTCACCTCCCGCGTGTGTCCGGCCTTATGCGAGGCGGCCTGTACCTGCAGCCTGAACGGGGATGCAGTCACGACAAAGGCAAATGAATATGGGATCATTGAAAATGCATATGAAAAAGGGTATGCATCAGCGCGTCCGGTGAAGGTGCGTACCGGTAAAAAAGTGGCTGTCATTGGCTCTGGCCCTTCCGGGCTGGCTGCTGCGGACATGCTGAATCGGAGAGGGCACAGCGTCACGGTGTTCGAGCGGGAGGATAAGCCGGGTGGACTCCTTCGGTATGGCATTCCCAATATGAAGCTGGAGAAACAGGTGATCGACCGGAAAATATCGATACTGGAAGAGGAAGGAATCGAATTTGTGACAGGGTGCAATGTAGGCAAAGAACGGAAGGCATCCACGCTCCTTCGAGAATATGACAGAGTCATCCTCTGCTGTGGCGCTTCCAATCCCAGGGATATCAAAGTACCGGGGAGAGACGCGAAAGGAATCTACTTTGCGGTTGACTTTCTGAAATCCACCACCAAGAGCCTTTGGGCGAATGAAATGCAGTTAAAAGACGGCGATTATATTTCTGCCAAAGGCAGGAAAGTCATGGTGATCGGCGGAGGCGATACGGGAAATGACTGCGTGGGGACCTCCATGCGCCACGGCGCCAAATCCGTGCTGCAGTTGGAGATGATGCCAAAGGCTCCGGATGAACGGACGCAGGATAATCCATGGCCGGAATGGCCCAAGATCTGCAAGACAGACTATGGGCAGCAGGAGGCCAAGGCAGTCTTCGGCCATGATCCGAGGGTTTACCAGACAACAGTCAAAGAATTCAAGAAAGATAAGGAAGGCAGAGTGTGCCAGGCTGTTCTGGTGAAACTGGAAGCAAAGAAGGACGAGAAGACCGGCCGGATGATGATGGCAGAAGTAGCGGGGAGCGAATATACTGTAGAAGCGGACCTGGTGCTGATCGCTGCCGGATTCATCGGCAGCGAGAACTATATTACCAAGGCATTCGGAGTAGAAGTGAATGAACGGACCAATGTGGCAACGCCGGCAGGGGAATATGGAACCAACGTTGCGAATGTATTTGCCGCAGGGGACATGCACAGAGGCCAGTCCTTGGTAGTCTGGGCAATCCGGGAAGGCAGAGAGGCGGCCAGGGAGGTGGATATAAGCCTGATGGGCTATACAAATATGGACATACAATAAGGAAAATAGTTCCTGCAAGATGTTACAAAAGTGTTAAAAAATGTTGCAAATTTTAGTGTAATAGAGTATAATCGATTCTAGATGTAGGGGTACTATGTCAAATGAGGGTAAATAAGAGTATAAGAATAAGTAAAAAGGATGATTAAAATGAAAAAATTTGGAACGAGGCTGCTGACTGCTGTCGTTGCTAGTTCAATGATTGTGACACCAGTTTTCGCAGCGCCATCAGTCGATGACTTGAAGGATAACAAGGCAGCCAAGGAAAGCGAAGTGTCATCGCTGCAGGATCAGTTGACGGATATTATGTCCAAACTGGGAGACCTGGAGGAAAGCCTGATTGAAAAGGGCGAGGAGATTACAAAAGCGGAAGAAGATCTGAAAGAGGCTCAGGAAAAAGAGCAGGAACAATACGAAGCCATGAAGAAGCGTATCAAATTCATGTACGAAGAAGGAGATACGACCGCGTTAGAGACGCTGGTGACGGCAGAGAATTTCTCGGATCTTGTGAATAAAGCGGAATATGTACAGAACGTACATACATATGACAGGAAGCAGCTGGAGGAATACATAGAGACAAAACAGCAGATTGCAGATCTTAAGACGACGCTGGAAGACGAACAGAAGAATATGGAATCTATGCAGGCTGAATACGAGAATAAGGAAAGCGAGCTGAGTTCTACCATCGAATCCAAAAAGGCAGAAGTCGCGAACCTTGACTCTCAGATTCAGGCAGCAGCCGAGGCGGCAGCGGCAGAGGCTCTTGCGGCACAGCAGCAGGCAGCGGCAGCAAATAATAACAATGGCGGGGGAAGTGGAAACCGTAATAATGGCGGCAATGGCACCAAGCCAGCACCGGCACCGACCCCAAGTGGCGGCGGCTCAGGCAATACGTCCACTGCACAGGCTATCGTAAATGCGGCATACAGCCAGTTAGGCGTGCCTTATGTATGGGGTGGAACGACTCCGGGAGTAGGACTTGACTGTTCAGGGCTTACACAGTATTGCCACAGAGTTGCAGGTATCAGCATCGGACGTACTTCAGAAGTGCAAGGAGGAGGCGGAAAGGCTGTCAGCAATCCGCAGCCGGGAGATCTGGTATGCTACGGAAGCCATATCGGCATCTACATCGGCGGAGGCCAGATGATCCATGCGCCTCATACAGGAGATGTGGTAAGAGTTGCCAACGTATATGGATCCCCGTGGTATAGACGTTACTGGTAAATGGTAAACGAGGGAAAGTAAACAGGAGAACTTATGAGAAGAATTAAGAGTGCTTTGTTGGTCACGGTACTGACATGTGGATTGGTTGTAACACCGGTTTTTGCAGAACCGTCGGTTGATGATTTAAAGAAAGACAAGGAAGCAGCACAGAGCGAAGTTGATTCCTTACAAAGCAAATTGACGGATTTGTTATCCAAGATCAGCCAGCTTGAGGGAGACCTGATTTCAAAAGGCCAGGAGATTACCCAGGCGGAAGAAGACTTGGCCGCGGCTCAGGAAAAAGAAGAAGAGCAGTATGAAGCCATGAAGCTTCGCATAAAGTTCATGTATGAAGAAGGCGATACCAGTGCTCTTGAGACATTGGTATCTGCAAAGGATTTCTCCGATTTGGTCAACAAGGCCGAGTATGTGCAGAATGTTCATTCCTATGACAGAAAGATGCTGGAAGAGTATGTTGCCACAAAGCAGCAGGTTCAGGATCTGAAGTCTACTCTGGAGACGGAAATGGACAATCTGGAGAATATGCAGGCGGAATTTGAAAGCGATAAAGAGAATCTGGACGCGACGCTTGCAAGCAAGCAGGATGAGTTAGGCAGCCTTGACGAACAGCTGCAGGCGGCAGCCGAGAAAGCGGCCGAAGAGCAGAGACGTCAGGAAGAAGCGCAGCAGGCGAACAATAATAACAATAGCAGCAACAACAATAATAGCAACAAGAAGCCGAGCGGCGGCGGAGGCGGCGGAAGCAATCCTTCCTATGGAGGACAGGGAAATACTGCTGTAGCACAGAAGATCGTGCAGGCGGCGTACAGCCAGCTTGGCGTGCCATATGTATGGGGCGGGACGCAGCCGGGAGTAGGATTAGACTGTTCCGGACTTGTGCAGTACTGCCATGCGGTTGCGGGAATCTCACTGCCGCATTATTCTGAGTCACAGTATGCCGGAGGAAGAAAAGTGTCCAGTCCGGAACCGGGAGATATCTGCTGGAAGCCGGGCCATGTAGGCATCTATATCGGCGGTG
>OLQH01001829.1_pt1 | contig 14580 bp, 10 predicted proteins | sample 1672671 | NCBI WGS metagenome assembly OLQH01 (sample SAMEA3136712, study PRJEB25190) | human gut metagenome
GATTTTACGCCCATTGATATCTACCGGGCCAAGGCGCGGCATTTCCAAATCATAGACGGCAAGCTGATGCCTTCCCTCAGCAGCATCGACGGCCTGGGTGAAAACGCGGGCGCCGCAACCTTCACCGTAACCGTGCCGGAAGACGGTACATATGCGATCAACCTCGACTTCTACAAGAAGCCGTCCAACGAAGATGTGCCGATGTTCGTCGATATCAACGGCGACAGCGACCACCCGTACCGCATGATGCTCCCGTCCACCGGATACAACGGCGGCGCACCGGGCAGCCGTGCATCCGCTCTGTTTGAGCTGAAAGCCGGCGAAAACACCCTGCGGTTCTACAACCCGATCCGCAGCTCCAACCGCGACTACGACACCGCCCGCTATAATTACAAGTTCATGAGCACGAACCTGATGCAGGCGACGGAGAAGTATGCAGAGGAGAACGGCAAAGAAAACCGCCCGATCACGCTGGAAATCTGCGAATGGGGCGGCCGCCAGCCTTGGGTCTGGGGCGGCGAAACCGGCAACATGTGGAGAACTACCGGCGATATCGCGGCCAACTGGAACTCCATCTCCAGCATCTACGATACCAACGTAGAGCTGTATAAGTATGCTGGCAAGTACGGCAAAGAAGAGGGCGACAACAACTACGGCTGGAACCATCCGGATATGTTGGAAGTCGGCGTCGGTTCTTCCTTGACGTATGACGAGTATGTCTCGCACTTCAGCCTGTGGTGCCAGATGGCATCCCCGCTGATCCTCGGCAACGACCTGCGGACGCTCGACGAGCATCCGGAAATCCTCGAAATCATCACGAACGAAGACGCCATTGCGGTCGACCAGGATCCCACCGCAATCCAGGGCATCCGCTATCGCGATGAAGGCGATTTCGAGTACCTCGTAAAGCCTCTGACCGACGGACGCATTTCCCTGCTTATGTTCAACCGCTCCAATTCTGCGGCGACCATGACCCAGGAAATTTCCCAGATCGGCGAACTGCTGAAAGAAAAAGACGAGTACTACTATGACAACTACTACAAGCTCGACAACACCTATGTATATCATCTGAAGGACGTCTGGGAGAAGGACGAAGACGGCAACAACATCGAGTTTGACTCCCCGGTTGCCACCGCATCCGTCCCGGCGCACGGCGTCAAGATGTACATCATCGAACCCAATGAGAACGTCCAGGAAGGCGCTTACATTGTTGGCGAACTCGACGACAGCAACCTGAGAAGCGGCGAAGACGCCATCCTGACGGCGCGCTTTGTCAATGGCGGCGCAACGAAGGTTGACACCGTCGGCATCAGCCTCGAACTGCCGGAAGGCTTCACCTCCAAGGCGCTCTCCTCCACCGTGAGCAGCGATCTTGCCACGGGCGATAGCTTCACCGCCCGGTTCCGCGTCACCGCGGGCGATGTGCCCATGACCAATGAACCGATCACGGTCAAGGCACTTTTGACGTATGAAGGCTCCAACCAGCCGGTCACCGTGACGTTCGATACGATGATCACTGTGCAAGCGGCAGCAACGGGCGACCCGCTGCCGGACGGCCCGTTGACCACCGAAAACTGGGTATCCGGAACTGCCGGCTGGGGCAACATCCAGCAGGACCGCTCCATCAACGGCAACCCGCTGACCATCAACGGCACCACCTATGAGACCGGTATCGGCACGCATGCGCCTTCCGAGCTGGTATACTACATCGGCGGACGCAACGTAGAGTTCACCGCACTGGTCGGCTCCGATGCAGATTCCGGCAACAGCGGCGACATTACCTTCCAGGTCTATGGCGACGACGACCTGCTGTATGACAGCGGTGAGATGGATTGGCATGACGATGCGAAGTCCGTCGCTGTGAAGCTGATGGGTTACGATTACCTGCGCCTGGTCGTCGACTCGGGCGGCAATATGGACTTTGACCACGCGGACTGGATCAATCCGCGAATCGATTCCTATGATCCGGAAGTGCTGGCAGACGATGTATTGACCATTGCGAACGCTTGGTCTGCGAACAGCTACTGGAGAGACCCGGCGGACGGCAAGAACATGGACGGCGGCTCCATGATCCTGGACGGCGTGAACTATGACCGCCCGGACGGCGGCTTCCAGGTGAACCCGCCCAGCGAGGTTGTGTATTACCTGAACGGCGCGTCCGGCGTCTTTACCACGAAGATCGGCATCGGCGACGAGGTTGAGGAAGATGCGCCTGGCGCGACTGTCAACTACAAGGTTTATGGCGACAATGAACTGCTCTATGAGCAGTATGTGGACGCACATACGGAAACCATCGACGTTAGTGTCCCGATGGCAGGCTATGATTTCCTGAAACTGGTTGTGGAAGAAGTAGACAGCACCGAATATGACCACGCTTGCTGGGTAGAGCCGCGCTTCACCACCTCTACCGAGCCGCTGGCGGCTTTGATCGCAGAGGCGGAAGAGCTGTTCAACACAACGGACAACGTCACGGACGAAGCAATCGAATTGCTCCAGAACGCGATTGACGAAGCACAGGCGCTCGTCGACCTGGGCAGCGAAGCCAATAAGGACGACATGGCGCTTGCCGCGAAGCAGCTGCGCGTTGCGATGCAGGAATTCACCGATTCCAAGTGGGTTGTCGATAAGGCGGGCCTCTATGGCGCGATTATCATGGCGAAATCCCTGAACGAAGAAGACTATGATGCGGATAAGTGGGCGGCCTTTGAGGAAGTCTATGACGCAGCATATGAAGTGTACTTGGATGAAGAGGCAACGCAGGAAGACGTCAATGCAGCGGAGCAGGCACTGCGCGATGCATTGAAGTCCCTGGACGTGGTCGCCGGCGACCTCGACGGCGATGGCGAACTGACGGATGCGGATATCGAGATGCTCCAGCAGTACATCTTGGGCGACCTGGAACTGACGGAAGACCAGATGGCTCTGATGGACTATGACGGCAACGGTACGGTTGATATCCGTGATATGATCCAGTGGAAGAAAGTCCTGTTGACACAGGCATAAACAGCAAACCATTATGACCCAGGCGGGTAGGCCGCCCGGCATAGTGGATTCGGAAAAGGCATTGACAGGCGTTTGGACCCTTTTGCCTGTCAATGCCTGTTTTCTTCCTTTCGAAAAACAAACTGCATAATTTACGTTTGAATTTTATAGAATTTTATGGATATTACATACAGAAAACTGCTTATCAAACCATTCATTGGACAATTCGGCAGAAAGATTTCTCTGCCTCCAAATATATGGCCCTGCAAGACGGCAGGACGGGAAAGAGGGGATGTAGGCTTTGAGGAAAATGAAGGATCTACTGTTGAATGTAAGCTTGCGGACCAGGATGGTCCTGTCCAATATCGTTGTGGCGCTTATCCCCTTCCTGATTTTTTCCATTGTGAGTGGGTTCGTCTTTCTGGATCATGCCCAGAAGACCGCGGAAGAGCACTCCGTGCAGTTGATCCACCAGGTGAGCAACTCTATGGACGTCTATGTGGAGACCATTGAAAAGATGGTCAATTATATCCAGTTGGAATTGCAGGATACGCCTTTTTTCACCATGGAATCCGAAGGCGCCTCTGGCTGGGACAGCGAGACGGCCTATATCCGTTCCGTTTTGGAAAACGTCGCGAATTCCCACCGGGAGGTGGCCGGGATCTTTATCGCGACAAAAGAGGATCTTTATGTCAGCACGGGGATGTCGCGCATTTCGCGCGACCCCTTTCAAAACGAGCGGTGGTACCGGGAAGCCGCGGAAAACCCCGAGGAAATCCAGCTTATTAGCGTAGTGACGGGCCGGAATATCGTGACCAACCGCAGCTATAGCATCGACGATGTGTTCTCGCTGGCAAAAGCTGTGCAAGACCCGGAAACCGGGGAAGTGCTGGGGGTGATCCTGCTGGATATCCGCCACGACATTATCCAGAGTTCCATCAACGGCGTCACCATCGGGGAAAAAGGGTTTGTCTTTGTGATGGACCAGGAGGACAATATTGTTTATACGCCCGTCAACGGCATTGTATACCGCGTCAACCCCAAGTGGGTCAAGGCGATGGAGCCCATGTCGGTGCAGATCCAGGGCGGCAGCTACCAGATCCGCAGCGAGCTGTCCCCCTATACCGGCTGGCGGACCGTGGGCGTATTTTCCATGGACGAAGTGATGTCCAGCGTCAATACCATTGTGTACATCCTGTTTACCTGCGTCATCATCTCCCTGGTATTGGTGGTCATCGTTTCCTTTAAATTCAGCCGGACGCTCACAAACCCGATCTTTAAGCTCAAACGCCTGATGAAACAGGCGGAATCCGGCGACCTTACGGTCCGTTTCAATTTCCAACACAACGATGAAATCGGGGAGCTTGGGCAGAGCTTTAACCACATGATTGCGCGCATCGACCAGCTGATCCAAATGGTCTATGTGGAGCAGGAGAACAAGCGGACCGCAGAGATGAAGTCCCTCCAGGAGCAGATCAAGCCGCATTTCCTCTACAATACGCTGGATACCATCAGCTGGATGGCCCGCGACTACGATGCGGAGGATATCGTGCGTCTGGGGGACGCCTTGACAAATATGTTCCGCATTGGCCTGAGCCACGGGAAGGACATCATCACGGTAAAAGAAGAGATCACACACGTTTCCAACTACCTCTATATCCAAAAGATCCGCTATAAGGATAAGCTCAACTATGTGATCCATGTGGACGAATCGCTCTATGCCATCGAGGTGCCCAAGTTGATTTTGCAGCCCCTGGTGGAAAACGCCATTTACCACGGCGTAAAGGCAAAGCGCGGCGGCGGCACCATTACCATCACCGGTGTGCCCGAGGGGGAAAACCTGGTGTTCACGGTCCAGGACAACGGCGCCGGGATGCCCCAGGAAAAGGTGGAGGAACTCAACCGGCGGATGAGCGAGCGCAGCGTGCTGGACGAACAGAAGAGTTTCGGCCTGTTTTATATCCGGGAACGGATCCAGCTTTGCTATGGAACGGGGTATGGCGTACATGTGGAAAGTGCCCTGGGCGAGGGGACCCGCGTGACCATTACGCTGCCCCTGTATCAAAAGCCGAAAAAATTTGATGAGGAGTGATGGGAATGTACAAGGTACTGATTGCGGATGACGAGGAGATTATCCGCAGGGGGATTGCCCATTTCCTGAAAAAGGACCCCGATATACAGGTGGTCGCCCAAGCGGAAGACGGGGAAATGGCCTTGGAACAGGCGATGGAATATCACCCGGATCTGCTCTTTGTAGACATCAACATGCCGTTTTTAAACGGCCTGGATTTTATTGAGAAGCTGAAAACCGTCCAGCCGGACGCCTTGATCCTTGTGATTACCGGCTACGACGATTTTAAATATGCCCAGAAGGCCCTGCGCCTAGGGGTCTTTGACTATCTGCTCAAGCCCATTATGGAGGATACCTTTTATGAGGCGTTGGGCAAGGCAAAAGACCAGCTTGGGCACCGGCAAAAACAGGCCCAGTATCTGGAATGGGCCCAGGCGCTGGTGGAGAAAAACCGGCCGGCGTTGATCGCCGAATTCCTGGAGGGCTGGCTGGACGGCCGCTTTACGGAAGCGGAGATCCAGGAGCGCATTTCTGCCCTTGGGCTGGAACTCCCGGAGCCAGTCGGCGTGACGCTGGTGCATCTTGAGAACAAGGACAATGCGGAAATCGGCGGCGAGTGGGACGAGGACTTGCTGTTCTATGCGGCGGAAAATATGGCGAATGAGGTCTTCCAGACGCTGCGCCCTGTATCCACCTGCCGGAATTCCGCCGGCGAATTGGTGCTGCTCACCGCGGGGGAACCGCGCGCTGTGTGGGAGGCCGCGGGGGAACAGCTCAAACACTTGCTGCAAACCCACCTGCCGGTGGATGTCTTCCTCACCCGGCGCCTGGGGGATACGCTGCAAGGCCTGCCTGCCGCATACGAAGGGGCGTCCGAGGACCTGCGTACCCTGTTGGAGACGCCGCAGCTTGTCCGGGATGCAAAAAAATACATCGAAGAAAACTTTGCCCGGGAGGAATTCTCCCTCACAGAGGCGGCGGACTATACGCATGTCTCCCCGCAGCACCTGAGCCGGGTGTTCCGCCAGAGCACGGGCATCACTTTTATGGACTATATCACGCGGGTACGCATCCGCCGGGCGATTGAGCTTTTGCGCGATGACGACCACAAGATGTATGAGATTGCGGAGGCGGTCGGGTACTCCAGCCAGCATTATTTCAGCAGCGCGTTTAAAAAGGTGCTGGGGGTTTCGCCTATGGAGTACAAGAAGAGCTTGCAGAAAAGGGGCGAACCCAATCCATGACCGGCCCAACGGCAGGAATGTAGAAAGGAGGGAATCCGCATGCGGGAACGGATCAAAAAGGCAGGCTACCGGTTGATCGGGAAAGCTGCCTGCGCATGTATCCTGATTTTTGTGTTGCTCTTTACGATCTTCTCCGCGTGTGTGGTAAAGCAGCAGCCAGACCAGATCTCCTATGTGATCGGCGTATCGCAGGCCAATATGCGGGAGCCCTGGCGGTTGGTGCTCACGCAGGAGATCCAGGAGGAAGCTGCCAAACATCCGGACGTGCGCCTGGTCATTACGGACGCGACGGACAACAGCGATAAACAGATCGCGGACATCCAACGGTTGCTGGATTTCGGGGTCGATTTGATGATCGTCTCCCCTTGTGACGTCAAAAAGGTCACGCCGGTGGTGAGCGAAGTGTACCAGTCGATCCCTGTGGTGGTCCTTGACCGCGTGGTGGAGGGGTACGATTATTCCCTCTTTATCGGCCCGGATAACGAACTGATTGGGAAGCGGGCGGGGAAATCCGTGTCTGCCATGCTGGGCGGCAAAGGGACCGTCCTGGAGCTCTGCGGGAGTTCCGTCTCGCAGGCGAGCATCGACCGGAGCGAGGGCTTCCGAAGCGTCATCGAAGAAGCGGGCAACGTCAGGGTGGAGCAGGTGCATGTTGTGAGCGAATCCCGCGCCTCCGCGGAGGATATTGTCCGGGCGTTCGGCACGCATCTGCGCGACATCGACGCGATTTTCGCACACAACGATTATATGGCCCTGGGCGCTGCCCGCGCGCTGGAACAGTTGGGCTACGACGATATCCGCATTGTGGGGGTCGATGGGTTCACCGGGGAGAACCGGGGGATCGACCTGGTGCGCCGCGGGCTGATCGACGAGACGATCACCTGCCCAACCGGCGGCAGGGAGGCTGTCCAATATGCGCTGGAGATTTTGCAGAATGTCAGCGGCGTCCCCAAGCAGGTGATCCTGCGGAGCCACAGCATCACAAAGGAGAATGCGGACGAATACGTCGAGAGCCTCAACCGGGTGTATGAAGAGCCCGACCGGATCATCGACGTGGGATATGCACAGGTTGGCACGGAGAGCGCCTGGCGCTTGGCAAACACCCAGTCGATCAAGACCGCGGCCAAGGATTTTGGCATCAACCTGATCTACGAGGACGGCAACCAGAGCCAGGAGCGGCAGATCGAGGCGCTGCGCCGGTTCATTGAGATGGAAGTGGACGTCATTGTGCTAAGCCCGGTTGTAGACAGCGGCTGGGACGAGGTGCTGGAGGAAGCGCAGGACGCGGGGATTCCGGTCCTCCTTTCCGACCGGAAGGTCAGCACACAAAAGGACGATATGTATATGACGTTTATCGGCGCGGACTTCCTGGAGGAAGGGCGGCGTGCCATGCGGTGGTTGGCCGGGACCATGGAAGACCCGTTGGAGCATGTGCGCATTATGGAAATTGAGGGCACCGTGGGGGCGTCCCCTTCAGAGGAGCGCAGCCAGGGGTTCCAGGAGGTTATGCAGGAATACCCCAATTGCCAAATTGTCTATTCAGCCTGCGGGGATTTCACCTATGAGGGCGGGAAACAGGTGGTAGAGGATTACATGGCCTCCCATAAGTGGGACATCGACGTGATCTTCTCCCAAAATGACGATATGGCGCTCGGCGCGGCGGAGGCGTTGGAGGCCCATGGCCTGAAGCCCGGCGTGGACGTCAAGCTGATCTCTGTGGACGGCGCGCGCTCGGCCTTTCAAGCGCTGATCGATAAACGGCTGAACTGTGTGGTGGAATGCAGCCCGCTGCTGGGACCCCAGCTGATGAAGGCGGTCAAGGACTTGATGGCGGGAAAAGAGCTGCCCCTGCGCATTATCACCGACGAAAAGGTCTATACACAGGAGAATGCGCAGCAGTACATCCGGAGCAGGAAATATTGATTTCCGGGGAAAAGGGAAGCGGGATCGCTTCCAGACTTCCCGGCGCGCGTGCCGGAGGGAAAGCCGCGCAAGCTTCCTTATGCCGGGGCGCGCAGCAGCAACCAACTGAGTTTGATAAGGAGGATAAAAAGCATGGTCACACAAGAATTGTTTGGCACGACACGGGGCGGGGTCCCCGTATACCGGTTTTGCATCGAAAATGCGAGCGGGGCGTCCGTGAGCGTGATGAACTACGGATGCACCATCCAGGCAATCCGGGTGCCCGACCGCAACGGGACGTTGACGGACGTCTGCCTGGGGTACCGCACCCTTGCGGAATACGAGCAGAACAATGGGTATCTGGGGGCTGTGGTCGGGCGCCATGGCAACCGCATTGAAAAGGGGATTTTCCAGCTCAATGGGACGGAATACCATCTGGCGGTCAACGATGGGCCGAACCATCTGCACGGCGGGATTTGCGGATTTGACAAGCGCGTTTGGGACGCCAGCATTGAGGGGCAGTCGGTGATGTTCCACCGGCTTTCCCCGGACGGGGAAGAGGGGTATCCCGGCAACCTCGATGTGCGCGTGACGTACACCTTTACCGATGACAACCGGCTGCTCCTGCAATACCGTGCGGAGACCGACGCGGACACCGTGGTCAACCTCACGAACCACTGCTATTTCAACCTGTCCGGCGAGGGGAAGGGGACGATCCGCAACCACATCCTGCGCATTCCGGCGGGATCGTTCACGGAAAACGATGCGGACTGCCTGCCGACCGGCACCGTCCTCTCCGTTGAGGGGACGCCGTTTGACTTCCGGGAGAGCAAGGAAATCGGGCGGGATATGGACGCCGACTGCCCGCAGCTGCGCAACGGGAAGGGATACGACCACAACTTTATCCTGGACGGCGGGGATGGGGAGAAGGTCGCCGCAGAGCTCTATTCGCCCGATACAGGGATTGCGATGACCGTCCGCACCACCATGCCCGGCGTACAGTTCTACAGCGGGAATGTGTTGGATGGCCCGGTCGGGAAATCCGGGGTGCCCTATGAGACGAACATGGGCCTGTGCTTGGAGACGCAGTATTTCCCCAATGCGATGTCGTGCCCGCATTTTCCGTCGCCGGTGCTGCATAAGGGAGAGCTCTATGCACACGACACGTCGTTTACGTTTGGTTGTAAATAAAGAAAATTATCCAAAATGTATTTAATATATCCTGTATTTGCCGCCTGCAAAGGCCGGTTGGACTTTGCTGCGAAAACAGGGAGACGAGGGGAAGGCTTGTATCAAAAGCCTTCCCCTCATACGGTTCTGGAAAATTCAGCCCCGTTCATCTTTCCAATCCTTGACATTTTCCAGCGGAACCCGTATAATGCAAATTGTAAACCTAAATAAATTGTTTAGTTAACAATAGAGGAGGGGCGGTATGACCCGGTTGGAAAAAACGCGAAACCTGATCCTTTGCGCGCTGTTTGCAGCACTGACCGCGGTACTTTCCCAGATTGCCATCCCGATTCAGCCCGTACCGATCAACCTGGCAACCTTCTCGGTCTTTGTGGCGGGCGAAGCGCGGGGCAATCAGCCAGGCGGTCTATGTCTTGCTGGGGGCGGTTGGCCTGCCGGTGTTTTCCTCCTTTAGCGGAGGAATGGGGATCTTGTTTGGGCCGACGGGCGGCTATATCGTTGGGTACGTTGCGGCGGCATGGCTGGTGGGGCTCTTGTCCGCACGGTGCCATGGGAAGGCATATTGGTTTGCCCTGTCCATGGCTGGCGGGTTGGCGCTCTGCTATCTATTGGGCACCGCCTGGTATATGGTGGTCGCGCATACCGGCCTGGTGGAATCCCTGTTGCTGTGTGTCGTTCCTTTCCTTCCGGGAGATGCGGCCAAGATTGCCGTGGCCGCCCTGTTGGTACCCGTACTGCGCAAGACGCTGTCCAAAGCAGGGATGGCGGTTTCGGTATGAACGGGAAGGCCATACGGCTGCGGCCCCACCACGGGCTCTGCATCCGGCACTTTACGGGAAAGGGCTATAGCCCTGCGTTTGTCGAGAATATGGCGCGCGTCATCGCCGGCCTGCAAGCCGCACCGGAGACGGACATCGAACTGACCGCAGGTGCGGACGTCCTCTGCGCGAGCTGCCCACACAATCAAAGCGGCCGGTGCGCGTCCGCGCCAAAGCCCGATGGGTATGACCGTGCCGTGCTGCGGGACTGCGGCCTGCGGTTTGGGCAGCGGATTCCCTGGGACGAATTTGAGCGGCGGGGGGAGCAGCAGATCCTACGGCCCGGCCGCTTGGAGCAGATTTGCCAGGGATGCCAGTGGCTGGATATCTGCCGGGGACAAAGCAGAATCTGTAATAATTGAAATAAATTATACAAAGTGTATCATATTAAACGATACGTTTCGTATAATCATAATGATTTATACGAATAGGATATCGCCTTTAGCGCCTTTATACCGGCGGAGCGATTCAGCGCCCGAAGAGGATACGATCGCTGGGGCGCCACCCGGCCCCTCTTTGTTTGGCACGGAAGGCCGGGATCAGGGTTTTGCACTTCCCATCCCTGGATTCCTCCGCTCGCATTTGACATGCAAAAAGAAATCTGTTACAATAGATAGGCTTGCTCGGAGGGCAAATCATTCGGTAGAAATGATGGGCTGGATAAGGCACAGACTGAAATGTCTGACCTTATCCAGCCTTTTTTATTTGGAAGAAGGAGAATACGAATGGACTTTCTGAACGGCAACATCAAAACCATCTATTTTAAATACTTAGCGGCGGCGTTTGGCAGCGCCCTGATCACGTCGATCTATTCGATTGTAGACATGGCCATGGTCGGCCAGTACCACGGCCCGGAGGGGTCGGCGGCCCTGGCGGTGGTCGCGCCCGTCTGGAACATCATCTATAGCTTTGGGCTCCTGATGGGGATCGGCGGCTCGGTCCTTTTCAGCACCATCCGGGGAAAGGCGGAAGGCCAGGAGAAGCGGTCAAATGCGTATTTTACCGCTTCCGTGATCGGCTCGATCTTTCTTGCGGCGGTCATTTGGCTGGTGGTGATCTTTTTCGACCGCGAACTCCTGCTGCTGTTTGGCGCGCAGGACAACACGCTTTCTCTGGCGCGGGAATACGTGAGCCCCATCAAATTTGCAATCCCGCTGTTCCTGTTCAACCAGATGCTTGCGGCCTACCTGCGGAACGATAAAAACCCCGCGCTGGCCACAGGGGCTGTGTTGGCGGGCGGCATTTTCAATGTGTTTGGGGATTATTTCTTTGTCTTTACATGCGATATGGGCGCGTATGGCGCGGGGCTTGCCACGGCCATCGGTTCGGCCATCACGTTTATCGTGATGCTGTCGCATTTCTTCACGAAGCGGAATACACTGCACTTCGTGAAACCCACCGGCCTGTTCAAAATGCTGAAGGAGATCTCTGTAACCGGATTTTCCACCTTTTTCATTGACGTTGCGATGGGCATCCTCACCATCCTGTTTAACCGGCAGATTATGCACTATTTGGGGACAAATGCGCTGGCGGTGTACGGCGTAATTGTCAACATCAGTACGTTTGCGCAGTGCTGCGCCTACAGTGTTGGGCAGGCCTCCCAGCCCATTATTTCTACAAATTTCGGTGCAAACAAGGGGGACCGGATTCGTCAGACCTTAAAATATGCTTTGGGCACAACGGCCTTTTTCGGCATCTTTTGGACAGCATTGAGTTTGGCGGTTCCCAACCTGTTTATCCGCGTCTTTATGACGCCAACGCCCGAGGTCCTGGAAATTGCTCCAACGATTTTCCGCTGCTATGGCATCTCGTTCCTTTTGCTGCCATTGAACATCTTTTCTACCTATTACTTCCAGGCCCTTATGAAGCCCAAGGTGGCGTTTGTTGTGTCCGTGGCGCGCGGATTGGTGGTCAGCGGGGTCCTGATCTATTTGCTTCCGTTGGTCACGGGGGCGGACTCCATTTGGTTCGCGATGCCCATTACGGAGCTGCTCGTTGCCATCTATGTCGTTTATGAGATGGTAAAATGTACAAAACCTCTGAAAACGAAAGGAGTTGTGTAGGATGAACCGAATCATTACCATTGGCCGCGAATTCGGAAGCGGTGGCCGAGAGTTTGGCCGCCGGCTGGCGGAAGCGCTGGGATTTGCCTATTACGATCAGGAAATCATCAGCGAAATTGCAAAACGGACCTCACTGTCCGAACAGTATGTGGAGGCGATTGTAGAACATCAGCCCTCGTTTTCGTTCCCCATCCATATTGGAAGGAGTTTTTACCCTGCGGTGAACCCTGCTTTTGAGCAGACGATGGCGGTCTATCAGGAGCAGGCGCGCATCATCACACAAATGGCGGCGAAATCCAATTGCGTGATCGTGGGGCGGTGTGCGGATTATATTTTGAAGGAATACCGGCCGTTCCGGATCTTTATCTATGCGGACATGGAAAGCAAAATCAAGCGCTGCCGGGAAAAGGGTCCGGAGGACGAAAAGCTGACCGATAAGGAATTGAAACAGAAGATTACCGGAATCGATAAGAAGCGTGCCAAGTATTATGAGGTCTATACCGGGCACGCCTGGGGAGATAAATTGAATTTTGACCTTTGCATCAACACCACACAGACCGTCATCAAGGAGATTGTACCCGCAATTGCAAGGCTCTTTGTTTGACGGGCCGCAGCAGGCTCCGAAAACCGGGCGCTTCACACCGAAGCGCCCGGTTTTTGTATCTGGAGGGAAACCTCTATGCGGATGGACGGAAAAACGCGGAAAAAGCCGCCAGGGAAACAGGACCTCCAACCGGTTATAGGGCCCGAAGATGATTTTATAAAGAAAGCCTTTACGTCCCACCGCATACTCAGGGAACGATAGGGATCGAAATCAAAATAGAAATTTAACATGGATTTTACATAGATTTAACCCGCATCCGTTTTGCTTTCCCTTTGTGCTTTGTATGATATTATAATGGAACATTCTAAATAATCTTTTCAGTTCCTTTGTTATCGACCCCGGTTTTAAAAAACAGGGGCCGTATTTCTATAAATGGGGGGGAATCTGCTGCATGCGTGACGAACACAAAATCATTCAACAGGTCTATGCGGCAAAGGAAGATGTGGAGGCGGCGGACCGTCTGATCGGCATATACATGCCCTTTATCAAGGCGGAAACGGCAAAATATTTAAAACGACCGCCGGTGGAAGGGCACGATGACGAGTTGAGCATCGCGATGATCGCATTTCATGAGGCGATCGGCGGATATTCCCGCGTCCGGGGGGCTTTCCTGAAATATGCGGCGATGCTGATCCGGAGCCGTCTGATCGATTACAGCCGCAGGGAACGGCGGCACAGCCGCACCCTTTCGCTGGACACGCCGGTGGGGGAAGAGGATGCGGCGCTTTTGGATACGCTGCCGGAAGAAAGGGATCACCAGGAGGAAATGCTTTCCCGGGACGCTACCCGTGCGGAAATCGAGGAGTTGACCCGGCAAATGCAGGAATTTGGCGTCAGCATCAGCGACGTGGCGGACAATTGCCCCAAGCAGCAGCGCACGTTGGCCGCGTGCCGGCAAGCGCTGCAATATGCAAGGGAAAACCCGGAGCTCTTCGATGTGCTCTTACATACCAAAAAACTGCCGGTTGGACAGCTCGCGGCCGGCAGCGGCGTGGAACGCAAAACGCTGGAGCGGCATCGCAAATACATGGTCGCGCTCCTGTTGATTTATACCAATGGATATGAAATCATTCGAGGCCATTTAAAACAGGTGATGAAAGGAGTGGCGGCAAAATGAGTTATGTCGTTATGGAATGCCACCCCGGTTACGTGGTTTTACTGGATGAAGAGGGCCGGTTTTTAAAAGCGGCAAATCTCCGCTATGAGGTGGGGCAGACGGTATACGATCCGGTGCTGATGAAAGAGGGACCGGTCAAACAACGCCGCACGGCCCGATGGGTCTGCAGCGGGGTTGCGGCAATCGCGGCCTGCTTCCTCTTCCTCTTTGGGTTCGGCTATTACCAGGACTATATACAGCCCTACTCATCCATCTACCTGACCATCAATCCGGAGGTTCAGATGGACCTGAACCGGCATGGGGACGTTGTGGGGCTGGTTGGAACAAACGAAGACGGGGAGAAGCTCCTGGAGGGCTACGACGGCAAGGGGAAGGACAAAGTGATCGTGGCCGATGAACTGGTCGACCGGGCGATTGCGATGGGCTTCCTTTCCGAAGGGGGCCAGGTTTCCATTTCCATCGACTCCCCGGACGACATCCTGTTCCAGGAATACGGGACGGAGCTGCGCACGGAAGTGGAGGAACATCTGGCCGGGCGGATGACGGTTACCGTCGAAATTGTGGACCATAAGAAGGGGCGGCGGGAGC
>OLQH01001830.1_pt1 | contig 14578 bp, 12 predicted proteins | sample 1672671 | NCBI WGS metagenome assembly OLQH01 (sample SAMEA3136712, study PRJEB25190) | human gut metagenome
TCCAGAACATAGTCCCCCTCTACTTAGTTTAATATTGAGTTTCCGAGACTGCTCTCCAGGTATGGGGCGGAGGCCGGGCAATTTTCAAATACGCTGTAGCATGTGTTAAATATGATAAACATAATCCCCGCCCACTCAGGAGCAGCCTTAAATCTGCACAGACACTCCTCCAAAACAGGGCTTTATGAGAACAATTATATACAAATTTTCACATATCTGACCATAGCCTCCGGACGCCCCAGCCGTTATAATAAATATGATGAAGCATTCGGGGGAACGGGGAGGCTCAGGCAGTGCCCTTCCTTCTGACGATACGCGCGGCGAAGGCCGCATGCGCGCAAAGGATGCGCAGATGGGAGCAGATATGCAGTACGGACATTTTGACAATGAAAAAAGAGAATATGTGATTAACAGAGTGGACCTGCCCACCTCCTGGACCAATTACCTGGGACTGAAGGATATGTGTGCGGTGGTGAATCATACGGTAGGCGGCTATATGTTTTACAAAACGCCGGAATACCACAGAATCACCCGCTTCCGGGGAAACAGCGTTCCCATGGACCGTCCCGGACATTATGTGTACATAAGGGACAATGCGGACGGGGATTACTGGAGCATTTCCTGGCAGCCCGTGGGCAAGAGCCTGGAGGAAGCGAAATACAGCTGCCGCCACGGCATGTCCTATACGGTTTATGAAAGCGAATATAAGGACATCGCGGCAAGCCAGAAGCTTTCCATCCCGTTGGAGGATCCGGTGGAGCTGTGGGATGTGAAGATTAAAAACAACAGCGACAGAGTGCGTGAGCTGAGTGTTTTTTCTTATTGTGAGTTCTCCTTCCACCATATCATGATAGACAACCAGAATTTCCAGATGAGCATGTACTGCGCCGGTTCTTCCTATGAAGACGGCATTATAGAACATGATCTTTTTTATGAAGAGTTCGGCTTCCAGTATTTTACCGGGAATTTTGAGCCGGACGGCTTTGACTGCCTGCGGGATAAATTCATCGGCCCCTACCGGACGGAGGATAACCCCATTGCAGTGGAAAAAGGGCAGTGCGGCGGCTCCTTTGAGCTGGGCAACAACCATTGCGGCAGCCTGCAGAAGAATAGAAGGAAAGGTGCACCTGGAGTCCAATTCCTGGGCGGTGCTTTCCGGAGCCGCCAGCCCGGACAAAGGGAAAAAAGCCATGGACAGCGTGGATAAATACCTTTACACCCCTTACGGCATCCAGTTAAATGCCCCCTCCTATACGGTCCCTGATGACGATATCGGCTTTGTAACCAGGGTTTACCCCGGCCTGAAGGAAAACGGCTCCATTTTTTCCCGCCCCAATCCCTGGGCATGGGCGGCGGAATGCGTACTGGGACGCGGCGATCGGGCCATGAAGTTCTACGACGCCCTCTGCCCCTACTATCAGAACGACAAAATAGAAATCAGGGAGGCGGAGCCCTATTCCTACTGCCAGTTCATTATGGGCCGCGACCATACCGCCTTCGGACGGGCAAGACATCCGTTTATGACAGGCACCGGCGGATGGGCCTACTTTTCCGCCACAAGATATATGCTGGGCATGAAGCCCCAGTTTGACCATTTTGATATCGACCCCTGTGTACCGGCAGACTGGAAGAAATTCTACATGATCCGCGAATGGCGCGGCGCCCGTATGGAAAAAAACTGAGGCAAGAGTGCGTTTTTACAGACGCGTGTAAAAAAGGGAGGAAAAACCTATGATTAAGTTTGGAACAGGTGGATGGAGAGCAGTGATAGGAGACGATTTCACCAAGGCAAATATACAGCTTCTTGCCAGGGCGCTGTGCCTTAAAATGAAAGAAGAAAATGCGACAGACAAAGGAATCGTTATCGGCTACGACAGACGCTTCCTGGCCAAAGAAGCCATGCAATGGGCCGGCCAGGTATTCGCCGCAGAGGGCGTAACCGCCTATCTTGTGAATAAATCAGCGCCCACACCCCTTGTCATGTTTTATGTGATGAAGCATGAAATGCCCTACGGCATGATGATTACCGCAAGCCACAACCCGGCGATATACAACGGAATCAAAGTATTCACCGAAGGCGGCAGGGACGCCAGCGCCCAGCAGACGGATGAAATCGAAAAATACATCGCCAGGATCGAACACGAGGAAGTTAAATCCATGGAATACGACAAAGCCCTGGAAGCCGGACTGATTCAGGAAATCTATCCCCTGAACGAATACCTGGACAACATCATAGACAACATTGATATGCAGGCCATCCGCAACAGCAGGCTCAAAATTGCCCTTGACCCCATGTACGGCGTAAGCGAAACCTCCATCAAGACCATACTGCTTACGGCCAGATGCGAAGTTGACACCATCCATGAACGCCACGATACGCTCTTCGGCGGCAAGCTGCCCGCCCCCACCGCGGCAACACTCCGCCCCCTCCAGAATTTCGTCCTGGACGGAAAATGCGACATCGGCATAGCCACCGACGGCGATGCCGACCGCCTTGGCGTCATTGACGACAAAGGAAAATTCCTTCACCCCAACGACATCATGGTGCTCCTCTACTACTACCTGGTAAAATACAAAGGCTGGCAGGGCCCCGTCGTCCGCAACATCTGCACCACCCACATGCTCGACAAGGTAGCGCAGGAATTCGGCGAGAAATGCTATGAAGTCCCCGTCGGCTTCAAACACATCTCCGCCAAAATGACCGAAACCAATGCAGTCATCGGCGGCGAATCCTCCGGAGGCCTCACCGTCCGCGGCCACATCCACGGAAAAGACGGCGTTTACGCCGCCTGCCTCCTGGTAGAAATGATAGCCGTCACCGGCAAAAAACTCTCTGAAATCTATGCCGACATCGAAGCCGAATGCGGCAAGATATGCATGGAAGAAAGAGACTACAAATTCAACCAGGAGAAAAAAGAAGCCGTACAAAAAATCCTCCTGGAAGAAAAACAACTCCCCGCCCTCCCCTACGAAATAGACCACGTCTCCTACTTAGACGGCAGCAAAGTCTACTTCAAAAACGGCGGCTGGGTAGTAGGCCGCTTCTCCGGCACCGAACCCCTGATCCGAATCTTCTGCGAAATGCCAGAAGAACAACAGGCAAAAGAAGTCTGCCGAATCTACGAACAGTTCCTCGACCTGAACTGATCAAGTAACTAAAGTAATCAAAGAATTAAAGTCTTAAAAATTTTTATAAGTAAAAAGTTAAAATATTAAAAAAATAAAAATCCCCACGCAGGCCACTGATGTGCCCCCAATAAGTTAGACTTTATTGGGGCCACATCATACATACCCAACCTGCTAAGGGATTTTTTATCTCTATATCAAATTATACTTTTTTAGCTTAATATCAAATCCTCTTTCCATACAATATACGAACAACACAACATTTCGAGTGACCGAGGATACAGGTATCAGACCCGGGGGCCATTGTCCTTCCCGGAGCGGTCGTGCCCAGCTTTCCTGGCCTGTGCGGCAGGGAGTGTACCGGAACCATTGGAAAAAATGGTGATATTTCTTACTGCCCCGAAAGACCATAATCCTGCCGCCCCTAGCAGCCTGTCTGACGAATGCAGACGACTTCAGTCGCTGCATGAGGAGTTTTGGCTGCGTTGGCAGAATTATGGCCTTACGGGACAGTTAGAAATATCCCATTTTTGAGACTGGATCCGGTACACCCCTGCCGCACAGGCCAAGAAGGAAAGCTGGACACGCCGCTCCGGGAAGGACAATGGCCCCCGGGTCTGATACCTGTATCCCTCCTCCCCCCTACTGCACAGATTCCTTCAGCATTTCCAGGAAAGCGGATTCCGCCCGCGAAGGCCTGAAATCCTCCGGATAGATGAGCAGATCCGTCATTTTCCTGGGGGACCCATGGAATTTTTTCTGAACCAGGTGGTATCTGGACAGGACGGAATCAGGGACAGGGGAGACAAACATGAAGGTACCCGGCACACCGGTAAGGAAATCGAACTGGCTTCCCCGCTCGTGGATATGGATGCTGTTTTCATTATGGTCGGCATCCGGGGATTCATGCAGATAGGTGCACAGGGAAGTGTCGTCGCACACGATTTCCACGGCCTGGGACAGAAGATCCTGGGTCAGCACCGAGGTCTTTGCCAGGGGATGACGTTCCGACATGATGACAACCAGCTCATATTTATAAAGGGTTTCATAGGAAAGCTCCCGCAGCTTAAGAAGGGGGAGCAGCGTCTTTTCATACCGGTCCGGATACCGGATGATGGCCATGGACGCGCTGCGGTCGGACACATGGCTGATGGCGTCCAGCGTTCCCGTTTCATTATAATTTACCGACAGCTGCCTGCCCCTGGCGTTTTTGCTGAGAAAAGAGGTGAGCGCGCAGGTGATGTAGCTGGCGCGGGGGACGCAGATATGCAGGCTGATATTGTCCCGTTCTTCCCTGGTGCAGTAATTTTCCAGGGCCTGATACTGCTTTACGGCCCTTTTTGCCAGGGCCAGGAATTCCCGCCCCTTTTCCGTGGGAATAACGCCCCGGGAGCTGCGAGTAAAGATAGAAAACCCGATTTCCTCCTCCAGTTCCCGTATGTCGCGGCTTAAATTCGGCTGGCTGATGAACAGCTGCCTGGCTGCTCCGGTGATGGAACGGTTTTTTTCAACTTCTATTACGTATCGTAGTACATTGAGATTCATAATACAGCCTTCCATGTATATGCGTTTGTATTTCATTTTATACATTGTATACAAAATGTATCCGCTTCCGTACAATTGCCGGAAACCTGCTCTAAGCATAGCGTTTCCGGTAAAAAAAAGCAATAGAATATATAAAAAAATATATAACTGTCATATAAAAACAGTATACCCATGCGGAGCATGTTAGATGTATAATATTGAATATCAATAAGATAAATTTTTAATAGCCCTCAAGGGGTTCCTTAAGGGCAAGTGCGTATGCATGCGTTTGATTGCGTCCGCATATGCATTGTAAAAATTTAATTATCTATAAAGGATAAGAAAGGAAGGTTTTTATGGCAAGGAAAATGAAAACCATGGATGGTAACCATGCAGCAGCGCATGCGTCATACGCATTTACCGATGTTGCGGCTATCTATCCTATTACCCCTTCATCACCTATGGCAGAAGCTACTGATGAATGGGCAACCGCAGACAGAAAGAATATGTTCGGACAGATCGTGCATATTACCGAGATGCAGTCCGAAGCAGGTGCGGCAGGTGCCGTACACGGATCTCTGGCAGCTGGTGCTCTGACAACCACTTATACGGCATCTCAGGGTCTGCTTCTTATGATTCCGAACCTTTACAAGATTGCCGGCGAGCAGCTCCCCGGTGTATTCAACGTTTCCGCAAGAGCTATCGCTTCTCACGCACTGAGCATTTTCGGAGATCATTCCGACGTTTATGCATGCCGTCAGACAGGCTGCGCTATGCTCTGCGAAAGCAGCGTTCAGGAAGTTATGGACCTGACAGCAGTGGCACATCTGGCTGCTATCAAGGGAAGCATTCCTTTCATCAACTTCTTCGACGGATTCCGTACCTCCCATGAGATCCAGAAGATCGAGACATGGGATTATGAAGATCTGAAGGATATGGTGGATATGGACGCAGTTGACGCTTTCCGTAAGCGTGCCCTGAATCCCAACCATCCCTGCCAGAGAGGTTCTGCACAGAACCCTGATATCTTCTTCCAGGCAAGAGAAGCAAGCAACCCTTATTATGATGCTCTTCCCGGAATTGTTCAGGACTACATGGACAAGGTTAATGAGAAGATTGGAACAGATTACAAGCTGTTCAACTACTACGGCGCTCCGGATGCTGAGCACGTAATCGTAGCTATGGGTTCCGTAAATGATACCATTGAAGAAACCATCGACTATATGATCAAGACAACAGGCGCCAAGGTTGGTGTTGTTAAGGTTCGCCTTTACAGACCTTTCTGCGCAGACGCTCTTATCGGAGCAATTCCCGAAACTGTAAAGCAGATCACCGTACTGGACAGAACCAAAGAGCCCGGTGCACAGGGTGAGCCTCTTTACCTGGATGTAGTAGCTGCCCTGAAGGGCTCCAAGTTCGATTCCGTTCCGGTATTCACAGGACGTTACGGACTGGGTTCCAAGGATACAACTCCTGCACAGATCGTGGCAATTTACGGCAACACCGAAAAGAAGAAATTCACCGTTGGTATCGAAGACGATGTAACCAATCTGTCCCTGAAGCTGGGCGCTGAGCTGGTTACCACTCCCGAAGGAACAACCAACTGTAAATTCTGGGGTCTGGGCGCAGACGGTACCGTAGGTGCCAACAAGAACTCCATTAAGATTATCGGCGACAACACCGACATGTATGCACAGGCATATTTTGACTATGACTCCAAGAAGTCCGGCGGTGTTACCATGTCCCACTTACGTTTCGGACATAAAAAGATTAAATCAACATATCTGATCCGTCAGGCTAACTTCGTAGCATGCCACAATCCTGCCTATGTACGTAAGTACAACATGGTTCAGGAACTGGTTGACGGCGGTACCTTCCTGCTGAACTGCGCATGGAATGCAGAAGAGCTGGAGAAGCATCTGCCCGGACAGGTGAAGAAATTCATCGCTGAGCACAACATCAACTTCTACACCATCGACGGTGTTAAGATTGGTATTGAAACAGGCATGGGCCCCACACGTATCAACACAATCCTTCAGTCCGCATTCTTTGAACTGACCGGAATCATTCCTGCCGAGAAGGCAAACGAACTGATGAAGGCTGCTGCAAAGGCTACCTACGGACGTAAGGGCGAAGACGTTGTTATGAAGAACTGGGCAGCTATCGATGCCGGCGCCAAGGGCGTTGTTAAGGTAGAAGTTCCTGAAAGCTGGAAGGACTGCGAAGACGAAGGCCTTGATTATGCAGTAGTAAGCGGCGACAGAAAAGACGTTGTTGATTTCGTTAACAATATCCAAACCAAGGTAAGTGCACAGGAAGGCAATACCCTGCCTGTATCCGCATTCAAGGATTATGTGGACGGTTCCACTCCTTCCGGATCCTCCGCTTACGAGAAGAGAGGTATTGCGGTTAACGTTCCTACCTGGGATCCTACCAAGTGTATCCAGTGTAACTTCTGTTCCTATGTATGTCCTCATGCAGTAATCCGTCCTGTTGTTATGACAGAGGAAGAACTGGCTAAGGCTCCTGAAGGAATGAAGGCTCTTGATATGACAGGAATGCCCGGAAAGAAATTTGCGGTTTCCGTATCCGTACTTGACTGTACAGGATGTGGTTCCTGCGCTAACGTATGTCCTGGTATGAGAGGCGAGAAGGCTCTGAGCATGTCTCCTCTTGAAACCCAGCTGGCACAGCAGGAAATCTTCAACTATGGACAGACCGTTTCCGAGAAGCCCGAAGTACTTGAGAAATTCAAAGAAACAACCGTTAAGGGATCTCAGTTCAAACAGCCTCTGCTTGAGTTCTCCGGAGCCTGCGCAGGATGCGGCGAGACACCTTACGCTAAACTGATTACACAGCTGTTCGGCGACAGAATGTATATTGCCAACGCTACAGGATGTTCTTCTATCTGGGGTAACTCCTCACCGAGCACACCTTATACCGTAAACAAAGAAGGCAAGGGACCCGCTTGGGACAACTCCCTGTTTGAAGACAATGCTGAGTTTGGTATGGGTATGCTGCTTGCCCAGAACGCTATCAGAGGCGGACTGAAGGCAAAGGTTGAAGACGTTCTTGCCAATACCGATGACGAAGCTGTTAAGGCTGTTTGCCAGGAATACTTGGATACCTACAACTGCGGCGTTACCAACGGACCTGCAACCGACAAGCTGGTAGCGGCTCTGGAAGGCAAAGACTGCGGCGTATGCCAGGATATCGTTAAGAACAAAGACTTCCTCTCCAAGAAATCCCAGTGGGTATTCGGTGGTGACGGATGGGCATATGATATCGGATTTGGCGGTGTTGACCATATCCTCGCCAGCGGAAAAGATATCAATGTAATGGTATTTAATACCGAAGTTTATTCCAATACAGGCGGACAGGCTTCCAAGGCTACACCTACCGGCGCTGTTGCACAGTTCGCAGCCGGCGGTAAAGAAGTGAAGCAGAAAGACCTGGCAAGCATTGCAATGAGCTATGGTTATGTATATGTAGCACAGATTTCCATGGGTGCTGATTACAACCAGACTGTTAAGGCTATTGCTGAAGCAGAAGCTTATCCGGGACCTTCACTGATCATCGCTTACGCTCCTTGTATCAACCATGGTATCAAGAAGGGCATGAGCAAGGCTCAGACAGAAGAGAAGCTGGCTGTAGAGACCGGCTACTGGAATCTGTTCCGTTTCAACCCTGCTGCAGAGAAGAAATTCGTTGTTGACAGCAAGGCTCCGACCAAGGAATTCCAGGAATTCATCGGCGGTGAAGTAAGATACACCTCCCTGGCGCTGAAGGATGCTGAAAAGGCTGCAAGACTGCAGGCTCAGGCTGCTGAAAACGCTAAGGAAAGATATGATTATCTGCAGAAGCTGCAGGTTCTGTACGGAGATAACTAATCAATATACCTCTGTGAAAGGTATATTACGCCGGACGAGGCGGGAGCCGCAGGGCTCCCGGCCACCCCGGTAAGGCGCCGTACAACTTTACTTTTTGCTAAAAATATAAGCTGGCTTGGGATTTGTCTCAAATCCAGCTTTGTTTTTAAATGTACCAGTTAATTTTTTAACAATCAGGAAAGAGGATAAACATAAAAGTATGGGTATAGTATCTGATGACGCTACCATCTTAAAGATTAAGCACGAGGTGCTCACGGAAGTTGCCAAGCTGGCCTTTGCCGGTGAGCTGGATGAAAAAAAAGAGAATATTCCCTATGAAATGATTCCCGGTCCCGAGGCGCATTTCCGCTGCTGCATTTACAAGGAACGTGAAATCATCCGTCAGAGAGTAAGGCTGGCTGAGGGCAAGTGCCCCGGCAACAGAGAAAGCAGCAACATTGTACAGGTTATAAACTCAGCCTGTGAGGAATGTCCCATCTCCTCCGGCTATGTGGTAACTGACCTCTGCCAGGGCTGTCTTGCAAAATCCTGTAAGCAGTCATGTAATTTCGGCGCGATTACCATTGGAAATGATCGTTCCTACATCGATCCCGAAAAATGTAAGAGCTGCGGTAAATGTGCGCAGGCATGTTCCTATTCTGCTATCGTAAAAATCCAGAGGCCCTGTATGAAGAGCTGCCCTGTCAGTGCAATCACCATGGATGAGCACGGCGTATGCCAGATCGACGAATCCAAGTGTATCCAGTGCGGGCAGTGTATCCATAATTGTCCTTTCGGAGCGATTGCTTCCAAGACCAGTATCGTAGACATAATTAACGCAATCCGTGAAGGCAAAAAGGTAGTTGCCATGCTGGCACCTGCCGGCGAAGGCCAGTTCGGTGAGAACATCACCATGGCAAGCTGGAGAACAGCGATGAAGAAGCTGGGATTTGCCGATTTTGTTGAAGTAGGCCTGGGCGGCGATATGACCGCTGCATTTGAGGCAGAGGAATGGGCGGAGAGCTTTAAGGAAGGTAAGAAAATGACTACCTCCTGCTGTCCTGCATTTGTAAATTATATTAAAAAGCATTTCCCGGAACTGGTTGGAAACATTTCCACTACCGTTTCCCCGATGTGCGCAGTATCCAGAATGCTGAAAGCAAAGGATCCCGAAACCGTTACCGTATTTATCGGGCCCTGCATTGCCAAGAAATCCGAAGCGCAGGACAAGAGCATTGAAGGAAATGCGGATTTCGTACTTACCTTCGGTGAAATCCGCGCCATGATGCGTGCAAAGGGTGTTGAACTGGAGCCCGAAGAGAACACCAGCCAGGAAGCAAGCGTATTCGGAAAGCGTTTCGGTAATGGCGGCGGCGTTACGGATGCTGTTGTGGAATGCCTGAAGGAAAGCGGCGAAAGCACGGATATCAAGGTGGCAAGGTGCAGCGGCATTGCGGAATGCAAGAAGGCGCTGATGCTGTTCAAGCTGGGCAAGCTGCCTGAGGACTTCATTGAAGGCATGATCTGTGAAGGAGGATGTGTCGGAGGACCCAGCCGCCATAAAGCAGCGATGACTGCCAAGAAGGACAGGGATAAACTGATTTCACAGGCAGACGCCAGAGGCGTTCATGAGAATCTGAAAAATTATGATATGGATTCCTTCTCCATGCATCGTTAAAAGCTGACGAAGCACAAGAACCGGCTGCCGTAGGGCGGCAGGGCCTGTACGCCGGCAATGCCTCCGGGGCAGACGAAAATGGAGTGAGAGTTTACAGGAACGATAGTGTTCAGAAAGGAGCCGGTAGTTTACTGGCTCCTTTCTTTATACTACCATGAGGGGGGAGACAATGAAACAGATATGGAAATCACACCGCCTTTCGGGGAACAAGAGGCAGCCCGTGCAGCTGAAATGGAGCATGACCATTCTGATGCTGATGTGCTGGCTTCTGCCGCTGGCCATTTTAACCATGGCCATCCTGTATTACGTGTCTAACCGGTTCTCCGTCCAGATGCAGGATAATATCGAAAAATCCATGGATACGGCGGTGGAAATATGTGAAATGCGGGTGGCCTGAGGATGTGTATTTTACCTACAGGAGCAATTATTATGGCAGCATCAAGGAGTTTGAGAATGAGGCACGTGATATCGTGGCTCAGGTATCGGAGGAAATAGATACCGGTATAGGCTGTGCGACGCAGAAGGATCATCTGTATATGATCCGGAATATCATGACGCCCGCCTATGAACCGTACGCGGTTATTGTTATGGATGTTGACAAAGACAGCGTATTCCAGAGCATTGAGGGAATTCCCTGGTTTGTGGATTATGATGTGAGCATAGATGGACAGTGGATCTGGGAAGGGACTGGGCGGAGGATTACGCCGCCAGGGAAAGCGCAGGAAGAAGCAGCCTGTATCATGAAGGGCGCAGCAATGCATATGTAATCTGTGAGCGGAAAATGGATAATCATATCTCAGACTTCGAAGCAGGTGCAGAACCCGACGTACTGTTCTACTTCAACGGCAACGACTCCAACCCGTTTGTAGAGGCCGGCAAGGTAGTTACCATTGATGAAATCCGTTCCGTATATCCGGACTATGCATCCAACATGAAGGATGAAATAATTCCTGCATGTCCTGCAGAAATATATACAACCATGACACACCGGCCACACATGCATCCGTTCCGGCAGCTCTGGATGATGCAGCAGGAAAAGCATGGGCAGCAGGACTGGCAGATATCAAAGACGTATTTGAAAAAGGCTATTTCTCTGAAAATACCAAAACCGCAGAAGCTTCTGAAGTATTCCAGAGCTTTATCGACGGCAAGTCCGCATTCTATGTAGACGGTTCCTGGAAAATGGGCGGTATTGCAGAAGCTACCGAAGATATCGATAACTTTACCGTTACATTTATCCCCGGCGCTAACGAGCGTAAATCCACAGATATCATCAGCGGACTTTCTTCAGGCTGGTATATTACCATAAATTCAGCATTTTTACCGCCTACAGAAACAGCCTGCTGATTTCCTGCACGGTGGCCGCAGTGGTTATCCTGTTTGCAGGGCTTGCCTCCTATGCGCTGGTCCGTTATAAATTCAAAGGCAGCGGACTGATGAACAGCCTGGTTATCGCAGCCATGATGTTCCCTGTATTTGCAACGATTATTCCCGTATTCCGTATGGAATCCAGCTGGCACATCGTTAATACCAACAACCTCTGGCTTGCGCTGTTATCCTGCGCGCTGCCGCAGATAGCAGGAAACCTGGCCTTTGCCATCGTGGTGCTTTCCGGCTACATTAAGGGGCTTCCAGTGGCGCTGGAAGAAGCGGCCTACATGGAAGGCTGCAACGCTTACCAGATTTTTTTCAAGGTTATTATGCCGCTGACAAAGCCCTCCTTTGCCACGGTTGGCATTTTCATCTTCCTTTGGAGCTACAACGACCTGTTTACCCAGACCTTCTTCCTGCGTTTCCCTGCGCACTGGGCAATTACCAGACTGCTGAATGAAATCTCCGGCAGACAGGGTACGGATTACGGCCTGATGGCAGCCGCGGTTTCCCTGATTGTTGTTCCGCTGATTATCGTTTATGTATGCCTGCAGAAATACATCATCAAGGGTATGACCGCAGGAGCCATTAAGGGATAATGCGCAAAAGCTTTTGCTTCGCCTTTCCCAGAGGAATTCTGGAAAAGCAAAAATGAAACAGTTCGGTTCAGCCTTCGGCAGCATTGTAACTGAAATACTGAAAGTACATGACACAGGGGGATAATTCGTATGTACAAGGTGGCGATTGTGGATGATGAACCAGTTATTGTAAGGGGACTTACAATGACGATTCAATGGGAAAAGTACAACTGCCGGGTGGTGGGGACCGCCGGCGACGGACAGGAAGGAATGAAGCTGATTCGGGAAAAGAGGCCGGATATTCATTTCCGATATCTGTATGCCCGGTCTGACTGGTAAATGAAAAATACCCTCCCCATCCCCCACCGGAGCCTTCTCATCCCGGGAGCCAGGACACGGCCCGGTAAGCTGACGCTGCGGGGCTGGGAGGGCTGCCAACAAACAAAATTATTTCACTCCATCCCCATCCAGGATAGCCATGAATTCATCTCCCGTGATGGTTTCTTTTTCGTAGAGGAACTTGGCCAGTTCATGGAGTTTGCCTATATTGCTGCGGAGGATGTCGCAGGCCTTGGCGTGTTCTTTTTTGACCATGGCTACGACGAGCCTGTCGATTTCCGCTGCGGTATGTTCGGAGCAGGCCAGGGAGGTGTCGCCGCCCAGGTATTGGTTGGTGACGGTTTCCAGGGCCACCATGTCGAAATCTTCTGACATGCCGTATCGGGTGATGCAGGCGCGGGCCAGCTTGGTGGCCTGTTCGATGTCGTTGGAGGCTCCGGTGGTGATGCTGTTGAAGATGATTTCTTCCGCAGCGCGGCCGCCGCAGAAGGTGGCGATTTTATTTTCCAGTTCTTCCTTGCTCAGCAGGTTATGTTCGCCCTGATCCACCTGCATGGTGTAGCCCAGCGCGCCGGAGGTCCTGGGGATAATAGTGATTTTGGTGACAGGGGCGGAGTTGGTCTGTCTGGCGGCAACGAGGGCGTGGCCGATTTCGTGATAGGAAACGATCATTTTTTCCCGGTCGCTTAAAATGCGGTCTTTTTTCTGGTAACCGGCAATGACTACTTCCACGCTTTCTTCCAAATCGGTCTGGGTGACGAAGCGGCGGCCTGCGCGGACTGCGCTCAGGGCGGCTTCGTTGACCATGTTGGCCAGCTCGGCGCCGGAAGCGCCTGCGGCCATTCTGGCGATGGTTGCAAAATCTACATTGTCACCCAGCTTTACTTTCTGGGCGTGAACCTTCAGTATGGCAATCCTGCCGTTCAAATCGGGAAGCTCCACCGGCACACGCCTGTCGAAACGGCCGGGGCGCAGGAGCGCGGGATCCAGGGATTCGGGACGGTTGGTAGCGGCCAGGATGAGGACGCCGTTGTTGCTGGAGAATCCGTCCATTTCTGTAAGGAGCTGGTTCAGAGTCTGTTCCCGTTCGTCATTTCCTGAAAAGCCGCCGCCGTCACGTTTTTTGCCGATGGTATCTATTTCATCGATGAAGACGATACAGGGGGCTTTTTCGTTGGCCTGCTTGAACAGGTCCCTGACCTTGGCCGCGCCGGCGCCTACGAACATTTCCACGAATTCAGAGCCTGAAATGGAGAAGAAGGGAACGTTGGCTTCGCCGGCCACCGCCTTGGCGAGCAGGGTTTTTCCGGTTCCGGGAGGGCCTACAAGGAGGGCGCCTTTGGGCATGGATGCGCCGATTTCCTGATATTTTTTGGGATCATGAAGGTAGTCTACCAGTTCGGAGAGCACCTCTTTGGCTTCGTCCTCGCCGGCCACGTCTGCGAATTTAATGCCTGTTTCGGACTGGACGTATACCTTGGCGTTGCTTTTTCCGAAGGACATGGAATTGACGCCGCCTCCGCTGTTCATGATTTTGCGCATCAGGAACTGGCCGATGGCTATCATTACAACGAGGGGCAGAACCCAGGTCAGCAGGAAGGTGACGAGGAAGGACTGCTGTTTTACAATTTCCGTGCCGAAGGTGGCTCCGGATGCATAAAGCCGGTCCACAAGGGAAGGATCTTCCATAGGGCCTGTTTTATAAAAACCGGTGGGTGAATTTTTGTCCGCAAATACAATTTGGTTGCTTTCAATCTGTACCTGGGCGATTTTTTTCTTTTCCATCATTTCAAGAAAGGTGTTGTAGCCGACTTCTTCTACCTGGGCGGACATGAGCCTGGGAAAAAGAAAGGCGTTCAGGACCAGAAGGACAAGCATGGCAATACAGTAATAGTAGAGTAGTGGTTTCTTTGGTGATTTGGCTTCTTGCATAATTTTGCGCTCCTTTTTATTCAGTAACTTGTTCCGGTTCTCTTTAGTTACTCTTACCTTTTATAGTAATTATATATACCGGATTTTGCGGAAGTCAACCAAAGATAGCATTATTTCATAAATTTTAGAGTCTTTTCATGAAGGGGGGACGGGAAGCCGGA
>OLQH01001831.1_pt1 | contig 14577 bp, 14 predicted proteins | sample 1672671 | NCBI WGS metagenome assembly OLQH01 (sample SAMEA3136712, study PRJEB25190) | human gut metagenome
CAGCTGTCTGAAGCGGCAGCGAGTTTGCCGAGCATTGCTTTGTTTTTAGTAATCTTTTCGTTTTTCTTAGTCTTTCCTGTATACAGAACCCGAAGCCTGCATCAATCCCTCAATGTCTGTCTATTAGAAGAAACTTTATAAGTGCTATCTGATTTCGTCCGAACTTGAAAAAGAATCCCTACGATAAATCTTTATTTCGTCCCCTATATCCCTTGACATCTCCCTTTTTATTCTGCAAAATAGTAAGAAGAGTCTTTCGAGATTCTACTTTATTATATAAGAAAAAGAGGTCATTTATATGGAAGAAATCATACAGTTTTTAGCTGGGATTTTGAATAGAGAGTTTATTCGTGCAGTGTTTAGTAACCCGCGAGTAAAGGATAATGTAGTTAAGGCGAAAGCTGCGGATCTGTCTCATAACAGGAAGAAAAAATATATTTTGGAAGAAGGGATTGTGGTTCCGTTTCTTCAGGATCTTGGAGTTATGACACAGGATGGAAAGATTGTGAGGACGAAGATGGATAAGTTCCGTCAGATCAATCGTTTTCTGGAATTTGTTGAGGACATTCTGCCGCAGCTTGACAAGGACAGAGAGCTTACACTTCTGGACTTTGGATGTGGAAAATCATATCTTACATTTGCAATGTATTATTATTTACACGAGTTAAAAGGATATGATATTCGTATTATCGGATTAGATCTGAAGACAGATGTGATTCTGCATTGTAATGAACTGGCAAAGAAGTATGGATATGAGAAGTTGACATTCCTTGTTGGAGATATTGCGGATTATGAAGGTGTGGATCAGGTTGACATGGTTGTGACGCTTCATGCGTGTGATACAGCTACAGATTATGCACTTGCGAAAGCGGTTGGCTGGAATGCGAAAGTGATTTTGTCTGTTCCATGTTGTCAGCATGAGGTGAACAAGCAGCTTGAAAAGCAGAGAAATCTGCATTTAGGCAAGATGAAATCGAAGACGGAAGTTATGGAAGTTTCAGAAATGCTGGGAGATCAACTAGCTTCCATGGAAGAAGTGCTCGGACCAATTATGGATTATGGATTGTTGCGAGAGCGTTTTGCAGCACTTGTGACAGATGGACTTAGAGCAAAGCGTCCGGAAAGCGAGGGATATGAAACTCAGGTATTAGAATTTATTGATATGGAGCATACGCCGAAGAATATTCTGCTGCGTGCAGTGAAAAAGGGGAGTCCTGTAGCAAAGAGCAGAAAAGAGGCAGAGGATTGTGAAAGATTTTTGAAGATTCAGCCAACATTAGGTATGCTTCTGGCAGAGCAAAAGGGAGATAAATAATGAAAAAAAGGGTAATAAAGATTGCCGCACTGGTTGTTCTTTTTGCGGCTGTACTGGTGATCAGTAATGTGATACTGAACCGTGGAAATGATGATCAGGTTGTGGATATGGGAGATGCCACACTGCCGAGAGTCTCATTTATGATGGGAGGACAGAAGATAAATGCGTTGTCTGGTTATGTAGATGATATGGATATTGCCGCAATGCGAGATACCATTACACCATTAGAGAGTGATGGTACACTGAAGATGCAGATTGAGAAAAATGATAACCAGATCCGTGAGATCAGTTACAGTGTATATTCTCTGGATGGAACAGAGACATATGATAAAGGAACTCTAAAGTCTGCCGAAAGCGAAGATGTCACATTAAAGCTGGGAAAATCACTTGGAGATAAAATCCAGGAGGCAGTACTTCAGGTTTCGCTTGTGATCGGCGAGGAGAAAGAGGCAAGGAAAGTTAATTTCTATACCAGAATTGAGAAAGCAGATGATATTACAGCATCACAATGTCTTACATTTGCACAGGATTTTCATACGAAAGCATTTAATAAGACGGATGTAGATTCATTGAATATTTATCTGGAACCTGGAGATGAGAGTGATAATACAACTTATCAGACAGTCAATATCCATTCAGATATTTCTCATATTCAGTGGGGAACTATGCAGCCACAGTTGCTTGGTGATGTGCGTTGGAGTATAAAGGAAAGTAATAGTGTGTATACATCTCTTCTTGCGAATTACAGAGTTTCCTGCGTGGATGATGCCGGTGAAAATGCAGTGTATGACATTAAGGAATTTTTCCGTGTGAGAATCGCAGGGACTACAATTTACCTGTTGGATTATAATCGTGATATGCAGGAAGTGTTCAGCGAGAACAGAAGTGTGATCGATGAAGACGGAATTTTGCTCGGCGTTACACCTTCAGATGTTCCGTATGAGACAAATGAGAAAGAAACGATTGCAGCATTTGTGGAGTCCAGAAACCTTTGGATGTACAATAAGAGTTCGAATGAATTATTAAATATTTTCGGATTTGCAGATGCAGATACGACAGATGAAAGAAATCTGAATGATCAACATGCTGTTCGTATCATCAGTATGGATAACAGCGGTAATCTTGCATTTGCTGTGTATGGATATATGAATCGTGGAGAACACGAAGGAGAAGTCGGTGTCGGAATCTATTATTTTGATGTAGAGAGAAATCTGATCCAGGAGAAAGCATTTATACCAAGTAAGAAGTCCTATGCAATCGCAGCGGATGAGCTTGGCAAGATGGTTTATTATAATCATGCGGAAGAGCAGTTATATGTTTTGGCAGACGGAACTTTGTATCAGGTAGATCTGAAAAAGAATAAACAGACAACACTTGCAGAGAATCTTAAAGAAGGACAGTATGCAGTTTCTGGTGATGGACATCTGATGGCTTATGAGTCAGAGGGGAACAAAAAAGGTGGAACAGAGATTCAGGTTATGAATTTGAGCAGTCTGCATACTTATATAGTCGAGGCCGCAGAAGGAGAACAGATCAGCCCATTAGGATTTGTTAACGGAGACTTTATTTATGGAAAAATGAAATCCGAGGACGCAGGAAAGAAAGCTTCCGGAGAATCGATCACTCCAATGTATGAACTGGAAATCCGTAATTCTAAGAACAAAAAAGTTGCCAGCTATTCCTTTGTTGATAAAGGCATTTATATTTCTGATATTTTAATCGATGACAATATGGTAACACTGAATCGTGTAGAGAAAAGCGGGGATATTTACAACGTTACTTCACAGGAGTTTATTACGAATAATGAGGAACGCAAAGATACGGCGATTAAAACAGAAGTATATACAACAGTACTGATGGAAAAACAGATGCGGATTACATTTGCAGAGGGAGCAGGAGAGAAGAGCGTGAAAGTGATCCGGCCGAATCAGCTGGCATCAAAGAATGAACTTGAGATGGTTCTTGCTGATAACAGCGAAAGTGTGAAATACTATGTTTATGGTGTTGGTGAACTGGCAGGAATTTACGATAAAGCTTCTTATGCAATTCAGAAAGCACAGAAGATTTCAGGAGTTGTGATCTCTTCTGACCAGAAATATGTTTGGGAGAAAGGAAATCGAGATCTTGCGTATTCGATAGAGGATGTTGCTCTTTCAAAAGAAGGAGAAGAGACATCCCTTGAAGCATGTGAGCGCTATATGAAGACATATGATGCTCAGAAAGTAGATCTGACAGGTTGTACGCTGGATCAGGTACTCTATGTGATCAATAGAGGATGTCCGGTGATTGCACTTACAAGTGCAGATCATGCAATTCTTCTGACAGGATATACGAAGAATGATATTACTTATATCGATCCTGAAAATGGAGAGTCACAGACAGTTTCCATCAGTGAGATGGAAGGAATGGTTTCCGGAAGCGGAAATACATTTATTGGTTATATCAAATAGAATATGTAACTGTTCAGAGCCAAGCAAAATTTCAAAAACAGGTATAAAATGCTTGTATTTTTAAGACTGTTTTTGAAATTTTATTTGGCGGATACGCCACACCGACGAAATGCGTAGCATTTTGGAGGTTGGCTCTGAACAGTTACATCAATATTATACTCTATTCATCAAATCTTTATTTCAGCTCCCCATCAAATACAACGGTTGCCGGTCCTGTCATATAAACTGTGTTCTTCTCCTGATCCCACTGAATCTCCAAATCTCCGCCAAGAAGCTTTACAGTTACTTCATCTTCTGTCAATCCATTCAGAATACAGGAAACAGCTACAGCACATGCTCCTGTTCCGCAGGCAAGTGTCTCCGCAGATCCTCTCTCCCAAACACGCATCTGTACAGTATGTCTATCCAGTACTTTTACAAACTCTGTGTTCACACGTCTTGGAAATCTCTCATGGTTTTCGAATTTTGGTCCGATTTCTTCAATCGGAAGATTATCAACATCATCTACATAAACAACTGCGTGCGGATTTCCCATAGATACGCAAGTCATATGATATTCTTTTCCATCCACAAGAATCGGTTCATCTACAGCTTTATCTCCCTCAGCCACAACCGGAATTTCTGCCGGTGTCAAGATTGGGCTTCCCATATCAACTCGAACCTTCGCAACTTTTCCATTTTCTACGAAAAGCTGAAGTGTTTTGATTCCTGCTAAAGTCTCAACTGTAATCTCTGTTTTGTCAGTCAGGCCGTAATCATACATATATTTTCCAACACAGCGAACTCCATTTCCACACATTTCTCCTCTGGAGCCATCTGCATTATACATAGCCATCTCACAGTCTGCCACTTCCGACGGACAGATCAGGATCAATCCATCAGATCCTATTCCAAAATGTCTGTCACTCACCTGGATTGCCAACGCTGATGGATCTTCTACCTTCTCTTCAAAACAGTTTACATACACATAATCATTTCCAATTCCCTGCATTTTTGTAAATTTCATTCTCTTCTCCGTTCCACTGTCATCACTGACAGTCCTCTCATTTGTTATTGTTTACAGTACTTCTTATTCGTTACTGTTAACAGCTGCCTCTTATTCATTCATAATTGTCAGCACCATCTGTGCTGTTTCGAGCATATTGGTCCCACTTTCCATACTGCTCTTCTGTAAATATCGATGTGCTTCCTCTTCTGACATGTTATTTCGTTCTATCAGAAGCGCTTTCGCCTGATCGATTATCTTTCTCTGAGAATCGTCTCTCTTTCGTATCGTTTCTCTGCGCTTTCTTCTCTTCCTGCTCTGTGTCTGCTGAATCATTTCAACGGTATTTACCAAATCATAAACTTTGATTGGGAGTGGAAGTCCTACAACCCCATCCGGCAGTCCATCCATCCACTTATCTGCTGAAGCCACCAAAAGCATGTCAAACGTATCCGGAAGAGATTCTCGTAAATCTGTATACTGCATATCTTGAAACCGATAACCACACACGACAATTCCATCGTTCCAGTTATCAGCATACTGCAAAACCTTAGCTCCTGTCAAACATACCGCAGATACTTCAATACCCGCACGAACCAAACTATTACGGATATTTACTGCATTTTCCCTCTTTGGAAAAACGACAATAATGTTGCTCATATCTGCTCACCTCTTCCGCTAACTACTCTTCTATCAATCCGTTCTCTCTAAATGCCCAATGCCAGGATACCTGAACTACAGCCTGTAAAGATAATGATCGATCTCCCAGTCTGTCACCTGCATACAATATTCTTTATATTCTTTCTTATTTGCTTTTATGATCTTCTCGGCAAGCTCTTTCCCTAATACGCTGATCAGCAGTTCATCTTTCTCAAGCTCTGCTGTAGCAGCCCCAAGCGTTCTCGGCAGTTCTTCCACTTGAAGTTCATCTCTTCTTTCCTGCGTCATCTTCTGAATATTTTCATCAATATTCTTCGGAGGCATAATCTGATTCTTAATTCCGTCCACCCCGGCTTTCAAAAGTACTGCAAGCGCCAGATATGGATTCGCCGTAGCATCCGGACTGCGAAGTTCCAGTCTTGAATTGTCTTCTTTCTCCATAGATACACGGATCAAAGGTCCTCTTGTCTTAGCTGACCATCCCATATAAACAGGTGCTTCATACCCCGGCACAAAACGTTTATAAGAATTGATCGTTGGATTTGTAATACAGGTGATTGCCTTCATATGTTTCATCAAGCCACCAATAAAATAATATCCTTCCTGGCTGAGTCCGTTCTCATCCTCTGCGTTATAAAGTGCATTTGTTCCATCGTTTTTATATAAAGACAAATTAATGTGCATTCCTGACCCATAAGTCTCTCTCTTCGGCTTTGGCATAAATGTCGCGTGCAGACCGTGTCGTTTTGCGATTGTCTTGACAACCATCTTAAATGTCATCAGATTATCTGCTGTAATCATCGCCTCATCGTAGTGAAAGTCGATTTCATGTTGCGCCGGCGCAATCTCATGATGTGAGGAAATAATCTCAAACCCCATATCTTCTAATGTTAAGATCATATCTCTTCTCGCATTTTCTCCAAGATCCAATGGCCCTACATCAAAATATCCTCCCTGCTCGTGAGTTACTGTTGTCGGTCTACCGTCATCATCTGTATGGAAAAGAAAGAACTCGCATTCCGGGCCGACATTCATCGTATATCCCATCTCTTTCGCCTCCGCAACAGCCTTTCTGAGTACATAACGCGGATCGCCTTCATACGGTGTTCCATCTTTTTTATACACATCACAGATCAGTCTTGCAACTTTTCCCTGCTGTGGTCTCCATGGAAAGATTTCAAATGTACTCAAATCCGGATATAAATACATATCTGATTCTTCCTCATCTGCAACCCCTTCCAAGGAAGAAACATCAAACATACAGCGGTTATCCAATGCTTTTTCAAGCTGTCCTACTGTTACCGCCATATTTTTCATCGTTCCAAAAATATCTGTAAACTGCAATCTGATGAAAGCGACATCTTCTTCCTCTACTATGTGAAAAATATCATCTCTTGTATAGTTATGCATTATTTTTCGACCTCCTTTATCATAAACTGATACGATAAAAGGGCGTTCTCCACCTAAGTTGGAAACGCCCTTGTTTCTGTGTTACATTATATCGACTGACTGTTTTCTTGTCAATTATTTCTGAATCAGTTCAAGAACTTCTTCTTTTACAGGCATTGCTTTGATCGCACCCTTCTTTGTTGTTACAAGTGCTGCTGCCGCATTCGCAAATGTCAGCATCTCTCCTAACTGTTCCTCTGTCAGATTCTCAAAATCATGATCAACCAGATAATTCAAAGAACTTCCACAGAAAGTATCTCCTGCACCGGTTGTCTCAATTGCTTTCACTGAAAATCCCGGTCTCTCTACGCGCATGCCTTTGTAATAAGCTCTACTTCCGTCTTTTCCCATAGTCAGAAGAATCAGCGGAATATTGTATGTCTCCTGAAGATATGCGATTCCCTCATCATAGTCTTCCTTACCGGATACAAACTGAATTTCATTATCAGAGATCTTCAGGATATCACATTTTCCAAATCCATACTCCATCTGCTCTTTTGCAAGATCAAGAGAGCTCCACAGCGGCGGTCTCAGATTTGGATCAAAGGATACAAGGCAACCATTTGCTTTTGCTGTTTCTACCGCTTTCTTTGTCGCTTCACGCACACCTTCATGTGTCATAGAAAGTGTTCCAAAATGAAAGACTTTTGTATCTTTTACTACTTCTGGATTCACTTCATCTGCAGTAAGCATCATATCTGCTCCCGGATTACGGTAAAATGAGAACTCTCTGTCTCCATCCGGGAATGTATGTACAAATGCGAGTGTTGTATTCACATTTTCGTCAACCATCAGATTGGAGGCATCGATTCCGGCTTCCGTAATCGTATCTCTTAATAACGCTCCAAACTGATCTTTTCCAACTTTTCCTATAAATGCTGTCTTCTTTCCCATCTTGTTCAGAAGTGCCAGCACATTACACGGTGCACCTCCCGGGCAAGCCTCAAACATATTGTTTCCCTGCTCGCTTTGTCCATTCATTGTAAAATCAATCAGAAGCTCTCCTAATGCGATTACATCATACTTCTTTGCCATGAAGTTCTCCTCCTATTTCTTGTTTTATTACTTTGTCTTAATTAAAATATACTAACTCTTCAATTGGTTCTGCAGGCTCAATATTCTCTGCCTCAAGCACCGGTCCTTCTCCGCCGTATACGGACAGATTCGCATAACGCACTTTTGCACGAATTTTTACCCAGTCTCCCGCATTCAGCTTCGGCGCATAAGCGCTTCTGCAAACATATCCAAGGAAAGATGTATCATCTGCGCAGCAAGTCATTGCCATACGCCCCGGATAGAATACCTTAGACGGAAATGCTTTTGGTTTCATAACCTTTGCAACAAATTCCACAACTTTTCCTTTATAGCGCTCCGGATGCTCCTGCATATCAATATACCAGATACCATAATCTTCTCTTGGAATCTCAATCACAGGTGCTTTGAGATCATATGGTACTTCGTCTTCAAAAATATTGTCTACCTCACCGTTCTCATCCTCAAAGATTACTTCTGCCTGAGGGCTTACAACCTTAACACTTCTGCGGTATCCTGCCAACGGTTTCTTATCCTCGCAACGGTTGAACAGAACAAGCTCTGCGCCCTTTACCATCTCTACAAACAGTGGTTTTAAGTTTGTCAGATACATCTGAAAAGTACTTGCATCTACCGTTGTGATCTTCTGCTCAATAGCCCATCCTGCCGGAAGCTTCATCTTCTCAAATTCACTCACCTGCCACATACCGTTATACTCGATAACCACACGTTCCGGCTTGTGCTTCTTATTCATCTCTTCCAGCCATTCTTCTGTCAGATCTTCTTTATCTTCTACAGTCTCAATAACGACACCATACTTCAGCAATTCTCTCGGATCATACTCTTCTTCTCCCTCTTCACAAAGAATCAGAAGTGTCTTGCCGTCGATCTGGAAGTAGTCCTGTGACAATGTAAAATTCAGAAACTGTGTCTTTCCACTATCAAGAAAACCTGTCATCAGATAAACCATAACATCTGGCTCTTTCATCATATCTATCTCCATTCCGTCTCCCTTTCGCAGAAGACATCTGTTATTACATAATGCTACGCAGCCCCCTATGGGGTACTGCTTTGCTTATCCTTTTTATTTCACCTTAAATAATTCTGCAAGCTTGTCTTCGTTAAGCTCTGCTCCGATCACACAGATTCTTCCTGTGTATTCCGGTGCTCCTGTTCTTACTTCATGTTCCTCTGGAACCATATCAAAGTAGATCCACTCACCGTCTGCACCTGCAACCATTCCTTTTGCACGGAGTACATTTCCGTAAGAGCCGTCCTCTTCAAGAGTCTTCAGAATTGCACTGACCTCATCCTTTGTATAAGTATGAATTGTCTCTTTACCCCAGCTTGTAAAGACTTCATCTGCATGATGATGGCCTTCATGATCATGATGGTGATGTCCGCATCCACAACTGCACTCTCCGTCATGATGATGGTGCTCATGCTCTTCATGATCGTGGTGATGATGCTCGTGATCACACTCTTCATGATCGTGGTGATGATGCTCGTGATCACACTCTTCATGATCGTGATGGTGATGATGCTCGTGATCGCACTCTTCATGATCGTGGTGATGATGCTCGTGATCGCACTCTTCATGATCGTGGTGGTGATGATGTTCATGATCATGTGCTTCCTTGGCTACTTCTGCGAGTAACTCATCTTCAAGAGATTTGCTTGATTCCATTGTTTCAAGAATCTTCTCGCCCGGAAGCTGCTCGATCGGTGTTGTGATGATTGGAGCTTTTTCATTCAATTCTCTTAACAGTGCAACACTTTCCTGAATCTTCTCCGGTTTCGCTTTATCTGTACGGCTTAAAATAACTGCACCTGCATATTCAATCTGATTGCTGAAAAATTCGCCAAAGTTCTTACGGTAAATCTTGCACTTTGTTACATCTACAACTGTTGTAAAGCTATTGAGCTCTGCATCAATCTCACCCTGAACATCCTGTACAGCCTTGATTACATCAGAAAGCTTTCCAACTCCTGATGGCTCAATCAGAATACGATCCGGATGATAAGTATCTACGACCTCATGAAGAGATTTTCCAAAATCTCCAACCAGTGAACAACAGATACATCCTGAATTCATCTCACGAATCTCAATTCCTGCTTCCTTCAAAAATCCACCATCAATACCGATCTCTCCAAATTCATTCTCAATCAATACAACCTGTTCTCCCTTGTATGCGTCAGAAAGAAGCTTCTTAATTAAAGTTGTCTTTCCTGCTCCAAGAAATCCTGAAATAATGTCAATCTTTGTCATTGTTCTCTTCTCCTCTTTCTATTATTTCAAATCCAATTCAACCGGGCAATGATCTGATCCCATAATATCTGTAAGTATCTTCGCATCGTCCAGTCTGTCCTTTAAACTTTCCGAGACACAGAAGTAGTCTATACGCCAGCCTGCATTCTTCGCCCTGGCACTGAAACGATAAGACCACCAGGAATAGATTCCTGTCTGCTCCGGATAAAAGTACCGGAATGTATCAATAAATCCGGCATCCAGAAGTTCAGTAAACTTCTGTCTTTCCTCATCCGTAAAACCTGCATTCTTACGGTTGGTCTTCGGATTCTTAAGATCAATCTCTTTGTGCGCTACATTCATATCTCCGGTCACAATCACCGGTTTTGTCTCTTCTAACTTCTTCAGATAAGTACGGAAGTCATCCTCCCACTTCATTCTGTAATCTAACCTTGCCAGCCCATTCTGAGAATTCGGTGTGTATACTGTGACGAAATAAAACTCTTCAAATTCACACGTAATCACACGTCCTTCCTGGTCATGCTCCTCAATACCGATTCCATAACTCACCGACAATGGTTCTTTCTTTGTAAACACAGCTGTTCCGGAATATCCCTTCTTCACAGCATAATTCCAATACTGATAATAACCTTCTAATTCCAGATTTAGCTGTCCTTCCTGCATCTTCGTCTCTTGAATACAGAAGATATCCGCATCTGCCTCATGAAAGAAATCAAGAAATCCTTTCTGTACACAGGCACGAATACCATTTACATTCCATGATATTAATTTCAATACGCTGCATCCTCCCTTTCAAGAGTGTTGCTGTTCACCGTCCATTCGCCAACTCTTCTGTGAATAATCAGCAACTTTCCATAACCGAATCAATAATACACCTCATCAAGAAATAACCCTCTTGCAGGTGCTAAAAATCCAGCCTGACTTCTATCTTTTGATTTCAAAGGTTCCTTCACACTCTCTATGCTTCGTGCTCCGGTTCCAACTTCCAGCAAAGTTCCTGTCAAAATCCTTACCATATGGTAAAGAAATCCTGTTCCTTCATATTGAATACTGACTTTGCTTCCTTGTCCGCAAATCATTATAGCATAAATTGTTCTTTTTGTGGACTTTTCATCCTTTTTATCCGTATATCCGGCAAACTCATACGTGCCAATCAACAATTGTGCTGCCTTTCTCATCGCATCTAAATCCAATCTCTGCGGAAAATGATATGTATATCGTCTTGTGAATACATCTGGTTTCTCCGCCAAATCCAGCTGATAAATGTATCTTTTTCCAACTGCACTTTTTCTCGCATGAAATCCATTTCTCACAAGCTCTGCATCTAAAATCCGAATATCTTCAGGTAATCTTGAATTTATCTTTTCTGTAAAAAATCCATCCTCCACCCGACCAGAAAGAACTACTGTTGCAGTCTGTCCATTCGCATGAACACCTGCATCTGTTCGTCCTGAACCATCAATCTCCACTGGATATCCTGCCACTGACGAAATTGTTCGCTCCAGAGTTCCCTGCAAAGTGTTCTCTGTATTTGCCTGTCTCTGCCATCCCTGATATGCAGTTCCGTCATAAGCAATTGTTAATTTATAAGTTCTCATTCTCGCCTCCTGTGTAACATACTAACATTCTCCGAAAGATTGAAATCGGTTATACTCACGAACAGAGTATAACCGATTTTTATTATCTTAGAAATTTCTTCAATTCATCCATAAATGTATTCGCATCTTTGAACTCTCTGTAGACAGATGCAAATCTGACATATGCAACCGGATCCAATGTCTTCAGATTCTCCATAACAATTTCACCAATCTCACTGCTTGGGATTTCTTTCTCTTCACGATTAAAAATTGACAGTTCAATCGCATCAATTGTCTTTTGAATCTCTTCAGCCGGAACCGGACGCTTGTAGCATGCATTCAGAACTCCATTCTCTATCTTCGCTCTTTCATACTGTTCACGGTTATTATCTTTCTTAATTACAATCAGTGGAATTGTCTCTACCTTTTCATAAGTTGTAAAACGCTTACCACATTCATCACAGGAACGTCTTCTTCTGATAGAACTATTATCCTCTGCTGGTCTGGAATCAATCACTCTTGTATCTGGATTGCCACAATATGGACACTTCATATAATCCACTCCGCCTTTCCACGTATCTTATTGCCTTCATTATACACAATGTCTAATATTTTTGCAAAAACTTTTCTTCTTTAATTTCCACAAGAATAATATCCGGTCCAATCTTCTTTATACATGCAAATGGTATCACATATTCGCTATCCGTTCCAAAGAATCCACAGAACTTTCCCGGTCCCGGAACAATCAATGCCTCTATCGCACCGGAGCATACATTTATCTGCAGATCTACTACACCTCCAAGGCACTTGCCATTGCAGATATTCACAACTTCCTTTTCCTTCAATTCGCAAAATCTCATAGGCATTATTCCATGATTGCCGATATTTTCTCTTAACTATTCTATGCATGAAATCAGAATCTGTTGTATAATAAAAGAAGTCTCCTTTCTGTCTGATCGTAAGACTTCTTTTTCCCTTAAAAGCTTGTCCGATAAATCGGCAATGCATTGATTACCGGTTCCTCATATGGATGTATCTCTTTAATTGCCTGAATTGTTTCATCCACTTTTTCTGTAAATACAGTCACTTCAACTTTCACTTCTGGCTCACAACTAATCTTTCCTACATTTCCAATGTAAGGAGAAGTTCCATCTAATGGTCTCCAGTAACTGGTGACCTTGGAGCAGGACATACAGGAATCATAATTTCCTATATGACCGGCATCTACTGACTGCAATGCTTTCTGTAGCTGCGAAATATGTGTTTCTGGAATAAAGATTTCTATTTTGCAATACTTGAAATCCATGCGACACACCTCCTCAATGCACAAACAAAATTTATATCAAAATCCCATCGCAATGATCTATTTCATGCTGAATGATCTGAGCCGTCCATCCACTGTATTTTTCTCTTTTCTTTTTGAAATTCATATCCTGATATTCAACTTCTATTTCCTGATAACGTCTGCAGCTTCGCACTCCATCCAATGACAGACAACCTTCTTCCGTCTCATAAGCGCCTGTGCGTTTCACGATTTTCGGATTAAACATAGCAATATTAAACAACTCCATATTCACTGCAATGATTCTCTTTTTTACTCCGATCATATTCGCAGCCATTCCTACACAGCCTGCTTCATTTGCTTTCAGTGTATCCAGCAGATCTATTGCCACCTGCTTATCCGCTTCTGTTGCCAATTCTGATTTCTGATTTAAGAAAAATATGTCTCTCATAATAGGCTTAATCATACTATTTTACTTCCTTTCCATTCCCTGCAAACCATTCTGTTTCTATAGAAATTTTTTCTTCTGTCGCTAAGCTTACATAATATTCATCTATACATCTTGTCTCAATAAAATATTCCTTTGCTTTTTCATTTTCCCATTCTTTGCTAAATCCAATGCCTTTTACTTTCAGCTTCGCTTCTAGTTCTGTCCATAATTGAGTAAATATCCGGTCTTTTTCCTCCCCACAAAGTTCAGACATTGCATTTTGTATTTCATTCGAAAATATCTTCTTCGCTGTAGCTTCATGATACGGACGCACACGTTCAATATCAATGCCTACTTCCTGATCAGCAATCGCTAGAACTACATATTTACCGCTATGTGACAGGTTAAAATGTTTTCTCGCATCCACAAGCATCGGCTTCCCATTTTTATTCATTACAAGCTGAGCATCATTTTCTACACCTAAATACTCCTTTAAAAGATATCCCGCTATCAGCTCCTGTTTTTTATCCGTTTCTCTCTTATGCTTCTGATACTTTTCAACATATCTTTGTGCTATCTGTGAGAGAATCCACTCTTCATTACATGATATTTTTTCTATATCAGCTTTCATACTCAACTCAAAAGCCACTTCTTTCTGAAAAAATTCATTTTTTAAATCCCCAAAAAGATGATAGAGCACGTCGTTTTCTGTAATTTGTATCTTGCGCTGGAAATTAGAAGGGCTGCTGTCAAAATAATGGTGATACCTTGATATCATTGATTCTGTAAATGTAAGAGAAAATGTATTGGATTCTACTTGTATGACCATGATTTCAGAATCCGGCTCCATGGCTTTTGTTGCATGTGGTTCTCTGGCATCAATAATAACAAAGTCTCCCGGCATACATGGGATACAGGAATCATTGACCCATATTTGATAGACTCCTTTCAGACAATAGATGAGTTCTAGAAATTCATGCCAATGCCAGGAACTGTTTGTATGATAGAAAAAAACTGAAAAAGGCAGCTGCAAATCTTCACTGTGCAATGAGTTTGTAATACTGTTTTCTAAGTACATAAATCCATCTCCTATACGATACACCATATGGGAAAGGGCAGGTATAAAGG
>OLQH01001833.1_pt1 | contig 14567 bp, 12 predicted proteins | sample 1672671 | NCBI WGS metagenome assembly OLQH01 (sample SAMEA3136712, study PRJEB25190) | human gut metagenome
GAAGCTCGTCGGGCTCATAACCCGAAGGTCACAGGTTCAAATCCTGTCCCCGCTACTACAAAGAAAAGTCAGGACATTGTTGTCTTGGCTTTTTTTATGGATATCTTTAGAAGCCCTGCCGGTAACTGACTCTATAAAACCTGGTGTACAAATAATAAATTGTAGCTTATACTATACTTAAATATAAACAGGTATATGCGGACAGTTGCTCCTATGCCTGACATAGGAAGTATTGGGAGGAAAAGAGATGGCAAAGTACAAGTGCAGACAGTGTGGTTATATTTATGATGAAGAGGAGCAGGGGAAACCAATTGGGGAGCTGGAGGCATGTCCCATATGCAGCCGGCCGGCAGGTATCTTTGAGAAGCTTGGGGAGGCGGTACAGGCTGCTCCTAAGCCGGGAGAGCAGAGACGGGATCTGGATTATCCGGCGGAATATGCAAGGGTTGATGAGTCCTGCCGCTATATGAAGGAGATCCATGAGATGGCGGTGACGGGCAGGCCAATCATTGAGGCTATGGGAACCAGAATGGCAATGCCAGGATGGGATGATATCCTGATTCTGGGGGCTCAGCTTAACCCAATGCCGCTGGATGAGCATGCAGAGGTAAACACCACCACCGTGATCGGAAAGCATGCAAAAAAGCCTATGGTCATAGAAAATCCGGTATACATATCCCATATGTCCTTCGGCGCCCTTTCCAAAGAGACAAAGGTGGCCCTGGCCAGGGGCAGCGCCATGGCACAAACTGCTATGTGCAGCGGAGAGGGCGGAATACTTCCGGAAGAAATGGCGGCAGCCTACAAATATATATTTGAATATGTTCCAAATCTCTACAGTGTAAATCCTAAAAACCTAAGAAATGCCGATGCAATAGAAATTAAAATCGGGCAGGGTACCAAGCCCGGAATGGGAGGGCATCTCCCGGGGGATAAGGTAACGCCCGAGATTGCCAGGATCCGAAATAAGCCTCTGGGAAAAGATGTGATAAGCCCCTCCAGATTCTCTATGGTACAGTCCAGGGAAGATTTAAAGGATCTGGTAGATCAGCTTCGGATGGCTTCTGACGGGAGGCCTGTGGGAATTAAGATCGCTGCGGGACGGATTGAGAGGGATCTGGAATTCTGCGTCTATGCCGGACCTGACTTTATAACCATTGACGGAAGAGGAGGGGCTACAGGCGCCAGTCCAAAATTGGTTCGGGATTCTGCCAGTGTTCCCACGATTTATGCTCTGTACAGGGCCAAAAAGTATCTGCGGGAAGCAGGAGCCGACATTGATCTGGTTATTACCGGAGGGCTAAGGGTATCGTCCGACTTTGCGAAGGCCATAGCCATGGGAGCGGACGCGGTGGCAGTGGCCTCTGCGGGGTTAATTGCCGCGGCCTGTCAGCAGTACCGCATCTGCGGCACAGGGAAATGCCCGGTTGGAGTGGCAACCCAGGATCCTGCACTGAGGGCCAGATTTCAGGAAGACGCGGCGGCGGTTCGGGTGGCCAATTTCCTGAACTGTACCCGTGAGGAATTGAAGACATTTGCCAGGATCACGGGACATGAGGACATTCATGAACTGGATACAGAGGACTTGTGTACCATCAGCAGAGAAATCTCAGAGTATACCAATATCAGACATGCATAAGTGATAAAAAATTCAGGGGCGGCAGATACTCGGCCGCCCCGTCAGTGAGTGAGGAGTTAAACGTATGGCAGAGATTAGAAAGATAGGAATTATCGGGCAGGGGGCTTTGGGGGTCATGTATGGCTGGCAGCTCACCAGGCACTTGGGAAATGAGCGCGTGTTTTTCATTGCGGATTCCCGGAGAATTGAAAAGTACCAGAGGGAGGGGATTTACTGCAACGGAGAGAAGACAGAGTTTCAATATCTGACGCCGGATACAAAGGGAGTACAGGCTGATCTGCTTATATTCGCCGTAAAATATACGGCCATTGAGGAAGCTCTTGACGATACGGCAAACTTTGTAGGGGGTTCCACTATTCTGTTATCTCTGCTCAACGGTATCGCAAGTGAGGAACGGATTGGAGCCAGATACTGGGAGGATAAGATGCTGTACTGCGTGGCCCAGGAGATGGATGCCCTGAAAGAGGGAAACCAGTTCAGCCATACCAATATGGGCACATTAGTAATCGGGAACCGGGATAATAAAAGAGATGAAAGGCTTTCAGCTGTGGAGAATATTCTCAGGGAAGCCGGTATTCCGTATCTGATTCCGGAGGACATAATGCATTGCCTGTGGAGTAAGCTAATGTTTAATACAGGAGTCAATCAGACCGCTGCAGTATATGCCTGTAATTACCGCCAGATGCAGGAGGAGGGGCAGATCCGTGACACCGCTCTGTCTGCTATGGAAGAGGCAAGATGTATTGCAGAAGCGGAGGGAACGGTGATTACAGACAGAGAATTTTCAGAGTGGATGCAGATCCTTGGGAGGCTGAATCCGGAAGGAATGCCGTCCATGCGGCAGGATACCAAGGCTAAGCGCAAAACAGAGGTGGAGCTGTTTTCGGGGACCCTAAGAAAGCTGGGAAAAAAGCATCAGATACCCACACCGGTCAATAACTGGCTGTATGAAAAAATACAGGAAATAGAACATGACAGAACGCTGGGCGGAGGGGACGAAACACTATGAGGCTGACACTGGAAGAAGGACGTCCCCTTTATATACAGGGGCGTCCCCAAAAAGAGATACGGACGTATGAGCTCCTGGAAAAGCTTCAGATTCCTTTTCAGAGGATCGATCATGAGCCTATGTACACCATAGATGCCTGCGGGGAAGTAGACCGGGTTCTCGGAACAGAGATATGTAAAAATCTGTTCCTGTGCAATTCCAGAGGGACAGAATATTATCTTTTACTGCTCCCGGGAAGAAAGAAATTTATAACAAAAGAAGTATCAGGGAAGCTTGGCACTACAAGGCTATCCTTTGCCGGGGAAGCGCAGATGGCTGAGTATCTGGATCTCACCCCCGGCTCTGTGAGTGTTATGGGGCTTATGAACGATACCGGGTGCCAGGTACAGCTGGTGATAGACCGGGAGGTTAAGGAACAGCCATCCTTTGCCTGCCATCCCTGTATTAATACCTCAAGTATACGGATGTCTACAGCGGATCTCCTGGAGAAGTTCCTTCCGGCAGTGCATCATACGCCTGTATTTTTGGAATTATAGTGGGGGCAGGCGGGAACTTGAAAACCTGCAAAATAATAGACAAGAAAAAGTGGGTATCACTGGTAAAACTTGACAAAAATAGTAGAAATGTCATATTTTGTAGAAACTTAATAGATTTGTAATTGAATCTTTTCCTAAAACCTTGTATCATAAGAGAGTAAATAAGGGACTGAAGAAAAGGGAAGAGGTAACAATGAACATAGATGAGAGAAACTTGGATTCGGAAGAAATAGAATATCAGCGAAGACGGGCAGAGAGAATGAGAAAACGGAGAGAAGCCCTGAGGCGGCAGCTGTTTATCAGAAAGTGTATCCGCCTGGGGGTGATAGCCTTTCTTCTTGTATTGATCGCAGGGGTGGGAGGTTATAAGCTTGTAAGTTTCATCGGCGGCAAGACCCAGTCGGGGAATGCCGGGGTTGTAGATGTACAGGCCAAGACCCCGGACGATCCCAGTGAGGCGGCCCGCCAGCCCATCAGGGATGCCGATAATATGGAAAAGCTGGCATCAGCGTCCACCGGATGGCAGACCGATGACAAGGGAACCTGGTATCAGAATGCGGACGGCTCTTTCTATGTCAGCGGATGGAAGGAGATAGACGGCAACCAATATTATTTTGATGACAGCGGATACATAATCAAGGATGACTGGCTGGAAAAGGACGGGGAAGATTTTTATTTCAATGCAGACGGCCAGTACGACGCAACTGTTAAAAAGCCTATGGTAGCTCTTACCTTTGATGACGGACCGGGCAAATATACGGACCGGCTCCTGGATGTGCTGGAGGCTAACAACGCGAAGGCTACTTTTTTCCTCCTGGGACAGAATGCAGAGAAGTTTCCGGAACAGGTAAAGCGGGAAAAGGACCTTGGGATGGAGATCGGCAACCATACTTACGACCACCAGATACTGACAAAGATAGATATAGGGAATGTAAGCACTGAAGTATCACAGACAAATGAAGCGATCAAGAATATTATCGGGGAACCGGCAACTGTAATGCGTACGCCTGGAGGAGCCCAGAACGCTGACGTTTTGGCCCAGATTGGGATGCCGGTTGTCCTGTGGAGTATTGATACAAAAGACTGGAAGACGAAGGATGTACAGAATACCATAGATGTTACGCTGAATAATGTGCAGGATGGTTCTGTTGTGCTGATGCATGATATCCATGAGTTTACGGTAGAAGCAGCGGAGCAGATTATACCTGCATTGGTAGAAAAAGGATATAAGCTGGTTACCGTCAGTGAGCTGGCAAAAGCGAAGGGAATTACCCTGGAAAACGGCAAGTCTTACTCCTACTTCGGAGAAGGAGAGCAGACGGTAGAATAATAGAAATAATTACATAGCAAAGGAACCGCCCGACAGTTACTGCTGCCGGGCGGTTTTTTGGTTAAGTCTTATTTTCCGTAGTATGCTTTCAGATAAATCTCCTTAATCTCGGACATCAGCGGGTATCTCGGATTCGCTCCGGTACACTGATCATCAAAAGCCTGTTCCACCATTCTGTCAAGAGTATCCAGGAAGTATTTCTCGTCAACTCCGTAATCCTTGATGGTTTTCTTAATGCCTATCTTTTCTTTCAGCTCTTCCAGAGCCGCAATTAATTTGTCAAAGGTATCCGAATCGTCCTTGCCCACAATTCCTGCAAAACGGGCGGCTTCCGCATAGCGCTCCAGTGCGTGTGGATACTGATACTGAGAGAAGGTACCCATCTTTGTAGGAGCGGCGGCCGCATTGAATTTCATAACCTCTGTCAGGATAATAGCGTTTGCCACACCGTGAGGCAGGTGATGGAAGGCGCCTAATTTATGTGCCAGGGAGTGGTTGATCCCAAGGAAGGCATTGGCAAAAGCCATACCGGCCAGACACGCCGCATCTGCCATCTTAACTCTGGCTTCCACATCTGCAGCTCCGTATTCAAAGGCTCTTGGCAGATATGTAAATACATTTTTGATAGCCTTCAGGGCAAGACCGTCTGTGTAGTCGGTAGCCATAATGGAAACATAGGCCTCAAGTGCGTGTGTCATAACATCAATACCGGATGCAGCGGTCAGGCCTTTTGGCTGATTCATCATATTATCCGCATCGATGATCGCCATATTAGGCATTAATTCGTAGTCTGCAAGGGGATATTTGGTTCCTGTCTTTTCATCGGTGATAATAGCAAAAGGAGTAACCTCTGAGCCTGTTCCGGAGGAAGTAGGGATGGCGATAAAGAACGCTTTCTCACCCATCTTCGGGAAAGTATAAACTCTCTTGCGGATATCCATGAAGTCCATTGCCATCTTCATAAAGTCTGCGTCCGGATGCTCATACATCACCCACATAATCTTGCCGGCGTCCATGGCGGAACCGCCGCCCAGGGCAATAATGCAGTCCGGCTCAAACTGTCTCATAGCCTCAGCGCCCTTAGTAGCGCAGCCAAGCGTAGGATCCGGGGCAACTTCATAGAAACAGGTATGCTGTATTCCCATCTGGTCTAATTTATCTTCGATAGGTTTGGTATATCCGTTTTTATAGAGGAAGGTGTCGGTTACAATGAAGCATTTCTTTTTGCCGTACACTGCTCTCAGCTCATCCAGAGCCACTGGCATACATCCTTTCTTAAAGTAAACCTTATCAGGCGTTCTGAACCAAAGCATATTTTCTCTCCTCTCTGCAACGGTCTTGATGTTAATCAGGTGCTTCACTCCGACGTTTTCAGAAACAGAGTTTCCGCCCCAGGAGCCGCAGCCCAGTGTGAGAGATGGCTCCAGTTTAAAGTTATAAAGATCACCGATTCCGCCGTGGGAGGAAGGGGTATTAACCAGGATACGGCAGGTTTTCATGGCAGCCGCATGTTTTGCCATCTTTTTGGTCTCCGCCGGGTTTACATACAGGGAGGATGTATGGCCGTAACCTCCGTCCGCAACTAATTTTGCCGCCTTGTCAAGGGCCTCGTCAAAGGTTTTGGCTTTGTACATAGCAAGTACCGGTGATAATTTTTCATGGGCAAATGGCTCGGAGATATCTACAGAATCAACCTCACCGATTAATATCTTAGTCTCAGGGGGAACCTTTACTCCGGCCATCTCAGCGATAGTTGCGGCTTTTTGGCCAACAATCTTAGCGTTGACTGTACCGGACGGAGCCAGGATAATACTGCGGACTTTGTCCAGCTCATCCTTTTTCAGGAAATAGCAGCCTCTGTAGGCGAATTCCTTTTTCACTTCCTCATAGATGCCGGCCAGAACAGTGACAGACTGTTCCGAAGCACAGATCATTCCGTTGTCAAAGGTCTTTGAGTGGATGACAGAATATACAGCCATCTTTATATCCGCACTGTCGTCAATAATGACCGGGGTATTTCCAGGGCCAACACCGATAGCAGGTTTGCCAGAGGAATATGCGGATTTGACCATGCCGGGGCCGCCGGTAGCCAGGATACAGTCAGCTTCCTGCATTACCTGGTTAGTAAGCTCCAGAGAAGGTACGTCGATCCAGCCGATAATTCCTTCCGGTGCCCCTGCCTTTACAGCTGCTTCCAGCACAACTCTGGCAGCCTCAATGGTACAAGCCTTGGCGCGGGGATGGGGGCTGATAATAATGGCATTTCTTGTTTTCAGACAAATAAGGGTCTTAAAAATGGCAGTAGAAGTAGGGTTGGTGGTTGGGATAACCGCAGCGACCAGTCCCAGTGGTTCTGCGATCTTTTTGATTCCGTATGCCGGATCTTCATCGATAACACCGCAGGTCTTTGTGTTTTTATAGGCATTGTACATATACTCTGCAGCATAATGGTTTTTGATTACTTTGTCCTCGACCACACCCATACCTGTCTCCTCCACAGCCATTTTGGCTAATGGAATACGCTGCTGATTGGCTGCTATAGAGGCGGCCAGGAAAATATTGTCTACCTGTTCCTGAGTAAAAGTCGCGAAAACCTTCTGAGCCTCTTTCATTGCGGCTAATTTAGCTGCCAGTGTCTCCGGGCTGTCCACGATAGTTGGAACTTTTGTTTCTTTTTTTGCCATAAGTTAATCCTCCTTAAATTGAATAGAAAAATGGTAAAAAAGCTTCTTGTGATTGATAATATTTTAACAAATGTTAAAAGGATTATACCTCATTGTTAAAATATAGTCAATACATTTTTTGGGAAAAAATTCTTCAGAAACAGGCTTTTTTGAACTTTTGTTGAATTGAATTTTCATAGGTTGAGTATAACACAGAATTGACCCGAAAGGAAGAAAAGTTAAATAATAAACAAGAAAAAGGAATACAATTACAGGAAAAAACAGTGTGATAATAAAAAATTGAGAAATCTTTATGAAAAATTAACGCAAAATAAGCACTGTACAGGCAAATGAATTGCCATAACAGCGCTTATAATCAAAAAATATTCGATGCCTTTCCGTTCTGTGACAGAACGTTTGTCTTTAATCTGAAAATTGTACGTGCTGGAAAATTCTACAAAATATAAACAAAAAATTAACGATTTTCTCTCTTCCTCATGCGGGAATCCAGTATTTTTTTCCGAATCCGGAGACTGTTGGGGGTAATCTCCAGAAGCTCATCACTGTCTATAAATTCCAGGGCCTGTTCCAGGCTAAGGATCCTCGGGGGCGTCAGCTTTAAAGCCTCGTCGGCGGAAGAGGAGCGGGGATTGGTGAGGTGCTTTGTCTTACATACGTTCAGTTCAATATCCTCAGCCTTGCCGTTCTGGCCGATGACCATGCCGGCATATACTTTCTCGCCTGGTCCAATGAACAAGGTTCCCCTGTCCTGAGCGGAAAAGAGGCCGTAGGTTACAGCATCCCCTGATTCAAAGGCAATGAGAGAACCCTGCTTTCTGTACTGGATATCACCCTTATAAGGACCGTATCCGTCAAACGCAGTATTGATGATTCCATTCCCTTTTGTGGCAGTCATAAACTCACCCCGGAATCCAATCAGACCTCTAGAAGGAATGTGAAATTCCAGACGGGTGGAACCATCGCTGGCAAGACTCATACCCTGCAGTTCTCCCTTGCGTTCACTGAGTTTTTGGATTACCGTTCCGGAAAACTCTTCGGGCACGTCAATATAAGCGATTTCCATGGGTTCCTGAAGCTTGCCCCTCTCGTCCGTATGGTAAAGGACCTCTGCCTTGCTCACTGCAAACTCATATCCTTCCCGGCGCATATTTTCGATCAGAACGGAAAGATGCAGTTCTCCCCTTCCGGACACTTTAAAACATTCGGTAGTGTCTGTGTCTTCCACCCGAAGGCTTACGTCGGTATTCAACTCCCTAAAGAGCCGCTCCCTCAGATGCCGGGAGGTTACATACTTACCTTCCTGGCCGGCCAGGGGGCTGTCATTTACCATAAAATGCATGGCAATGGTAGGCTCGGAAATCTTCTGGAAGGGAATGGGATCAGGATTGTCGGGAGAGCAGAGGGTATCCCCGATATGAATATCAGAGATTCCGGAGATTGCTACGATAGAACCCACAGAGGCAGAAGAAACCTCTGTTTTGCTTAACCCGTCGAACTCGTACAGCTTGCTGATCTTGACCTTTTTCTTTTTGTCCGGGTCGTGGTGGTTCACAATGACAACTTCCTGATTCACAGAAATGGTTCCGTTGTCTACCTTTCCCACGCCGATACGGCCAACGTATTCATTGTAGTCGATGGTGCTGATCAATACCTGTGTTCCTGCATCCGGGTCTCCCTCAGGAGCGGGAATATATTTCAGGATAGTCTCAAACAGCGGCTCCATATTGTGGGGCGCGTCATTGAGATCCAGGACTGCATGGCCTCTTTTAGCTGAAGCATACAGAAAGGGACAATCCAGCTGCTCATCCGAGGCATCTAGGTCCATAAGGAGTTCAAGCACTTCATCGATCACTTCGTCAGGACGTGCTTCCGGACGATCGATTTTATTTATGCATACAATTACATGGAGATCCAGCTCCAGAGCTTTTTTCAGAACAAATTTGGTCTGTGGCATGGCGCCTTCAAAAGCATCAACCACCAGAATTACGCCGTTAACCATTTTCAGCACACGCTCAACCTCACCGCCGAAATCTGCGTGCCCGGGGGTATCTATAATATTAATTTTAGTGTCCTTATAATAAACAGCAGTATTTTTGGACAGAATGGTGATTCCACGTTCTCTTTCTATATCATTGGAGTCCATGACCCGTTCCTGTACTTCCTGATTCTCACGAAAAACACCGCTTTGCTTCAGCAGCTCATCAACCAGAGTGGTTTTACCGTGATCTACGTGTGCAATAATAGCCACGTTCCTAACATCTTCTCTTTTTATTTTCATTGTTACATCCTCTCTTCTATAGTAAGAAGTATAGCCAACTAATAAATTCTTAACTTATAAATTTTAGCATACAACCCTGTCACATTCAAGAGGTCAAAAATTTTTCATTTTTTTAGTTCTAAAATGTTCTGCCGGAGAATAAATATGATATAGACAAAATACAAGTCAGAGGAAGGGGTAAATAATTCAATGGCAGATAAAATAATTGAAAACAATCAGGTATCCATCATGGGAGCCATCGCATCGGAATTCGAGAAAAGTCACGAGGTATACGGAGAAGGATTTTACATGGTAGATGTGTTGGTAAAGCGTCTAAGCGGTTCTGAGGACAGAATACCGCTCATGGTTTCTGAGAGGCTGGTGGATGTGACACAGAGCTATATCGGCGAGTACATACAGGTGCAGGGGCAGTTCCGCTCCTACAACAGGCATGAGGAGAAGAAAAACCGACTGGTTCTCTCTGTATTTGTGCGGGAGCTTACGTTTGTGGAGGAAGAAGATGAATCTATTGAGACAAATCTCATTGAACTCAACGGGTATATCTGTAAACCTCCGGTCCACCGCATGACGCCGCTGGGCAGGGAAATCGCGGATATCCTTCTGGCTGTCAACAGGCCGTACGGAAAATCCGACTACATACCGTGTATCTGCTGGGGCAGAAACGCCAATTTCGCCAAATCCTTCGAGGTAGGCGGACGCCTGCATATCTGGGGAAGGATCCAGAGCAGGGAATATATTAAGAAGCTCAGCGAGACTGATACAGAAAAGAGGATTGCCTACGAAGTATCAGTGAGCAAGCTGGAGTATGGTGAGACCTACAGCTAAAGGGATGGAAATACGTTACTGTTCATAGATCCCTAATGAAGGAAGCCTGAGATTCCAATATTGCATTATTTGGTCATGTGTAGTAATATATACACAACTCTTAAATAAAGCGTTATAGAATCCGCAAGAGGTGTAATGTATGGAAAATGAAGGATTAGTGCAGATATACTGCGGACCCGGCAAGGGCAAAACCAGTGTGGCCATCGGGCAGGCGATACGTGCTGTGGGACACGGGAAGACGGCCATTGTCATCCAGTGCCTGAAAGGAAGAGCAACTTCTGAACTGGATTATCTGTCTGTTCTGGAGCCGAACGTGAGACTGTTCCGGTTTGAGAAGAAGGATAAGTATTATGAAGACCTGTCCGACGAAGAGAAGCAGGAAGAAAACTGCAATATCAGGAACGGCCTCAACTATGCCAGAAAGGTATTGGTCACGCAGGAATGCGACATGCTGATCCTGGACGAAATTCTGGGAGCTGTGGAATTCGGTATTATAACCGAGGAAGAGGTAGAGGAACTGATCCGGACCAAGGATGAAGAGACAGAACTGATCCTGACCGGAAATGTAGTTCCCGAACGTCTGAAGGAGGCAGCTGACAGGGTTGTTTCCCTGGAGGTTATAAAATAAAGGCTGTTCGGGCAGCCCCAAAAGTTGAGATGACACAGGATGGTAACTATTCAGCATTGTTTTTTGCCGCAGTGGTAGAGATACTGGCAGTTACACAGGAAGAAAAAGCAGTATTGCAGACATAAGGAGGAGAAAAATGGCTATTTTTACAGGTGCAGGTGTTGCTATTGTCACACCGATGAAAGAAAATGGTGATGTAAATTTTGAAAAACTGGGAGAAATCCTGGAGGAGCAGATCAAAGAGGAAACAGATTCTATAGTGATCTGCGGAACCACAGGAGAATCTTCCACACTCACTCATGAAGAACATCTGGAGACCATTAAGTACACAATTGATAAAGTGAATAAGAGAATTCCGGTAATTGCCGGAACTGGTTCCAACTGTACAGAGACCGCAATTTACTTATCCACAGAGGCAGAGAAATATGGCGCAGACGGAGTTCTTCTTGTGACTCCTTACTATAATAAAGCTACTCAGAAGGGCCTGATCGAGCATTACACTAAGATCGCGAATTCTATCAAGATTCCGGTGATCCTCTACAATGTGCCAAGCCGTACCGGCATCAATATCCAGCCTAAGACGGTTGCATATTTAGTGGAACATGTGGACAACATTGTTGGTATCAAGGAAGCTTCCGGGGATATTGCGCAGGTTGCTGAGATGGCGGCTCTGACAAAAGGAAAACTTGATATCTACTCTGGAAATGACAACCAGATCGTACCGCTTCTTTCCCTGGGCGGAAAGGGTGTTATCTCTGTGCTCTCCAATGTTGCACCGAGATTCACACATGATATGGTAGAAAAATATTTGAACGGTGACGTAAAGGGAAGCTGTGACATGCAGTTGGATGCCATGCCTTTGATCAACGCCCTGTTCTCAGAAGTCAACCCCATCCCTGTTAAGGCCGCTATGAACCTGATGGGCATGGAGGTAGGTCCGCTCCGCTCACCGCTGACAGAGATGGAGGAGGCCAACAAAGAAAAGCTGAAAGAGGAAATGGTGAAATTTGGTCTGAAACTGGCATAACGAAAACCATTGCCCCGCAGATTTAATGGATAGCTGCAGAAAGAGGAACAAAAGATGATCAGAATAATTATGAGCGGCTGCAACGGCCATATGGGTCAGGTTATATCCGGACTTGTGAAGGATGACCCGGAGGCTGAAATCGCAGCAGGTATTGATCTTGTAGATAACCGTGACAACGGATATCCGGTGTTCACGAATATAAATGATTGTGATGTGCAGGCGGATGCCATGATCGATTTTTCATCCGCGAAAGCTACGGAAGGTGTATTGGCCTACTGTACGGCTAAGAAGCTTCCCCTGGTCCTGTGTACCACAGGGCTTAGCGAGGAACAGCTTGCGCAGGTGGCTAAGGCTTCCGAGAGCACAGCAGTGCTCCGTTCTGCCAATATGTCCCTGGGTATCAATACACTTCTGAAGCTGGTACAGGAGGCTGCTAAGGTCCTGGCCGGCGCCGGTTTTGACATGGAAATCGTGGAGAAGCACCACAACCAGAAGGTAGACGCGCCAAGCGGCACGGCACTGGCATTGGCAGACAGCCTGAATGAGGCTATGGACAACCAGTATCACTATGTCTATGACAGGAGTCAGACACGTGAGAAGCGTGACGCAAAAGAAATCGGTCTGTCTGCTGTCCGCGGAGGAAGCATCGTGGGAGAGCACGAGGTGATTTTCGCGGGTCCTGATGAGGTGATCGAATTCAAGCACACAGCCTACTCAAAAGCCGTATTTGGCAAAGGAGCTGTGGAGGCGGCCAAATTCCTGAAGGGAAAAGGCCCGGGCATGTACAACATGAGCAATGTGATCAACGGATAGTTTATAGCAGTAGGCGAAGTGCCCGCTGGGGAATGTCTTCTGTCATAAATAAATTTTAAAAAATTAAATTTTGAACCGCCGTAAGACTGTGCAGACGCAGTGTTGTTTTACGGCGGTTTTTCCATTTTCTCCGACATATGTGAGCATACATAAATTCTTACGGAAACGCACATATTAATCGTGACAGTAAAAGGTGCGAAGTGCCTTTTATCGTTAAGTACAAAGAGGAAAAGGAGAAATAACCATGCGTAAGGTGAAGAAACTTTTATTAAGTGTCCTTCTGGCCGGTGTACTGTGCGTGACAGCCGGATGCGGTGCCACAGATAATGGTGACAACAAAGCTGCCACAGAGGACAACAATGCCGGTGACAACAAAGCCGGAGACGACAAGGCAGACAACAAGAACGGAACAAAGGACGGCAGTGCTACTGACAAGAATAATGGTAATTCCGCCACAGATAACGGTGCAGCCAATGACACAGGCACAGGAAGCGGAGAGGCCGGCACAGGCGACGGCATGGTAGGCGATCTGGGTGAAGACATCAAAGACGGTGTGGAAGACCTGGGCGATGATGTAAGAAACGGAGCAGAGGATGTAGGAGACGCAGTGGAAAATAATGCTGACAATGCTACAGACAACAATGCCAGAAATAACAACAACAATACTACCACAAACACTCCGTAATCTTTGTATGGGGCAGATACACCAGGAAACCGGGTATCTGCCGCTACATATTCCGCGATGCACACAAAGTGCCCCGCGGGATAATTGGCTAACTCGGGATTTTGCTGCGCAAAACACCTCGCGGGATAATATCTGCGAACAGTAACTACAAAAAACTTATAATGGTTAAAATTTTCTAAAAACTGTTGAACAAACGCAGGAATATTGATATAATAAGAATACATTACAGGAGTAAAGGTCCTGTAAAATACACGTTAAAGGGGTTGGACATCATGAAGTTTATTATAAGCGGAAGAAACATCGATATTACAGACGGATTAAGAAATGCAGTAGAGGACAAGCTTGGAAAGCTGGAAAAATTCTTCACAGATGACACCGAGATACATGTAACACTGAGCGTAGAAAAAGAACGTCAGAAAATTGAGGTGACTATTCCGGTGAAAGGTAATATCATCCGCTCTGAACAGGTGAGCAACGATATGTATGTCTCCATCGACCTGGTAGAAGAAATCATCGAAAGACAGTTACGAAAATATAGGAAAAAAATCATTGATAAAAAACAAAACGCAGGAACCTTCCAGCAGGCATTTATGGAAAAGGACTTTGAGGATGAGAATACCAATGAGATCAAGATCATCCGTACCAAGAAATTTGGATTCAAACCCATGTATCCGGAAGACGCATGTGTACAGATGGAACTTCTGGGACACAACTTTTTCGTATTCCTGAATGCTGAGACAGAAGAAGTGAATGTTGTTTATAAGAGAAAGGGAAATACTTACGGGCTGATCGAGCCGGATTTTACTGAATGATCGATAAACTTACAGGCTGCGGAGAGATCCGCAGCCTTAGAGTATGTTAAAAAATGTGTTCAATAGGATGTGTGTCACAGGATGTTTAGACACACCAAGGACAGCAGACAAAGTCATTTATACTATGAGGCACTTGTATATTAGAATAAAAAATATACTGTGCTTCATTTTTTATTCTAATAAATTTGAGCGTGTTTGAAAATTTATTCTTTTAAAGTGTGACACACAGCCTGCTGAAAGCAATTTTTAAACAGACTCTTAGCCCCGACACAGAAGGACAGGGAAAGTCGGGAAAGTGCAC
>OLQH01001834.1_pt1 | contig 14548 bp, 16 predicted proteins | sample 1672671 | NCBI WGS metagenome assembly OLQH01 (sample SAMEA3136712, study PRJEB25190) | human gut metagenome
GGTTTTTACAATTGTGGCAACGAGAAAAGATTTGTGAACATCGACACCACAACAGCGTTCGTCCGGGAAACCTGCCAGCCAGAACTGATGATCCACATTGGTGGTGAGTATGAAATAATTTTTATCCTTCAGAAGCGCGTACAGATCCAGATAGGGTTTTCCGGGCGCCACATCATAACGGTTATAGTAAATATGCCTGCTCCAGTAACCCCATTTTTCTTCCTGAGTAGGAAACGGGTAAAAACCGGCGGAATACATATCCCTTAATCCGTAGCGTTCTATAAATTCACGGAAATTTGCCGTAAAAAGTTCTCCTGAATACATAAGCCCTGCGGCGGCGGACAGGCCGGAACCTGCCCCCACTACAACTGCATCCGCATTTTTCAGAAGCGCTGCCAGTTCCCCGATTGGCCCGCTGTTTCCTTTTATTCTTGATAACGGGTGAGCGCCGTGATGGCGGCCTCTTTTCCATTCTGCAGCTCTCTGTAAAAATTCTTTCCTCTGGCGGTTACAAAATAAATTTCTCCTTTTTCCGGTTCCACATGCATGATATTGATAATTCGCACCTGGGGATTTCCGTGAGCATCTACGGTTCCCATGGATGTGCTGCATACATATCGCAGTTTTCGAATACAGGTTTTCGCGTTCATCGGCTGCTCCTTTCCTTTTTGTCCTTCCCGAAAATGCCTGGAGAAGCTTCTTGCGCCGCTTCAGGCATTTGGGGATGAAGTTGTTTTCCAGCACTGCGGATCGGGCGCGTACATATTTCCCGTATAGCCGAAGGTTACCGCAGGGCAGCCTCTGCAGAAGCGGAGAAGTTCACAGCCGGCACACTTTTCAAAGCTGTCATATTGCCGATACTGATCCGTTTTTTCTCCCAGAAACAGATCCGCCATGCTGTCCGTCAGGGCATTTCCAATCCTGCTTTCCATCCTGTGGCAGGCATAGACATCGCCTGTGGGCAGTATCGTCATATGGCAGATGCCGCAGTGGCAGCCGTCATAAATAGTGTCTGGTTTCAGGTTCTCCGGGATTTTGAATATTCCCTTTTCATAAAGGAACAGGGTCCACAGGTGATCCTTGAGCTGGAAGGTGGTGCCGCAGCCCTTATATTGTTCAAACTTTTCCCAGCATTTTTCCAGATATGCCCGGTATTCCAGGGGTTCCATATGGAATTCCGCGCTTTTTTCCTCACTGGTGGGGCAATAGCGGCCCACGGCGAAAACATCGGCCTGTTTTTCCACAACTACATCAATCAGCCCGGAGATTTCGTCCATATTGGTTTTAGATACGGTGGACATGATGGCACAATACATACCCGCCCTGCGGATGCAGCTAATTTTTTCCAGGGTAATGTCGAAGGAGCCGGGCTTGCGGAAGCTGTCGTGGGTTTCCCTCAATCCATCCAGGGAAAGCTGGTACTTACGGCAGCCATAATCGTAGAGCCGGCGGCAGACTTCATCATTAAGATGGAAGGGGTTTCCCAGAATGGCGAAGGTGATTTCATACTTTTTCAGCAGTTCCAGCAGCCTCCAGAAATCAGGGTGCAGAATGGGGTCGCCTCCGGTTATGCAAAAATACGGGGTACGGGACAGCTTTCCGCACATATCCAGGCAGTTGTCCAGCACCTTTTCCATATCGCTATAGGACATCTCAGCCAGCTTTTTACAGCTGTCTTCAGAAAATATGTAGCAGTGCCTGTACCGCTGATCGCAGTTGTCTGTTATGTGCCATTGAAAGGCGAAATAAGGGTTCATTCTGTATTCCTCCGGTATGTGGGCTGGCTGTTATGGTCGGGTTATCTATGGCGGCGGGGCGGGGTAGGATTGGTGCGGGTCAGGACGGGGTTTTACCTTTCAGGGACTGATGCGCCGCAGGGGGAATTGCAGGCGCCTGGTGGCTGCTCCGGATCTGAGGTTCCGCCACACGCAGTCGGTTTATTCTCCGGATCTGACGCACCACAAGCAGAACCGCATGCACCCGGCTTCTTCTCCGGATCCGCCGCACCGCACGCAGAGCCGCATGCCGTTCCCGCGCCTTCCGCTGCACGCATCATCCCCTGTGCGCTCGTCCTTGCCTGAAACTCTCCGTTTCCGTTCCATTCATCCAGATTTTTCAGTTTGTCCATCATTTTCATTTCCATATCAGCTTCTCCTTTTCCACTTTACTTCCCCAATTTCAGCTGCTGCCCTCATTCCCCGCGGCACTGCGCAGCATATTCGGCCGGCACTGCAGGAACATACGGCGCAGTTAGTTTCATGTTCTATATCCATCATATACCCGGTTTTGCTGCAAAAAAAGTACGCACATAAAAGTGGGATAGTATCTCCAGGCATATTAGTATCCTTCTGGTAACCATGCACCTTCTTCAGAATTCAAAAAAGCATCTTCCGGTCAGGAAACCGGAAGATGCCCAATCGCTTTCTATATCATTTTACAAGAAAAATCTTTCAGAAAGAATCCGCCGCATACCAGAATACCGGCAGCGGGAACCAGCCCGCCGGAGCCTGCACATCCATGAACCGGCCATATTCTGAAAGCAGGAGTTCCTGCGCCTGATGCTTATCAAGCACCGCCGCCCCCAGCTTTGCCGTACGTTCTACAGAAATCCCATTTTCATCCGCACATACCGTTACAGGCTGTCCGTCCAGGACCGCAGAAAATTCACCCAAAGCCAGTCCCAGGGTTTTCTGTTTCAGTGAAAGATAAGCCTCCAGGACATTGGCAAAATCAAAAATCTGAAACATCTCGCTGGGTTCCACGCAATAAGACTCTGCAAAGCGTCCGATACACTGGTTCAGCGCTTTATCATAGGCAGACGCCACGATCTCAATTTCATCCCGCCCTGTATAAGCAAGATACGCCTTAATCACAGCCTCCATAATTCCCGCATCCAAAAGTCCCAGTTCACACACCGTATCACCGTTCCCACTGACAAGGATATATCCGGTTAACTTTTCGTTGTCCAGCACTGCCAGGGCCTTTTCCCCCATATTCCGCACAATGGAGCCAATCTGCTCCTTCGGCCTCTCCACCCGGGCAGGACGCTGTCTGTTAATGTTGTAAACAAGCTCGTATCCGCCCTCCGCTTCCTCCAGCGGACAAAAAGAAATGCCGCCGCAGTCCGTCTTCTTCAGTGCATGACGAATATTGGAGCTGTTTACCGAATATTTGTACTGCGAGCCGCCCCGCGTAAATCCAAAATATTCATATCGCTGCCTCTGGCCGCCTAAAACGGCAATGTCACAGGTTTCGCACATTTCCTTCAGCCATTCGCCCATCAGAACCTTCATATGGCCTTCGCCCCGCGCCTTCGGATGTACTGAAACGGTTCCCACAAAGCCTGCCTGCAGCGCTTTGCCGCCCACTTCAAGCTCTTCCCGCAAAACCGCAATCAGGGCGCGGATTTTTCCTCTCTCATCCACTGCTATACGGTGCATGGAGGCGGAATCAACGCCTTCTCCATAAACCCTCGGTATCAACGTTTCGAAATCATGCGGACAGTGCGCTTTACTGAAAACATAATCTGCAAATTCAATACAGGCTTCCCTTTCCTCAGGTTTTGCTTTTCTGTATTCGCTCATCGTAAGTTCCCCCTTTTACTATTCCTGGATGTCCATCTGAAAACACATGCAGAATCAGTATATCCTTTCCTGCCGCCAATGTCAATCATATGAAATTGCGTAATGCCTGGGCAATAAATTTTGTAACGCTTCAGTAATGAATTTCCGGCTAAAGTTCATACAGAGCAGACCATTTAGCTGCGCAGGCCAGCGCTTCGCACTGACCGCAGGGCTATTTCGCCTTCAATTCCGTGATTTCCTCCGCATTTCCCGTTATGCCCCCTGCCATGTTATTATCCATTTCCGCGGCATCCTGTTCCCACAGCTTCTGCATCATCTCCATGATTTTTTCGTTTGCATCCAGGGAAATCCCCAGTACGGCCCGGTCATACCGGGAAAACGTGATGGAAACACGTTCCCCGCTGACGCCATATACATCAATAGTAATGGTCGGATCGTTAGAGCTGTAGCCCTGACTGTTATAGTCGCATTCCTTCACCGCACCGCCGACCAGATTCTTTTTTTCCGCAAACTCCTTTGCCAGCTTCATGTATTCACCTGGATCCTTTGCCAGCGCCGCATCCAGCCCCAAATCCACTTTTACGCTCAGAGTCCTGCCATACGCTGCCGAAAAGCCTTCCCCCGTTACCGCATCTATCATAAAAGTATAGCAGTTATCCTCAGGCCTCCGGGTTGTGCCGAACCTCACATCACCGCTCCAGAACGCCCTGGGGAAGGTTTCCGTTCCATTATCATAGCCCATATAAACCGTGGCTCCGTCCAGCCTGACCTCAAACAGCCTCCATAAAAGCTGCGCACCGATTTCCGCCGCTTCCTCCTGGGTCAGATCATTTTCCGCGGGCTTTTTATCCCGATAATATTCCAGCGGATCCGAAACTGCCGTATAGCTGGCTTTGCTGTAGCCTTCCGGCGCTGTCTGGCTCTGTGCCGCAGCCGGAAGGTTATATACGGTGGGAATCCGCTCCGTCCTTCCCATATCGGCAGCCGCTGCCGCCTCCGCCATGCCGCTGAACATGGCCGCACAGCCGCATACAAGGGCAAAAGCGCCTGTCACGGCGGCCAGAATGCCTGCTCCCTTATTTTTTCTCATTTTTCTTTCCATCCTGTTTTTCCCAACTTTTCTGTTCTCTCTCATTTTCTTTTCCTGCCTTTCTTTTTTACGGCGATACACTTTTCATAAATTGCCCTGTGCCGTCTCTGCTGCAGCGGATGGAACAGGCGGTTCAGCAGCGCTATCAGGCAAAGGGAGAGTAAAAGCGAAAACACACCGCCGCATAAAAAAAGCAGATTTTTCATTTCTCTCCAGTTCTTATAAATATCCTTAAGGCTGTATTTATAGATGAGGGAATAGTCCTCATAGGGCTGGGGAAAGCACCCCTCCACATAGAGGAAGCCGTATTCCCCGGTTTCTTTTTTTTCCTTCACCATCCGTATTTCCCGCTGGCCGCTCTTCTTCAGGCTGGGCGCCGGCGCATTCTCCGCATCCTTCCCTGTCCGCTTTGTTTCATCGGAATACAGCAGCTGGCCGCCATGATACAGATAAAGCGACCTGTGCCCGTCCTGCCTGAACTGTGTATAGGGCTGCATCAGTTCCTCCATATTATAGTTCCCGCCGTTTCCCCGGCTGTCCAGCGCCTGCATGTCCCTGGCCGCGGAGGTGAGAATCATATAATGCTCCGACAGCGCCATTTCCTTCTGTACATCCAGTTATTCATGCCAGAAAACCACCGCCTCCCGTATCTCTGGTATTTTGCTCCATTTAAAAATACATCAAGCGATACATCAAACAGCTTTCCTGTCATTTTTGATGAAATAAAAACGCTCACAGCTATCAGCCCCGCTAAAATAACGATTGCGAAGGGTGAATTCACCACATTGTAAATACCTGTAAATTCCCGGCTGGATGCATCGCGGAAAATATCCGCACACAAAAAGATGGCAATGACGGCTGAACAAAGGCTTTTTACAAGGATTTCCATATCCCAGTAAAGACTTGCCATACCTGCCCCTGTTGCGCCGCTGTTATCTGAAACCCGATCGCGAAGCTCCCTTATTTCAGGCTCCTCCATATTCATATATGGCAGTCTGTGGCCTTTCTCATTCAATCGTATTTCATGAGATGTAAAAAGCTGATGATAACCGACATCTATTCTTTTTTTCATATAAGAGGACAAAACCGTCAGCACCAGGCCGGCGGTAACTGCAACTAATATGTAGAAGGACAGTATTTTTATCCCGCTCTCCGGTAAGTTCATTGATAATACGCGATGACATATAAATCGGCACATATGGTGTCAGGGATACAATAAAAGAATTTAAAATTACCAGCTGCATCTGTCCGTGCAGAATGGAATCAAATTCTCTCAGGCCGCGAAATATCAGGCTCAGATCTTCTTTCAGACTTCTCTCATTCTTTTTCAACTTCTCCTTCCCCCCTGCCAACCTTTATAATATTGGCTTTGAACCCGGAACATCTCTGCATATTTTCCATTCAGCGCCATCAATTCATCATGGGTGCCGGCCTCTGCAATCCCTTTATCACTGATCAGGATTATTCGATCACAAAAACGTGTGGAAGAGAGTCTGTGAGAAATAAATATCGCTGTCCTGCCATGGATTAGTTCCTTTTATATGCAGATTTATGCCCTCCAGCACATTCCCCTTCGCAGGATCGTAGGCATAGGATATATTTTCAAGGTCTATCGATACGGCCTGTTTGGGACCGGGAGGAAGCTCTTTTTCCTCCCATCTCAGTTGATCCGGAATATCAATAAAGCTTCTGAAATCAGTCACATAATTATTGGCTTCCGCCATTTCACCAATACCCGAAGCCAATTTGGCAAACCATTCGCCAAGTCCTGTAATCGCGGCAAAATAAAGAACAAAATCACCGATAGTTATGTGTCCGCCCAATACCATATATATCAGATAGGCATAAGCCCCGCCGTCTCTTATAAATACCAATACAATATTAACCAGGTCCAGAATAAACTGGCGATCTGCGATTCTTTTTTGTATCCGGATATTATCCTCTTTTGCCTTAAGCGCCATAGCCCTCAGCCAGCCCGTCATTGAATAGATCCTGATATCCTTTCCTATATCAAGGCCTCTGGTCCTGTAGGCAATATAATTAAGCTTTCTGCCTGCCTTTGCAATATCATCCTTTGACGCATGCTTTATTTTTTCCACATAAAGCGTTCCCCCAAGATTAATCAGATAGAAAACAATAAGTATGGGAACGGTAAGCGGATGCAGCTTCATGATAACTGTGCTGTATGAAATAAATCCTGCCGTATTCATAAGCATTGCGGAAAATCGTGGAAAATATGTCCCCAGCCCTCCTCTGTTCCCATCTTCCAAAGCTGCGCGCGCCTTCTCGGCCTTTTGTTTTCCCTCTTCCGATGTAAAAGCTTCATAATCCATATCGGCTGCTTTGTTCAGCCATATGCGCTGCATATGGGTAAGGACAAAAGCATTCGCACAATGCGCTGCTGTGTTGCGTGAATAAAGCTCTATAATAAACATTGCGGCCAGAATTAAGGTAATAAAGATAATGGTCATGGTAAATTCTTTGATATCTGCCGGCCTCTGAATTGCATCCAAAACAATTTTGGGTGAATAAATCGTGACCAGAGAAACCATTATTTTCGCCGGAATCTCCAGAAAAGATATTATGATGCCGCTTATACTAAAGCGCTTCAGCTCATGAAAGATATATTTTAAATTACTGAATAATGAATAGCTTCCTGTTCCCCGCATACCTTTATAACTCCATATCCATAAATTGACTGACCCCTGAAGCAACTGCCATATTTTACTGTATTTAAACTGATGACTGGTTTCCAAAACAACCAATAAGGTTTTTATCGTTCCTGTGTTCCTATGGACATTCTCCTGAATCAAAGGTGCCATACTAAAAAAGAGGCGGCACCCAGGTTGGACAGCCGCTGTTTCCCCCTGATTGGATACCGCCTCAAATTATTGATTGCCATTTACTGCGTATAGCCGAGTGACAATCCGGATTCTAATTTTAACGAATACAAAGTTTACTATTTCTTTATATGGCAGAAATTCCACCTAAAAACAGATTACTGCAAAGGATCCGAACTGGATTTTCTTTTCAGTTCCTCTATACACCTAAGGGCTTCCGCATATTTTGCTTTTTCTCTTTCCAGCTCTTCTTCATATTCTTTTCTCTCTGCTTCCAGTTTTTTCTCATTTGCCTCAAGCGCAGCTGCCTGCGCGTCAATCGTCTCCTGCATCTCGTCAATCATATACTGCACTGTATTACGATCCAGTTCCCGCAATTCCTTTGAAAACATACCCATCACCTTTTCCATATTCCGGCAGAGTTCATAAATATCATCATACATCTCCCTGAACATCGGGTATTTATCTATCAGTTCAATTATCCGTTCCGGATCCTCGGAACTGAAAAACATTAACCACGCATCCAGTTCATTCTCTATGCTTTTATTTTCCATGTTTTTACGAAAAATGTCAAGCGTAATGAAGATAAAGTTCTGCAGAAGCTCAACTTCCAGACCTGTATCAAAGCCCCAGTAGGATTTATGCAGGTGTTTTCCCAAAACAGCATGAAATTCTCTTGCGCTTTTGTCAAACAAAACGATTATGTATACGTTTTTGATATCCTTATAGCTGAACTTCTGCTAAAAGAATCATAAAGGATCTTAACCCCCTTCATCCCTGTACAGAAATCAAGGAATTCCTCCTGCTGCTCCGGCTTCCAGCCCGTGAATACCGCATGCAGTCCGCTGTTTTCGCCAATCTCCTTCAACACCTCCTTTCGTTCCCTGATGAGCGGGAAATAATTCCTGAGCTTATTTGCCATAAATGCTCCTCCTGTCTTCAATTGTTGTCATTTACGGATTTTTGCTTCGAAAAGAAGCGCCGAAATGAAAGACCGGCCTGAACGGCCTGTTATTACAGCAGCGTAGATACTGCTGTGTGACGGAATTATAATAACATATCTTTTTAAACATGGCAATACAAAAAGTCCGTATTCTCATTCCGTTACCAGAATCAAAATACGGACCTTTACGTTTACTTTCCAGTATCCTGAATTACATCACCGTCTCCATCTGCGCGCACATCAGCAGGAAGGCGCCAACTCCATGCAGATCGTTTACTGAAGTGGGGCGCTCACAATAATGCCTGTAATCCCCCACGCCGGTTCCGATGCACACGCCGCCCACCAGGAGATCCTCTCCCTCCCAGGCCAGAGAATGGATAACCGCTTCATACCCTTTGACGGCCTGTTCCAGGTACTGCTCCGGCAAAATCCCCTTATGCACCGCTTTTACAATGGCGGCCGTATACAGACAGGAGCATGAGGTTTCCAGCCAGTTGCCCTCTTTTCCGCCTTTATCCACTACCTGATACCAGCGGCCGTCTGCAGACTGATAACGGCAGACAGCCTCCAGCAGATTACGCACCAGGGCACACAGCTTTTCATACTGCGGGTGGGAAGGCTCCATAAAATCCAGTTCGTCCAGAATGGCAACCGGCACCCAGCCTATGCTTCTCCCCCAGAATTCATGAGACAGCCCTGTTTCCTGATCCGCCCAGTCCTCACGATGGGAACAGTCCCATGCATGATACCACAGGCCGGTCTTGTCATCCCTTGTTTTTTCCTCCATGAGAAGCGCCTGCTTCGCAGCAAGTTCCAGATATTCCGGCTGCCGGAACCTGACGGCATATTCCGCACAAATCGGTCCGGCCATATACAGGCCGTCCAGCCACATCTGTTCCGGACATCCTTCCTTATGCCAGAATCCGCCGTCCTTGTTTCTGGGAAAATCCCTTATGATAGGAAGCAAGGTATCCAGCGCCTTCTGATACCTTTGATCTCCTGTTTTATCCAACAGCGGATACAGCAGAATCCCCGGCTGGATATCATCCAGCTGCCCCTTGTCAAAGGTATGTATTTCCCCATTCTCATCGATAATGGAATCCACCCAGTCTTTGATATACTGAAAATACCTCTCATCGCCGCAAAGCCTGTATGTATGATATACCCCTGAAAGGAAAACACCCTGGTGATAATGGAAATGTCCTTTGGGCGGCAGATCCTGCGCCGCGAATTTCCGCATCATCGTTTCGCAGGATGCTTTGGCATAATCAATTGGTTTCCTGTTCTGATTCATCTGATTTCCTCCCGATTGCCCCGTTTTGGTACAAAATAATACATATTATACACGTTCCGGCTTTTTCCAGTGATACACATCTCCCTGACAGCCGTGCAGTACAATTTCTTCTTCCTTATAATCAAACACGGACCTTTTCCAATGAAAATGCAATAAAATCAAAGCTGCCTTCCCCATCATAGCGGAAATACAAACCCTGCTCGCCGTCCGGCATATTTACTTCGCCGGAAACCTCCTGCCAGGAATCCGAATCCACATCCACGCGGATTGTTCCGGCCGCTTTTCCTTCCGCTTCGGCGGAAACGGTCACGGTTCCCTTACCGCAGCCTCTTACAAGCATGGTAATCTTTTTTGTCCCGCTGAAACAAAACGATTTATACCCGATTACCGTACCATCGCCCACATTGGCTATATACTGGACGGGAAGCCCTTCCTCCGTATTCACGCCTTCCGCATCAGGATCCCTGTCCGGAATATCCTGGGTAAGATAAGGGAACCTGAATTCCATATCCCCCTGGGAAGAAAATACAGCCCCGTCCTTTCCGGTCAGCCTGCAGCAGATATAAGCGGGATATTTCCCTTCTCCGGCCAGCGGGCCATCATTCAAACCGCATGAGGTCACCGGCACCTGCCTGATATGCCCATCCGCATCTATGCTGATTTTTTCCGCGCAGCCCTGTCTGGAAAACTGGGTGCGGTTGGTCTGCCTGTGGTAGAAAACATACCACTGCCCGTTAATATATTCAATGCCGCCATGGGTATTTCCCAGACAGTTCAGGGCATCCTTGGCGCATCTTCCCTCAAGTCCCACATCTCCGATATCTATGATTGTCCCGCCATAAATATAATCCCGGTCAGGCCTGCTGCTGACCGCATAGCACAATTCGTGGCTGAAGACAGAGGAATATACAAAATAATAGGTGCTTCCGATTTTACGGATGGAACTGGCCTCAAAAAACTCATGGCCCACAAAGCTTGTCCCCTCACTGTCCGCAATGGAGGGCAGAAGCAGGCGGGGCTCCGTTTTCAGGGTAACCATATCCTTTTCCAGCGTCATCACCTGGGAGCCCTGCTTCCCTCCGATATGCTCCTTATGCATGGGCGCGTTGCCGGAATACAGATAGATTTCCCCATCATCATCTATGAAAATACCGGGATCAAACTGTCCCAGATCATTCACCCCTCTTCCCAGTATAGTACCGTCCGCATGCTTCACAAAGCCCAGGAATTCATAGCTTCCCGCAGGCGTATCGCAAACCGCAACGCCGATTTCCGGAAGGAAATCCAGACAATAATATAAATAATATTTTCCATCCAGCCCCTTCACCACGTCCGGCGCCCAGAGAGCATGGATTCCGGGAGGATTCAGACCGTTTCCAAACCTGGACTTCACGTTGTAAATTTTACGGATTGGCTCTGTTTCCGTAGGGTTCTGGTTTCTGGGGTCCTGATCCTTTCTGAAAATAACGCCTTCATACTTCCACTGCGTCAAATCCTTCACATCCGCCGAATAGCAGATATAATCGTTCAGGCAGAACATTTCACCGTCAAAACGGTCATGGCTTCCGTAAACATAAACACGGCCGCCGAATACATGCGGCTCCCCATCCGGTACGTATTCGTAGGATGGCAAATAGGGGTTATAAACCTGTTTCTTTGTCATTGCTTTCTCCTCCTGTGATTAAAGGGCAGTAACTGTCCAGTCCCTGCACAGTTACTGCCCTTCCATATTATATCACATCCGCCAGCTTTATACATACCCCTTATCCGACCAGTTATGGGATTTTATCCGATCATATTCCTCCATGGAAATGGTCAGTATCGTTCCATGCTTAAAGCCATAAGGGAAATCAAAGGAAGCGTCCGAGCGCACAAAATGTCCTTCCGCCAGGCTGTCCGGCACAAAGGGGACATACCCCTGTCCCGCGCCGGGAAACCGCGCCATTCTTTTCCCGCTTTATTTCTTACCCCCGTTTTCTCCCTTACCCACGCCATTGCCGATCAATCTGCGTTTCCATTTTATCTCCGGGATAAGCACCGCTGAAAGAATCATCCCCGCTCCCGCCAACATGCGCAATGTTATATGCTCCTTTAAAAGCAATACGGAAAACAGGCAGCCAAATACCGCTTCCAGAGATAGTATGACCGCCGCCTTTGTTTCATCCACATACCTCTGGGAAAGGGTCTGCAGCAGATAAGTAAGCGCTGTGCTCACCGCACCCAGATATAAAACCGACAATACCCCGCCGGCAGTAAAGCTTACCTTCACATTCCGGCCACATACCAGCCCGGCCAGAGAACATATGCAGGCCGTCGCCATCTGTACAAAATTAAGCGCCATGGGGCGATACTTCTCCACCGCTTTTCCCGTCAGCATAATCTGAAAAGGTTCCAGGCTTTGTAACGCAATATCGCTGGCGGTAAATCCCGCGCCCCAGATAATTGTGACAAGCAGCAGTCCCAGCATTCCCCAGTATTCCTTCACGTTTTACTCCTCTCCCAGATCCGGATATTCCCACAGCGCTGTTTTGCTGCCATATGCTAAGAATGCTCCATTTCAGCACATATGCCGCGATGATGCTGAGAGGTATCCTCACAATCCAGATTCCAAAGCCCGCAATATACATGGGCACTCCCGGGTAGCCGGACGCCCTGATGGTGCCGTTATAAATACGGGACAGATTCTGCGGAATCTGTACAAATCCCATAATAAATACATAGACCGCCCCGATGGCCTGCAGCTTGGGGTTATTGGTCATCAGTCCCATAAAAGCCTTCGGCAGCACGATCAGCAACAACGAAGTACAGATGCTGATCCGAAGAGCTATCCTGATTAACTGGTTAAAATAGGTTTCCTTTAATTCATAATCCTTCTGTCCCAGCGCGCGTGCCGCCAGCGTTGTGGAGGCCGTGCTGAAGCCGATGGCAGGCATTTCCGTCACGGTTTCCGCCTGTATGCCCAGCTGGTAGGCTGCAAATGAATTCTCACCGTAAGCAAGGATTACCTTACTCAGAATGATTGCGGAAAACTGCCAGAACATGCTTTCAAGCGCCGCCGGTACTCCTGTCCTGTATATCTCTTTGATTAAACGGCCGTCAGGCCGCAAATGATACTTTTGCTCTTCCGTATTCCGCAGCAGGCCGCCTTTTCTGTATAGCAGATACAGACCGATGCAGGCGCCTCCCGCCTGGGATGACACCAGCGCCATGGCCGCCCCCCTGATTCCGAATTCCGGCAGCAGGCCCGGGCCGAATATGAGAAGATAACCGAAAATGATATTGATAATATTTACCGCCACCGCTATGTACATAGGCGTCCTGGTATTCCCATGCTCCTGAAAGGTTGCCGTCACCACCGACATGATAACCACAAACGGGAACCCGAATACAATGATTCTCATGTATTCTCCCGCCTTAACCAGAATTCCCGCATCCTCCGTAAAAAAGCGGAAGACAGGCATTCCCACAAAAAACAGCGCCACACCTAAAAGCAAAGCGATGGGGATTTCTGTCAGCAGCGTCTGTTCCGCCACTCTCCTGCATTTATCCCGTTTTCCGGCTCCGAAGCTTCTGGCGATCAGAACCGTGGCTCCTATGGCAACGCCTTTGTAGAAACACCACAGGGTATCCGTAATTCGCACGCATAATCCCTGGGCTGAGATATCGGATGCCATCAGCCGCCCTATCATTGCCGTAGAAATAAGTCCCGCCGATACCTGAAGGAGATTTTCCAAAATCATGGGTATATTCAGGCGGTAGATTTCTTTCCTGACCGTTTTTTCATTCCCGTCCTTTTCCGCCGGGCTTCCTCTGCTTCTTCCTTCCCTGTTATTATTCATTACTTTTCACCGCCCTGCTTTCCGCAAGCGCTTTCCATGCTCCTCGGGCCTGTTCCCAGACACTCCCGCACCCGGCCGCCCCCAACTGCCATTTCAGATGAAAAGGAAGCGGGCGCAGCCTGTACTGAGGAAGCGCTTCCGGCCCCCAGCTTGCGCTGTCCAAACCATTCTGCGCGTAATCTGCCTGAAGATACACCTTATTTTCTCTGTGAAGTTCACAGGTATGCGCAGCACGGGTCAGCTCCTAATAATGCAGGATACTGAAGGAAAAAAGGCTTTCGCCTGCCAGATACAGGGCGTTGCTTTTTCCTTCAAAAACCGCGAATCTGGTATCTTCCCTGTTTCCGTTTTCCTGAGGCACCACGTAAGGGAAATAAAAAGCATCGGCATCCGCCCGGTAACGACCCACCCGGTTGCCTTCCTTACAGTCGGGATATGTCTCAAGAGGCCCTCTACCGTACCACTGCGCATTTTCACATGGGTCATTGAGCAGAAACCGCAGCCCGATACGCGGCAGGCATTCCGGCAGCATTCCCACCGGGTTCCCATTTACCTTGATGTGGTAAACTAATTTCCTGACCTTGCCCTTTTCCTCTTTGGGTATTTCCACCCTGCGGACTGGATTGGGTTTGTATTTTCCTTCCCGTATCAAGTTCATCCACCTGCATTCCGTCTATTCCACCTTTGCCTTTATTTGATTTCACTTTCTTATATGCCTCATTCAGGTTGTCTTTCCGTAAAATCAGTTCCATCAGACTGTCCGTCCAAAAATCTGTGATGATGCTGTTGTTTTCAGTAATCCGCTGATAGACGGACACTTCTGCATACTCTTTCTGTTCCGCAGATACCATTTGCAGATAGTCCTCAATATGAAGTTGTCTGTCCTTAAACCCATCTTTGGTTACATTCATTTACTCACATCTCCTAAAGTTCAGCCCTTCCCTCCGCGTTTGCAACC
>OLQH01001838.1_pt1 | contig 14522 bp, 16 predicted proteins | sample 1672671 | NCBI WGS metagenome assembly OLQH01 (sample SAMEA3136712, study PRJEB25190) | human gut metagenome
GTGACAGTTCCTGCTGGTACTTCTACGGTCGGTTCAACCATTTCAGCATCTACGATTGGCGTGGATGCCTCTTCATCAATAGGCTCCTGAACTCCGCTATATAACAGTGTGATCGCTCTTGTGCTGTTTTCCCCAAGGGCCGCAGTATAATCTCTCGGTGCGCCCCCTCTCGCTGGACACCAATCGTTATAGGTATCAGCACCGACTTTGTTATCCTGGACAAACACAATAATATAGTGCCAAATACCAAGCAGGAAGGATTGCAAACACAGTTCTGATGCGGCGCATATTTGCGATTTGGTCAGTACAGAACCGTCCTCACATACATAAAACGGCTGATTTGTATCGATTGTAGTATCAGCAGCGATTACCTCGACGAGTGCCTTCACAAGGTACTCGTCTTTTTTTGTTTCTCCGAGTACATCAATGTAGTCCTCAACATAAGAATTCATTGCAGCGAGGCAGTGCTTATAGTCCGTTTTTATTCTTTGGTCAAAACTGGCAATAACCGCTCCGTCAGAGAACGGGAAATATGTGCCACCGTTGGCTTGGCAAGATTTATACCTTGAGGTAGCACTTTTGACCGTTGACATCATCGAAGCATCCGGTGTTCTGTAATCCGGTATAGCAATTTCGGTCAGTGCCATTAAGAGGATAGGATCAGCCATGCCATCTGATATTCCTTTGTAATGCTCTCGGACACCCATTCGCTGTTTTCTGGCGCGTAACAGTAACGTGAAATAGGTTCCGCCGCAAAGTCTATATTTTTTCTCGTTTGTCATATTTTGTCTCTTTCTGTAGATAGCAACTCTAACAACGCTAACAACCATAGCAGCGCAACGCTAATAACTATTGGATGTCCTTGTGAGAAATCACAGGGACATTTTTCTTTGGTTATTTGTTGGGCATTTAGCAACCCCCAACAAACCCCACTAAACCATTATAACACATTTCAATCCAAATTACAATGGCGCAAGTGTGAACAATGACCAAACCATGAACTTTTCCTGTGATTTCCTCACAAATTCGATTCTTTGGAGGAAATCAAATGAAAATCAACGACAACCAGCACTACATCTATCTGCGTTCCACCCGTGAGCGCATCCCCTGCACAGAGCAGGAGTTCTACGACTACTACCGCGACATCAATGCCTACCGTCAAAAACAACAGTATCACGGTAAATGCGTCTGCCCCGAAAGAAAACGACTCGATTGCGATATGGACTGTGCTACCTGCCCATTCCGTAGAAACGGAGACTTGTCTCTTGATTACACTCCCAGGGATGCTGAAGGAAACGGACGTTCCTGGCTTGAGGACACCCCCGACCCTTTGGCGGTGGTTGACGTAGATATTGAAGATCAAGAACTGGTTACAGCACTCCGAGCTGCACTCTCGGTCATGACTTTAGCTGAACAAGAAATCTGTCGCACTATCATGGATGACCTTTCCGAACGCGCCGCAGCCGCCGCTCTGAACCTTTCCCGCAACACCTATGTATACCGCAGAAACAAGGTTCTGGAGCGTCTAAAAATTTCTTTGCAAAAATTTGTGTGATTTTTCGGCCAAACGAGTTTTTCATCCGCAGTGGTCAAGTGTAAGGAGCAAAACGACACCGCTCCTTCCAGGAGGTGAAAAAGAATGTATGAGTCCGAAAACAAGACGGTGAACCCCGACGAGGAACTGGTTGATATCCTTCTGGACTTTATCATCGTCGCAGCAAACCTGGCAAAAAGCATCAACCGCTCACTCAAGCAGAAGCAAATCAAGGAAGGAGGCAACGTCAATGGGCAGAATCAGCGAATTGGAACTGGCAATCAAGGACCTGCGCAGCGCCGCAGCCACTATTAATGAAGTGGCAAACACCCTGGCAGATATGTTCAGCACCACGGCTGATGAATCCCCTGACGCTGCCACCCCTGCCGAATCCCAGCTGACCCTGGAACAGGTCAGAGCCATTCTTGCGGACAAGTCCCGTATGGGCTTTACCGCCGAGATCCGCTCTCTGCTTCAGAAGTACGGCGCAGCCAAGTTGTCCGGCATCGACCCCATCCACTACAAGGCATTGGTTGCCGAAGCGGAGGTGCTCGGTGATGGCAACTAAGCACGCGGTTCTGTCCGCATCCTCATCCGAACGGTGGCTGAACTGCCCACCCTCCGCAAGGCTCTGTGAAGCCTACGAAGATAAAGGTAGTGACTATGCCGCCGAGGGCACCGATGCCCACACCCTCTGCGAGTACCGGCTGAAACAGGCTCTGGGCATTCCTGCGGAAGACCCCATCGAGAACCTGTCCTGGTACAACGAGGAAATGGAAGAATGCGCCGCCGGATATACCGCCTATGTGGTGGAACTTCTGGAAACCGCAAAGCTGACCTGCTCCGACCCAGTGGTCATGATTGAACAGCGGGTGGACTTCTCCCGTTGGGTTCAGGAGGGCTTCGGTACAGCCGATTGCATCCTCATTGCCGATGGTGTCCTCAATATCGTGGACTACAAGCACGGCAAAGGTGTGGAGGTCAGCGCCGAGGGCAACACACAGCTTTCCCTCTACTCTCTGGGTGCGTTGGAGATCTTCGATGGCATCTATGACATCGACAGGGTCTGCGTCCATATCTTCCAGCCCCGCAAATCCAATGTGGTCAGTTCCATGATGGATAAGACCGACCTTTATGAGTGGGCTGACACCGAACTGACCGAAAAGGCACAGCTGGCATACGAAGGTCAAGGCTCCTTCAGCTGCGGTGAGTGGTGCCGGTTCTGCAAGGCAAAAGCCGAATGCAGAGAACGCGCTGAAGCGAACCTGGCTCTTGCCCGGTACGAATTCCAGTCTCCCGCACTCCTCGATGATGAGGAGATTGCCGACATCCTCGGTAAGGTCGATGCTCTGACTGCCTGGGCTTCCGATGTGAAGGAGTATGCTCTTCAGCAGGCTATCAGCGGAAAGGAATGGACCGGCTGGAAACTGGTCGAAGGCCGTTCCAACCGCAAGTACACCAGTGAAGCCGTTGTTGCTGCCACCGTGGAGGGCGCAGGCTTCGACCCCTATGAACGAAAAGTCCTCGGTGTCACTGCCATGCAGAAGATGCTGGGCAAGACCCGCTTTGAGGAACTTCTCGCTCCCTATATTGAAAAACCGCAAGGTAAACCAACGCTCGTGCCGGAGAGCGACAAACGTCCGGCAATGAATACAGCCAAAAACGATTTTATGGAGGAATTTTAATATGTCTAACAGTGTAAACAGAGTCACCAATCCCATGAAGGTCATCACCGGTCCCGACACCCGTTGGTCTTATGCCAATGTCTGGGAGCCCAAGTCCATCAACGGCGGCGCAGCCAAGTACAGCGTCAGCCTCATCATCCCCAAGTCCGACACCAAGACGGTCGCAAAGATCAAGGCGGCTATCGAGGCTGCCTACCAGGAAGGTCAGGCCAAGCTGAAGGGTAACGGTCGTTCCGTTCCTCCTCTCGCTGCCATTAAGAACCCCCTGCGCGACGGTGATGTCGAGAGACCCGATGACCCCGCCTATGCCAACGCATACTTCGTCAATGCCAACTCCGCCACCGCTCCTGGCATCGTTGACGCTGACCGCAATCCCGTGCTGACCCGCTCCGAGGTTTACTCCGGCGTGTACGGCCGTGCCAGCATCAACTTCTATGCCTTCAACTCTAACGGCAACAAGGGTATCGCCTGCGGTCTGAATAACCTGCAGCTCATCCGTGCCGGTGAACCTCTGGGTGGTAAGGCAAGCGCCGAGTCCGACTTCGCAACCGATGCCGAGGACGATTTCCTCAACTAAGCCAAGGAGGTAAAGAACTATGACAACGATTCAGACCATTCTCATCACCGCGCTCCTGTTCGCCTGGCTGTGCATCAGCATCAGCTTCCTGGTGACTTCCATCCAGTCCTTCGTTTATGACCGCAAGCGTGAAAAGCGTGAACTAGCCCAGGCAGAACGTGACAAGGAATACCACACCAAGCGTATGGAGTCCTTGCTGAAGTAAGTATCACACCCCGTGGGCGGTAGAGCAATCTGCCGCCCTATTGGGGTATGCGAAAGGACCGGTGACCATGAAAACACTCTCAATCGATATCGAGACCTACAGCGATCAGAACCTGGCGAAGACCGGGGTGTACCGCTATGTGGAGTCTCCCGTATTTCAAATACTTTTATTTTCTTACAGCGTTGACAGCGGGCCCGTTCAGCTGGTCGACCTTGCCTGCGGTGAGGAGATTCCCGCCGAAGTCCTATCGGCGCTGACAGACGACTCCGTTATCAAGTGGGCTTTCAATGCAGGCTTTGAACGCATCTGCCTGTCCCGGCATCTGGGGTATCCCACCGGGGATTACCTTGACCCGGAATCCTGGCGCTGTTCTATGATCTGGGCAGCCACGATGGGACTACCGCTTTCCTTGGAAGATGTCGGTGCCGTGCTTGGGCTTGAAAAGCAGAAGCTGACCGAAGGCAAGGAACTCATCAAATATTTCTGTCAGCCCTGTGCGCCGACCAAAACCAACGGACAGCGTACCCGCAACCTTCCTGCTCATGCCCCGGATAAGTGGTTGGCTTTCAAAAAGTACAACATCCGCGATGTAGAGACCGAAATGTCCATCCAGGCTCGGCTTGCAAAGTATCCCGTGCCGGACAGCGTGTGGGACGAATACCACATCGACCAGGAAATCAATGACCGTGGCGTTGCTCTGGATATGGAACTGGTGCGACAGGCTATTCAGATGGATGGGCGCTCCCGTTCCGAACTGACCCAGGCTATGAAGGATCTGACCGCATTGGAGAACCCCAACTCTGTGCAGCAGATGAAGGGCTGGCTTTCCCTCAACGGCATGGAAACCGACACCCTCGGCAAAAAGGCGGTGGCCGAAATGCTGAAGACCGCTCCTCCAGAATTGCAGACGGTGCTGACTCTCCGCCAGCAGCTTGCCAAGTCCTCGGTAAAGAAATACCAGGCAATGGAGACCGCAGTCTGCGCCGATGGTCGTGCAAGGGGTATGTTCCAGTTCTATGGTGCAAACCGCACAGGAAGATGGGCAGGACGCATCATTCAGATGCAAAATCTCCCGCAGAACCATTTGGATGATCTTGCCGAAGCCCGTGGTCTTGTCCGCTGCGGTGACTTCGAGGGGGTCGAGATGCTCTATGAAGATGTGCCGGATACGCTGTCTCAGCTGATTCGCACGGCATTCGTTCCCCAGGATGACTGTAAACTGATCGTTGCTGATTTTTCAGCCATTGAAGCCCGTGTCATTGCATGGCTTGCCGGAGAAGAATGGCGGCAGAAGGTTTTTGCGGAGGGCAAGGATATCTACTGCGCCTCTGCTTCACAGATGTTCGGTGTTCCCGTGGAAAAGCACGGCATCAATGGACATCTTCGGCAAAAAGGCAAAATCGCAGAATTGGCTCTCGGCTACGGTGGATCTGTCGGTGCTTTGAAAGCTATGGGCGCTTTGGAGATGGGGCTTTCCGAAGAGGAACTGCCACCGCTGGTAGATGCCTGGAGACAGGCCAATCCCAACATCACAAAACTGTGGTGGGATGTTGATCGCGCCGCTATGGAGGCTGTCCGTTTCAAGCATACCAACGAGACCCACGGCATCACATTCTCCTGCAGAAGCGGAATGCTGTTCATCACGCTCCCGTCCGGCAGACAGCTTGCCTATGTAAAGCCCAAGATCGGCACAAACAAATTCGGCGGTAACTGTATCACCTATGAAGGTGTCGGTGGCACAAAAAAGTGGGAACGGCTGGATAGTTACGGTCCCAAGTTCGTGGAGAACATCGTGCAGGCAACGGCAAGGGACATCCTCTGCTATGCCATGCAGACTCTCCGCTGCTGTTCCATCGTGATGCATATCCACGATGAAGTGGTCATCGAAGCCGACCGCCGTATGTCTTTGCAGGCAGTATGTGACCAGATGGGCAGAACCCCTCCTTGGGCGAAAGGCTTACAGCTTCGTGCCGATGGCTACGAGACCGATTTTTATAAGAAAGATTAACGAGGTAAATCCCATGAGTATAAACAAGTTCAACAGCGAGGGGTATTACGACCCCACCGCTTATGAGGCAATGACTGCCGTAGAAAAGGAAGAACGGGCGCTCCGTGCCTTCCGTCCCATCGTTTACATCTGCTCCCCCTATGCCGGGGATGTGCCCACCAATGTCGAAAATGCTCGAAAGTACAGCCGCTTCGCCGTGGACAAGGGGTATATCCCCGTGGCACCGCATTTGCTGTTCCCGCAGTTTCTGAATGACAACAATCCCAAAGAGCGTCAGCTGGGGCTGTTCTTCGGAAATGCCCTGATGAGCAAGTGCAGCGAAGTGTGGGTCTTTGGCGACCGCATCTCCGCCGGCATGGAAGCAGAAATCCGCAGAGCCAAGTGGAAGAACTACCGCTTGCGTTACTTCACCAATACTTGCGAGGAGGTATAAACCATGTTCACCCTTTACAGTGCAGATTTTATCAACGCACCCAGCAACTGCTCCTATCCACACAAAACGGAAGTGAGGGATGCTGCGGATCTCGCTGCCGCCGTCAGCCGTGACTATGTGTGCGCCGAGTATATGAACCATTACCGCAATGGAGAAAACTTCCTCGGCTCGGACTGTCTCCCCGTGGACTGTGACAATGACCACTCCGAGAATCCTGCCGATTGGGTTACTCCGGCTGATGTCCAGGCGGCATTCCCCGGCATCACCTTTGCTGTTCATTACAGCCGTTTCCATATGCGCGAGAAAAACGGTAAGCCCGCTCGTCCCAAGTTCCATGTGCTGTTTCCCATTGAGTGCATGACCGACCCGGCAGCCTACAGTGAAATGAAGAAACTGGTCAATACCATCTTCCCGTACTTTGACACCAAGGCTCTGGATGCCGCCCGTTTCTTCTTCGGCACAGCAGAACCCAAGGTGGAGATTTTCTCCGGCGAGATGACCCTCAGTGAGTACCTGTCCGGGGATGACTTCGATGCCGATATGGGCGGCGGTTCTCACGGTGGCAACCAGGTCATTCCCGAAGGCAGCCGTAATGCAACCATGTCCCGCTTTGCCGGTCGCGTCATCAAAAAATACGGTGACTGCGAAGAAGCATTCAACTGCTTTATGGAAGAGGCGGATAAATGCACCCCTCCGCTGGAACAGCAGGAACTGATGACCATCTGGCACTCCGCCCAGAAGTTCTATGCCAAGGTTCAGCAGCAGGACGGATATGTTGCACCAGAAATATATAACGACCCTTCTTGTTATAAACCAGAGGATTATTCCGATGTTGGACAGGCTGAGGTTCTGGCAAAGCACTTCTCCGGGGAACTGCGTTATTCTCCGGCGACCCACTACATCCGTTACAACGGTCGGTACTGGCAGGAAACCGAACCCGGCGCACAGGCTGTTGCCCACGAACTGACCCGCCGTCAGCTGAAAGAGGCATCTTCCGATATGATGGCTGCCCTTGCCACCCTCAAGGCTTGCGGTGCCCAGGAAATTCTGGACAACAACAGCAAAGCCAAAGCCGAAGGCATGATGAGTGACGAACAGATGGAAGCATACCAGGCATTCCTGTCGGCAAAGGCATATCAGTCCTATGTCATTCAGCGCCGTGCATCCAAAAACATCACCGCCACGCTGAAGGAGTCCCGTCCTATGCTCGAAATCACTCCGCAGGATCTGGACGCCAACCCTTACTTGCTCTGCACCCCAGATGCTACTTATGATCTCCGCCTCGGTATGGCAGGAGCAAGGGAGCATTCCCCGGAGGACTTCATCACCAAGACCACCACTGTTTCTCCCGGTGACCGTGGCAAACAGATCTGGCTCGACTGCCTGGATACCATCTTCTGCGGTGACCGTGAACTCATCGACTATGTGCAGATGATATGTGGTCTTGCCGCCATCGGTAAGGTTGAGGTCGAAGCCCTCATCATCGCATACGGCTGCGGCCGCAACGGTAAGTCCACCTTCTGGAACTCCGTGTCCCGTGTTCTGGGTCTGTACAGCGGTAACATTTCTGCCGACACTCTGACCTTTGGATGCCGCCGTAATGTAAAGCCGGAGATGGCCGAGGTCAAGGGTAAGCGTCTGCTCATCGCAGCGGAAATGCAGGAAGGCGCTCGACTGAACGATTCTACCGTCAAGCAGCTCTGCTCCACCGATGACATTTTTGCGGAGAAAAAGTACAAAGACCCCTTCAGCTTTTCTCCCAGCCACAGCCTGGTGCTGTACACAAACCATCTGCCGAAGGTCAGTGCATCCGATGATGGTACCTGGCGCCGTCTGATTGTTATCCCGTTCAATGCCAAGATTGAAGGCAAGAGCGATATCAAGAACTACGGCGATTACCTTTACCAGAACGCTGGTGAGAGCATTCTTGCCTGGGTCATTGAAGGTGCCAAGAAGGTCATCGACCTGGGCTACAAGTTCCCGGTTCCGGCTACCGTGCAGAAAGCCATCGATGATTACCGCAGCCAGAATGACTGGTTCGGCAACTTCCTCGATGAGAAGTGTGAGGTCGGCAGCACCTACCGTGAAAGTTCCAGCTCCTTGTACCAGGCATACCGCAATCACTGCATGGACACCAACGAGTATGTCCGCAGTACTGCAGACTTCTACACCGCAATGGACGGTGCGGGGTTCAGACGCATTTCCGCAAAGGGCAAGCGTTACTTTGCAGGATTGAGGCTGAAGCCTGACAACGATGCGGACGAGGATTTTCTGTCCTAAACCACTCCTGGGTAGACCTCTATTAAGGTCATTTACAAAAAGTCCTCTTAGGGGAAATTTTTATAAAAAACCATAAGGAAAAGTCTTGTAAATGACATTCAACGAGGTCTACCCAGACCATAAATCCCTACAGGAGAAAGCATTATGAGAGAAAAAACGATCGAGCGTAAATTAACGCTGATGGTAAAAAAGCGCGGCGGCATCTGTCCGAAGTTCGTATCTCCTGGATATGATGGGATGCCCGACCGAATTGTTCTTCTGCCTGGTTGCCATTTTGCCTTTGTGGAAGTAAAGGCTCCCGGCGAAAAGCCCCGCCCACTTCAGCTTTCACGGCACAGATTACTACGAAGACTCGGTTTCACGGTATATGTCCTGGATGCCGAAGAACAGATTGGAGGTATCCTTGATGAGATACAAGCCTCATGATTACCAGGCTTATGCCATCGACTATATTGAGAACCATCCCATTGCCACCGTGTTCCTGGACATGGGTCTCGGCAAAACAAGCATCACCCTTACCGCCATCAATGACCTGCTGTTCGACAGCTTCGAGGTTCACCGGGTGCTGGTGATTGCACCGCTGCGTGTGGCACGGGACACATGGACAGCTGAAGTGGATAAGTGGGATCACCTTCAGAATCTCATCTGTTCCGTGGCTGTCGGAACAGAGGCAGAACGCAAAGCGGCGCTGATGCGACCGGCTGATATTTACATCATCAACCGTGAAAATGTCCAGTGGCTCGTTGAAGAAAGCGGTATCCCGTTCACCTTCGATATGATCGTGATTGACGAACTGTCCTCCTTCAAGAACCACAACACAAAACGCTTCAAGGCAATGCTGAAGGTTAGACCCAAGGTTACCCGCATTGTTGGACTGACTGGCACTCCTGCCTCCAACGGACTGATGGATCTGTGGGCAGAGTTCCGCATCCTGGACATGGGTCAGCGGTTGGGTCGGTTCATCACCAAGTACCGCACCGACTACTTCATGCCGGATAAGCGGAACGGGCAAATCATCTACTCCTACAAACCGCTGCCCTATGCAGAGGATGCTATCTACAGGCAGATTTCTGACATCACCATTTCCATGAAGGCAACCGACCATTTGCAGATGCCGGAACTGGTCAGCAGCGAATATACCGTCCAGCTGTCCGATGAAGAAAAGTCCCACTACGAGGAACTGAAACAGGAACTGGTGCTGACCCTGGGTGATGGAGAAATTACAGCCGCCAACGCAGCATCCCTCTCCGGCAAGCTGTCGCAGATGGCAAACGGTGCAATCTATGACGATAACGGCGAAGTCATCCAAATCCATGACCGCAAGCTGGACGCTTTGGAGGACATTATCGAAGCGGCAAACGGCAAGCCCGTTCTGGTGGCTTACTGGTTTAAGCATGACCTCACCCGCATATCCGAAAGGCTGAAAAAACTGCACATCCCGTTTTCCCGGCTGGATGACTCCAACAGCATCCGCAGATGGAATAACGGAGAAATACCGGTGGCGCTTATCCACCCTGCATCGGCAGGCCACGGACTCAACCTCCAATCCGGCGGGTCCACTCTTGTGTGGTTCGGTCTTACTTGGAGTTTGGAACTGTATCAGCAAACTGTAGCCCGTCTGTGGCGACAGGGTCAGACCTCCGAAACCGTGGTGGTTCAGCACATCGTAACAAAGGGCACCATTGACAACCGCATCATGAAGGCCCTCTCCCAGAAGGAGCATACACAATCGGCACTTATTGATGCCGTAAAAGCGGACTTGAAAATCTGAGACAATCTATGAAAATCCGTGCCAATCCGAGGATCTCAAAATATCGGAGGTACGAATATGGAACCTTATCAGGCATTAGCCAACGCCATTGTAGAACTGGCCGTAAAAGACTACAAAAAAGCCCTCAAACAGCACTTCCGCTTTCCCAATAACAAGGATTACGCAAATGAGGTTGCATCATTGGAGCGTTTTTTCCGTTCCGGCTGGTATGGGATGCTGACCAACCTTGATGGTGAAGTCCTTATGACGGGTGTCCGCCGTATGGTGCGACAGGAGGTGGCGGCATGACAGCAAAGGAATTTCTGAACCAGGCATATCTGTTGGATCAGCGGATAAAAAGCAAATCCGAGCAGATACAGTCGCTGAATGAACTCGCCACCAGCTGTACCGCCACTATGACGGGAATGCCCCATAACCCCAACCGCAGCACTTCCCGTATGGCAGATGCCGTATGCAAAATCATCGATTTACAGAATGAAATTGCAGCGGATATGGACAGGCTGATTCAGACCAAAAAGGACATCGTGGATGTCATTGCCCAGGTCACAGATGTGGAACTGCGTATTCTGTTGGAGCAGCGGTATCTATGCGGTGCAACATGGGAAGAAATCACCATGAACCTTTACCACAACCGCCGTTGGACATTCCGACTTCATGATAAGGCACTGGCTGTGGTGCAGGAAATTCTCGACCGCCACGAAACAAGCCACTAAAAGCCACTATAATGCACCTTCGCTTTATGATATCATTATAATGCGAGGAAAATATGGAACGGCCTCACGGGAGCAATCCTGTGGGGCTTTTCTTATGCCCGGAAAGGAGTGCTTGTGTATGGGCTACCGCAAGGTCAGCTATATAGAACAGGTTTGGTACATCATCAAGTACAAGCTGGGCGAATTATTCCGTAGGAGGTGAACCCATGCCAACCAAACCCAAACGACCATGTTCTTACCCCGGCTGTCCCAACCTCACGGATGGACAGTACTGTGCAGACCATGTTGCCATTGCCCGCAGGCAGTACAACAAGTACGAGCGTTCCCCGGACATCAACAAGAAGTACGGCCGTGCCTGGAAACGAATCCGTGACCGACACATCAGTCAGCATCCTCTCTGCGAGGTATGCAAAGAGAACGGCAGGCTTGTTCCTGCAGAAGAAGTTCATCATAAGAAGCCCATTTCCCAGGGCGGCACTCACGCAAGAGAGAATTTGATGAGCCTGTGTCGTTCCTGCCATACCAAGATCCACCACGAAATTGGTGACCGGTAGGGGCGGTCAAATCTCCAGGACTAAAAAATGCGGGCAGCGGCCTGGGGCTTCGTGTTGAAAATCGCAAAAGTTTTAGGGGGAATAGACCCCGGCACAAAGGAGGTGTGAAAATATGGGCCAAAGAGGACCCAAACCCGGCTCCGGCGGCAGACCGAAAAAGGCTATCGCGGATAAGATTGCGGACGGTAATCCCGGCAAGAGACCGCTGACTGTAATTGATTTCAAAGACAGCGCGGCTGACCTGGAAGGACAGGCTATGCCAAAGCCATCCGAGTTCCTTTCCGCAAAGCAGAAAGACGGCTCCACACTCTGTGCTGCCGAGATTTACGAAAATGTATGGAAATGGCTATCCGACCGTGGATGCGTTGCCATCGTATCTCCGCAGCTGATTGAGCGTTTCGCTATGGCAAGTGCCAGATGGATTCAATGCGAAACCATCACCAGTGAGTTGGGCTTTTTGGCAAAGCACCCCACCACGGGTGCTGCGATTCAGTCACCTTATGTGGCTATCGCAAACACATACATGACCCAGGCGAACCGTCTGTGGTCAGAAATTTTTCAGATCGTCCGAGAGAACTGCACCGGCGAATACGCTGGCAGTAATCCCCAGGATGATGTGATGGAACGATTACTTCGTGCAAGGAAAGGAAATGGTTAACTATGTTTGAGAAAGTAAATCCCGCCCATCCCGATAAGGTGGCGGACAGAATTGCCGGTGCCGTTGTGGACATCGCATACGAAACCCAAGTCGACCCCAAGGTCGCCGTGGAGGTTCTCATCGGTCATGGTGTCTGCCATATCATCGCAGAGACCTCCGCAAAGCTGAATAAGAAAAAGGTGGTTGCTGCCGTGCATCGTATTGCCGGAAATTTGGATGTCGACCTTGTAGTCGTTCCCCAGGACGCGCACCTTGCCCGTAACCAGGCTGATGCCATCCGCTGCGGTGACAACGGCATCTTCAAGGGTATGCCTATGACCGAGGAGCAGAAAGCCCTCTCCGGCATTGCCCGCGATATTTATAAGGCTTGCTCCTTTGACGGCAAATACATCATTGACGGTGACCGCTTGATTATTTGCCAGAGCAACGCAAAGGCTGAACATCTCCGTGAAATCTATCCCACCGCAGAAATCAATCCGCTCGGTGACTGGACTGGCGGCACAGATGTGGACACCGGCGCTACCAACCGCAAGCTGGGCAGCGATATGGCTGACTCCGTAACCGGCGGTGGTCTCCACGGCAAAGACCTCTCCAAGGCTGATGTCAGCGTAAACATCTATGCTTGGCTCAAGGCCCAGGAGACCGGCAATCCTGTTCAGTTCTGCTGCGCCATCGGTGATGAAACTGTCGGTGGCATTCCCTACGAGGAAATCGTGGAAACGGCAAGAGCCTACATCAAGTCTGTTGGTGGCTTCGAGGCATTTGCCGAGTGGGGTCTGGTATGATTTTTGAGAAAAAGAATACGGCAGACCTTCTGCCTGCCGACTATAATCCCCGCAAAGACCTCAAGCCTGGTGATGCGGAATATGAAAAGCTGAAACGCTCCATTGAGCAGTTCGGCTATGTGGAGCCCGTTATCTGGAACAAGACCACCGGCCGTGTGGTTGGTGGTCATCAGCGTCTGAAGGTGCTGATGGATATGGGCATGACCGAGGTGGACTGCGTTGTGGTGGCAATGGATGAGGAAAAGGAAAAAGCCCTCAACATTGCCCTCAACAAAATCAGCGGTGATTGGGATAAGGATAAGTTGGCTCTGCTCATTGCAGATTTGCAGGGCGCTGACTTCGATGTGTCCCTTACTGGTTTTGAGCCTGCTGAAATCGATGCTCTATTCAAGGACACCCTCAAGGACGGCGTCAAAGATGATGACTTCGATGTAGGCGCAGAACTGGCACAGCCCACCATGACCAAGCCCGGTGACATCTGGACGCTCGGTCGCCACCGTCTGATTTGCGGTGACAGCACCAAAGCTGAAACCTATGACCTTCTGATGGGCAGCACCAAAGCCAACCTGGTCATCACCGACCCTCCGTACAACGTCAACTACGAAGGCAGCGCTGGCAAAATCAAAAACGACAACATGGCAGACGATGCCTTCTATAACTTCCTTCTGGATGCGTACACGCAGATGCACTCCGCGATGGCGGACGATGCTTCCATCTATGTGTTCCACGCAGATACCGAGGGTCTGAACTTCCGCAGGGCTTTCGCCGATGCGGGTTTTTATTTGTCCGGCTGCTGCATTTGGAAAAAGCAGTCCCTTGTGTTGGGGCGCTCTCCTTACCAGTGGCAGCACGAACCCTGCCTGTACGGTTGGAAGAAAAACGGCAAGCACCAATGGTACACCGGCAGGAAGGAAACCACCATCTGGGAATTTGATAAACCCAAGAAGAATGGTGACCATCCGACTATGAAGCCGATCCCGCTCCTGGCTTATCCCATTATGAATTCTTCCATGAGCAACAGCGTGGTACTTGATCCCTTCGGTGGCTCCGGCTCTACGCTCATTGCCTGTGAACAGACCGACCGCATCTGCTACACCGTGGAACTGGACGAAAAGTTCTGCGATGTAATCGTGAAGCGGTACATCGAGCAGGTCGGCGGCGCAGACGGTGTTACCGTGCAGCGTGATGGTCTGACTTACAAATACTCCGAAGTGGAGGTACAACATGAATAATTTGACCCTGGGCAGTCTCTTTGACGGTTCCGGTGGTTTTCCGTTGGGCGGCTTGATTTCCGGCATCACACCTGTGTGGGCATCGGA
>OLQH01001839.1_pt1 | contig 14509 bp, 27 predicted proteins | sample 1672671 | NCBI WGS metagenome assembly OLQH01 (sample SAMEA3136712, study PRJEB25190) | human gut metagenome
TTACCTTTAGCCATCTTCTCCTACCGTCAAATTTTTCTAAATATATGTAATTCTTCTCGATCAATTTTGAAATACCGCTAGATACCTTTGATTTACTGCACATACAGAAGTTTGCTAAATATTCGTTTGAAGCATAACAACCTTCTCCGTCCTCTTTGTCTAAACTATCTATTTCTGCATACAAAATTTTTTCAGTGGCATCCAAGTCTCTGTCGAGATAAATCTCTTTTGGAATCCATACTCCTTTAAAATCTCTTGAAAATCCGAGTTTATTTTCCATAACCTTCTCTTTTCCCAAACAAAAAAACCGCACCAAAAATAAAGTTCCCCTTTAAATCATTCTGCTAGGGTAAGCTTTATCCTTGGTGCGGTAGATAATCAAAATTAAGTAATCAGTTTATAGTTTTTCCATCACGGCGAGATTTGGAATAAAAAAGATGACGTAGTTGTCAACCTCAACATGAGTCCCGTATTTCTCGCGGTAATAATCTATGCATTCTCGGAAGTATTCTTCCGTCACATCTAGCAGTTCAGCGGCTTCATGGACATTCTGGCAACCAGCCTTATGCACAGTGATAATACCGTACAGCCCGATAAGCTTATCATATCCATGCGCACGGGCTTTTCGTTCCTGCTTTCGATTCGCTGTATCAGACATGTCCACGATACGCCCATACGATGTATAGTAGTGCCCCAATTCTTCGGCAAGGACGCAGGTTTTCTCAGCGGTTGTATTAATACTTTCCCTGATTGCAACCCTGCGCCCCATAATCCTCCCGTTTGTGTATTTCAGAGGCTTCTCTTTTACGATAAGCCCCTCATTGTTTGCCTCATCTAATAGGCGTTCATAAGTATTCATCAGCCGTACACCCCCATACAGCCCATAATATACGATATAAGCTGTCCAATAAAACGGACTTAGAAATTTTCATCATCCATAATCTTATCATCGTATGGATCATCATCATCCTCGTCAAAAGGAATGTCTGTTCTGATATGGGCGGCATCTGCGCCATAACGTACATCATCTTCACTGAGATATGCACTTGCCTGAACGGCGTTTCTTTTCAGATGCTTGTTTTCAAATTCAAGTGACGTTATTTTGTTCGCCAACTCTTTTTCGGTATCCATACGTTCCTTTTCTTTGCGGATTGTATAATGGACAGCATCCTGACCACGCTTATCGAGAGAATGAAAATCGCGTATCAGATTTACATCGAATTCAGTAAAATCAGGTTCCGCATCGCGCTTATCTTCCAATAAATCGGATTTTTTGATTCCAAAATAATCTGCAAGAGCCTGAACCTTACCCATTTTAGGCATTACTTTTCCTACGCACCACGTATTTAAGGTTGAAGCTGGGAAATTTAAGTCTTTTGCTATCTCGTTTTGCTGTTTCCCGCTTTGGCCTATATAATACCTTAAATTTTTTGCGAATAATTCAATCTGGTGGTCGTTGATTTTATGCTCTTTATTATCCATTAACGGCTCCTCCTTTCATCCTTTGTATAGGAACATAATATCACGTAATCCTAAAAAAATCAATTAAAATCCTAAAAAATTAAATCAGAGTGTTGACAATACGAAAAAATAGGATTATACTAAACGCATCGAACAGAAAGGAGGAATAAAGAGTGCAGAACAATATGCCTAGAATTTGTATTGCGGCGTGTAGAGTTAATGCAGGCCTCAGCCAGCGGGAGTTTGCTGAGAAAATCGGCGTTTCTCTTGCAACAATTACGAATTGGGAAAGCGGGAAGACTGAGCCGGATTTGAGCGAGCTTCGGGCGATTAGTAATCTTTCCGGAATCCCCATGGACTATATTTTTGTGCAAAGAGAATCCTAAAAAATAGGATTTAAAGAAGGGAATAAAAAGGGGAGGCGAAATGCAAGAATATTGTAAAAATATCGAAATAAAAACTGATGGAGCATTTGCAAATATCTTCGTAGATGGACATGAAATTAACGGAGTAAGGGGATTCACGGTGCGCCAGAGAGCGAACGACAGGCCTGCTACTGTTTTGCTGGAACTAAATGTTCTTAATCTGTCGCTTAACGGATATGCGGTGTTGCTGTCAAAAGATTATCCGGATGAAGAGATGGTATTTGTGCCTAAGGATGAATATAGAAAAAAGTCCTTATTCTACGCCGAACATTATCATGAGCATCCGGAGCCTCAAGCGGAAGCCCCGGAAGATAATCATTGAATATATCCGTTTTGATTGACGATAGGGCATTTTACTTGATTGCATGCTCCGCCATTGCGGATATATTCACATTCGACTTGCCCGACTTTTTTATTTTCTTCATAAATCATTTTTGCGCTGATTGAAAAAGATGAATTTTGAGTAGGGCAGTAACCAGATAAAGTGATGTACATATCATATCTCCTTTCATAGACTCGGCGCGGCAACGCCTGTAAGGAGATTATAGCACATTTATATGAAAAGAGGTGAGGGCATGGACGAGTTAATCAAAGTCAATTATAGCACTGGGTATCCAACAGTGTCAGCGAGGGATTTACATGAGGGATTAAAAATCAATACCAGATTTAATGACTGGTTTCCGAGAATGGTTGAATACGGATTTACTGAAGGAAAAGACTTTTACTCAAAAATGAGTAAAACCTCTGAAAACGGAGGCAGGCCATCAGTAGATTACGATATTACGGTAGACATGGCTAAACAGATTTGCATGATACAAAGATCTGAAGCGGGAAAGCGGTATCGCCAATACTTCATTGATCTTGAGAAGGCGTGGAATACGCCGGAGCAGATCATGGCGAGAGCCTTGAAAATGGCGGAGAAAACAATCGAAAAGCTGACCCTTCACAACAAGGAACTGCTTACAGATAACGAGAGAATGAAGCCAAAGGAGATTTTTGCAGATGCAGTATCGGCAAGCCATACATCTATTCTGATTGGAGATTTGGCGAAGGTTCTAAAACAAAATGGATTCGATATTGGAGCAAACAGACTTTTTGAAATCTTGAGATCTGAAGGGTATTTGATAAAGAGAAAAGGTTCTGATTGGAATATGCCGACGCAGAAATCTATGGAGATGGGTCTGTTCGAAATAAAGGAATCAACTTCTGTTAATCCAGACGGCTCGATCAGGACGAACAAAACAACAAAAGTGACTGGGCGTGGACAACTATATTTTGTGAATAAGTTTTTGGGGAAGGGAAGGAACGCCGGATGAAAGAAATCACGACAAAAGATATGTGCGAACTGATGAGCCACATCGACCGGAAAGCAAAGGAAATTCTGGAAAGGCATCCGACTGCTACAGCAGTAGATGTCTATGAGGATTTGGCACGGCAGGTAAAGCGAGAGGCTGGGGCGTACAGTTTTGAAACCGCAGACGCTAAATACCTGTATGCAATGCACGAAGCGATTGACTGTTATGGCGTCCCTGCGTGGATGCTGGAAGGAGCGAAAGATGATTAAGGGAACGAAAACTATTGCAGAATACGCAATTAGAAGATGGCTGGAAAATCAGCAGTTCGAGATGAGCGCTTTCACACTGGATATGGATGGAAGCAGAGGCGTGCTCCGGGACAGAAACGGAGACAGCATGACGCTTGTGTATGACGGAGCCTGCCATGAGGTTTATGTGGAGGAATAAAAATGTACGATCGCGGAGACGTTGTTATCATAAAAGATTTTCAATGCTTGCAGGAGAAATACGGAATCGATATAAATGGAAATTTCAAAACGACCCCACGTTTTTCGATAGAACTGAGTCATTTATGCGGAAAACAAGTGGCGATTATTCAGAAGCATGAAGCTGATTGCGGAGTGTCTTATGAAGCATCTGATGGAGTATATAGGTATGAGATTTCGGGAGAAGCGATTTCGGATGGAAAAACAAGGTGGGTTACGAAAGACTTCCTGAAAAACGGGATGATTGTAGAGCATAAAAACGGAAACCGATTTTTTATATTCAGGAACGGAATGGCCGGAATCAACGGATACGTCAAACTTTCCGAGTATAGAGAAACGCTTACCCACTTAACCCTGAGCGAGATGGATGTTGTAAAAGTGTACGAAGTTCCAAAATCCAGAGATTCCATAGAAAATCTGCTGATGCGCGATGAAAAACCAATAGCAGAACGCAAAGAGGTGAAGCGAATTTCAAGAGACGTTGCGTACCAAATTTTGGAAAATACCTATGGGTGCGATGTGGAAATTGTATAAAGGGAGGCTCTCGAGATGTACATACCGGAAAGCGTTATCGGATTTATCTGCGGATGCATAGTTACCATTGCGGTGCTTGTGATTATCGGCATGACTGCCGGAAAGAAAAAGTGAATAGAGGTGTCCCGGAAGGAGATTAGGGCCTCCCGCCGGGACGTGGCTACAGTAAACGCACTACCATAGCCAAGGGAATTATAACACAATCCTCTTGGTTTTGGCAAATCATGGAGGATATTTTTATATGGAAAACAAGGAAAAATTGACTGAAGATCGCGGAGATAAGCTTGCTTCTGAAATTATCGCAGAAAGTGAAAAGAGATGGTTTAAGGCGTTTCTTATTGCAATGGCACTTGCAATATTCCTTTTCGTGGTAGCGGCAGGAACAAATCTGTATTGGATACATGTATTTAACAGCTACGAATATGTATCGCAGGACGGCTCCGGGATTAACAGCATAAACACTGGAAATCAGGAGAATATCGGGTATGAGTCAAACGGCGAGACTGAAAAAGAACGGCAAGAGTAAAGGAATAAAACGGAAGAAAAAGAAAAGGAAGTGACAAAAGTGAAATTTTTGAACGGAGCGGCATTTATTGCCCTTATAGTTGGAGCATCAGGAATCATGAATCCGGAAGGAAAGATACAGCCGGTATCAGTAGCCATAGTTACGGCGGCACTCATTGTGTTGCTAGCATTTGCAGTGCCACATACAGCAGAAGCCAAACAGCTTTCGGAAGATGAAGTATATCAGATTGCCCTTGAGGTTACAGAGCATTACAATATCTGCCCCGAGTTTTTGCAGGCAATGGCGTTTAGAGAAAGCTCATACAGAACTGACGTGAAGAACGGTTCCTGTATTGGATTGATGCAGGTGAGCGAAAAGTGGCATACAGACCGAATGGCGAGGCTTGGAGTGGACAGCCTGTATGACCCATACGGAAATATGCTTGTTGCGGCTGATTATCTTTCAGAATTGTTTGAAGAATATGAAGATGTTGGTGTGGTTTTGATGACTTATAACGGAGATAGTGACGCAGAGGCATTTTCTTATTGTGAAGCGGAATTGTCTGACTATGCGGACGATATATTGACGCTTTCCGCAGAATTGGAAAGGGCGCACGGGAAATAGGGAGGATTTATGGAGATTAAAAAGACAATGATTGTAGAGGCAATCACAACCGACGGAAAACCGATGGAAATTGGGAAGAGATATGTTTTCCATACGGGAGGAAGAGATCATATCGGTACATATTCGGGAATTGGGTTTAGAGGGATGCTGGCGATGAAAAATGTTATTCCTGGGCATGAGGATGTAACATTTAACATTAAACCGCAGAGCGTAGAAAGTATTTATGAGGCGGAAATTAACGTACATAAGGGAGAAAACAAAGGTGAAATCGGAAAAGAATAACACAGTATATGCATGGGGAGAGATGGAGGGAAACTTCGTTTATAGCCATACATTGTACGGCAGAAAATTTTACAGGGCACGGCTGATCGTCACAAGATTCAGCGGGACGAATGATTTTATCCCTATCATGGTTTCTGAAAAGCTGATTGATACAGACCACGATTATTCAGGCGATTATGTCTCGGTAGAAGGGGAAATGAGGTCACGAAATTGCCATGATTATGGCAAGAACCATTTGGATTTATATCTTTTAGCAAAGGAGATTGAAATAGAAGATTTCCTATGTTCCGAAAATATCATATATCTTGATGGTTATCTTTGCAAAAAGCCAGTTTACCGTGTGACGCCGATTGGAAGGGAAATATCAGAAGTAATACTTGCGGTGAACAGAGATTATGGGGCGAGCTATATTCCATGTATCTGCTGGTTTGGGAATGTAAGGGAAATCGTAAATTTTGATGTTGGAACGCGAATTAAACTTTATGGAAGAGTACAGAGTCGTTCATATCAGAAAAAGGTTTCAGATACCGAAATCGAAATCAGAACGACTTATGAGGTGTCGGTCAGCGAGATGGAGGTAGTAGATGAAAACGGTGGAGCTTAAATCTATGAAGCTTGAAAATTATAAATCGTTTTGTAAATCACTTCCGGGAAGAAAGAATTTCTCGCGCCAGTTTGGGCACTGGACAAAGATTTCCGGGAGGAACCGTGAGGGAAAATCGTCAATTAAGGATGCTTTTTTTGACATCCTTACCGGGAAACTGGCAGACGGTTCACAGCCGGATAAAATCAGACCGCATGATGAAAATGGAGTAGATATTGACCGTGTTGATATTATCCGGGAACTTGGACTGGAAATTGATGGAAAACCCGTCACGGTCACGAAGAAAACAACACAGAAGTGGAGAAAACCGAGAGGGCAGTCAGAAGAAGTATTTGACGGGAATGTAACTACATATTCTATTGATGGTTTTGACGTCAAACAGAAACAGTTCACAGAATGGCAGGAAAGCATTGCTGATCCGGATGTCTTGTTGATGTGTTCCAATGCCAGACCGTTTCTGAATACTGTACAGAAATCCACGTCAGAGGCACGGAAAATACTGGAACGTATGTCGGGATTCAAGATTGAGGACTTTATCGCACAGAACACAGAATATGCGCAAATTGATGAAATTACAAGAGGTCACAGCGTAGAGGATGCATTGAAACAGCTCCGGAAAAATCTGAACGCACAGAAAAAAGTTGCGGAAACAGTCAAGACTCAGCTTTCCTACGAGAAGAACCGTGATGTTTTCGGAGATACAGATGTTCCTGCATTGGAACAGAAGATTGCAGAACTGAATCAGCAGATTTTAGAACTGGACAAGAAAGAATCGGAACTGGATGAAGCAATCAAAGCATACGATGAGAAATCGGCGAAACTTATGGATTTGAAGTTTGAACAGTCTGAAGTTGTCCGTAAAGCAAACGAAGGAAATGTATCACGGAAGAAAAGATTGAATGAAGATATTTCGATTCTGTCGCAAGAGAAAAGGAATGCGGAATATGACTTGCGGATGGCTGAAATGGATTTGAAACACGCCAATATGGGAATGGAACGTTTCGCATCGGAAGTAAAGCAAGCGCAGGAAGACTGGAAAACATGGAGCCTGTCAGAATTTGATGAGTCAAAGCTTAATGAAATCGAGGCTGAACAGTTCGATGAAGAATCTCTGATTTGTCCGACTTGTGGACAGGCATTGCCAGAAGAAAAACAGGCGAAAATTCGTGATTCCTTTGAAAACAGGAAGAAAAAACGCATTCATGAGGAACAGAAAAAGAAGATTGATTTTGAAGAAAAAAGAGATGCTAAGCTGACCGAAATTACAGAATCCGGGAATAAGGCGGCTGCAGGACTCAAAGGAGCCAAGAACGTAAAGGAAGAAGCAGAACAGAAGATTGTCGAAATCAAAAAAGCTATTTCTGGTTTGGTTTTAAAGATTGCAGAAAAAGAGAAAGAACTGTCTGAACTTTCAGAATCTGTTGATCTGTCTGGTAATACAGAATATCAGAAAATCACAAAAGAGATTTTGGATGTTGAGGAATCCATAAAGCAGATGAGTAACGGTTCGGAGCGGAGAATGGAGATTCGCAGGAAGAGAAGTATTCTGCAGGGAGAAATCCTTGATAAGAAGACAGATATCCGAAAAGCTGAATCCGATAAGAAAGAAAAGGAGCGCCTGGTTTCTGAACTGGAAAAAAAGCTAAAAGCGGAAGGTCAGAAATGCGCTGACATTGAGAAGAAAATTGATACTCTTCTGAACTTCTCTATCCAGAAGAATAAAGCACTTGCAGATATGGTAAATCCATATTTTAAGCATTTCCAGTTCGTATTTTACGACACAACGATTGAAGGAAATATTTATGAGACTCTGCGGATTATGTGCGGTGGAACCGACTTCTTTTCTGGTTTAAATCGTTCAGATCAGATTTTGTGTGAGATTGACCTTGTATGTGGTTTACAGAAATTGAATAATCTGAATTTGCCTGTTTGGGTGGACAATTCAGAAGCGGTAAATGCGGAACGCTTACCAGAAATCGAACAGCAGATGATTGTTTTGGAAGTGTCGGACGAACCGCTGACAGTGGAGGCAATGTAAATGTACATCAAAGTAAAATTCCTCAAAAACGGCGAACCACACGGCAGAGAATACACCTACAAAGCTACATCTCCAGTTCGTGCTGGGCAGGAGGTTATTCTTCCGGTCGGCGGCAATGGTGTTGTGACAGAAATCAATGTGCCGGAGAAAGACGTGGAGAGCTTTAAGGACAAGATTAAAGAGATTGAGAGTGTGATGGAGGAAAGCGAGCAATGAAACAAAACCCATGTAGATACTGTGCTTTATCCACGAAAACCAGATATGGACACAAGCCGTCACATGACAACGAATGTGTTGATTGCATAAATCTGAAAAAGCATGTGGCGTATCTGGACGAGCACAGGAAATTTATTGAGGGAGAACCGATTACCGATCTGTCCGAACTTCTGGAACAGGAGTGGGTAATGTGGTTTCACTATACGAAGCATATTGAAGTTTTCAAATCTATGCAGATACGAATTGTTCTGCGGTGGCTTGAAATTGGAGCGTTCAGGAAAGCAATTAGAAAAGAAAGCGAGGAAAAGTAAATGGCAGAGAACAAAAACACACAGGTGGCGGTACATGAAAATACAGAAGTAGCGCAGAAAGCTTCTTTCAGCAGTGTATTATCAGCGAAGCTGGATAGCGTATCAGATGCACTTCCAAAAGATTTCAATAAAGCGAGGTTTGTGCAGAATGCGCTTGCGCTTATCAATGACAATCCGGCATTACAGAAATACAGCCAAGCACAGCTTATGGGAGGGCTTTTAAAGGGGGCTTACCTTGGTCTCGATTTCTATTCAAAGGAATGTTACCTCATTCCATACGGAAATCAGTTAAATTATCAGACCGATTACCGAGGAGCAAAGAAACTTGCCAAGAAATATTCTATTCGACCGATCAAGGATATTTACGCCAAACTTATTCGTGAGGGAGATGAGTTTGAAGAACTGATTATCAACGGAGAGCCGACATTTAATTTCAAACCAAAGTTCTTGAATGATGGGAAGATTATCGGAGCATTTGCGGTTGTTCTTTATAAGGACGGCGGTTTATCCTATGACGTTATGCCACTTTCTGATTTGGAGAATACGAGAAAGCATAGCAAGGCAAGCAATTCCCCGGCATGGAAAGACTTCACGGGGGAAATGTATAAGAAAACCGTTCTCCATAGACTTTGCAAGCAGATCGAGATTGATTTTGAAAATCCGACACAAAGAGACGCTTTCATGGATGGAATGGAGATTGAAACAGATGTTGAAGCGCAGGTTCAGCAGGAAATTGAAGCGAACGCGAATCGTGAAGAGTTTGTTGTATCTGAACCGCCAGCAATCGAAGAAAAGCCCGTCCCGAAAACCGTAGCTGATGTTCCCGGCATAAATGTCGGGAAGATAGAGAAAGAGTCGGTGAAAGTGGAGAAAAAGGAACAGACTTTACCGGAGTTCATGACAATGGAGCAGTAATTTATGAAGAAGTTGTATAATGTTGGTTTCGTTGTAAGCGTAATTGTATGGATTGTATCTTTTGTTGGAGGATGGAGAGCGCCACTGTACATATCATTGGCATTCATATGGATTTTTGTATGGCTGATCAACAAATAACATCCCCGGCGGCTGAAGGTTTTGCCAGTAAGTGAACGAGGATATGGTTCTGCCGGGATTGAAAGGAGAAACATGGGATTAGACATAAGAGTTTTTAAGGGATTAAAGAAAGTGAATAATCCAGAATTAGATGAATATGGATATCCGATAAATGAATATACCCAATGGAAACCGGGTGCAGGAATGGAATGGTCTGAATCGGTATGGCCCGGAAAGGGAAAGCCTCTTAATTATAATGAAGTGTACGAATATGAAAAGAGTGAATATTTTTACGTTGGTAGTTATCACGGGTATAACTGGTGGCGAGACTGCCTCAATGAATTTGCAGGAAATGTGGCATTTCAAGAACTGATTGATTTTGCTGACAATGAAGGGGTAATCGGTTCGGAACTCTCAAAGAAGTTATATGAAGACTTCCGCATATACCACGATAGAGCCAAAGAATATTCTGAAAAAATTGCAGATGGATTATGGTGGTTTGATAAGTACTGTGAGTGGGAAAAAGCGTTTGAAATGGCAAAAGATGATGGGGCTGTAGAATTTGGATAAAAAAGAAGTAATTATGGAAAGTTGCTAATTGCTTTATATATGTGTGAAGTGATGGTGTGAACGAAGATTCAATTTGCCCTCATTGTGGAGCGGCACAGGAAACGCATGAACCAGACCAGATAAGCGCAGATATGTGTTGGACACAGTGTGAAAAATGCGGAAAGGATTTCTGGTATTCGGTCATCGTAACAAGAGATTATAGAAGTTTGGAGTGAGCATGATGAGTTATGATATTTCGTTAAAAGACCCTGTTACGGGAAAAACGGTGTGCTTTGAAGCATCGCACCAGATGGCAGGTGGAACATATGCGATTGGAGGAACTACTGAGGCGTGGCTAAATATTACATACAATTATGCACGATGGTATTACAAAGATGGCGTGTTCCCGAATAATGGAGAGGATAACAGCGGTATTCGCTCAATCTACGGACTTTCTGGAGCAGACAGTATTCCTATTCTTGAACATGCTATTAAGGCCTTAGAAAGCATGGAAGAAGATTTGAGTGAGAAAGAAATTCAGGAATACAAAGACGGCGGTGTAGAAGGATACTGGATGCCAACACGGGAAAATGCGATCAAGCCGCTGTATCAACTTTTAGCAATGGCAAAAATGCGACCAGATGCAGTTTGGGATGGAGATTGAACAGACGAACCGTTGCCGAAGATGGAGAGGGTGGAAGAATGAGAGAGAAATTCAAATATGCAGGAGAAACAGTGAAAATCAAAAATGGGGTCGGACCTGGCTTGCAGGTAGACGATATGAGCGGAATGGATTTCACGATAGAGGATTGGTGCGAAAATGTTCTTGGATGCTCATGGATGAGTGCCAATGGAAATCCGGCGGCGTTAGAGTACGCTATGAGGCATTCTCTGTATGGCGATAATAACGATGTACCGCTTTTGAGTAATGATGTTATCTACGGAAAAATCGGGATGCTTGGGCATTTATTTCATGTGAATGAGTTGGAGTTACCGTCATGATCGGCACAATCGAACAGATGATAAAGGACATGGAGCATGGGGTTTATGATTTCACAAAGGACGGAAAGTGCAGCCAGTGCGGGGCGTGTTGCAGCGATCTATTACCGATTTCGGAAAGTGAATACCGCAGAATTAATCGGTATATTAAGAAACACAATATCAAAGAGCAAAAGCATACCGCTCCGGCAGTGCTTGTGGAACAGCCAAAACTCGATTTAACCTGTCCATTTTTAAACGAGAGTAAGAAAACGGAGAAGTGTGCTATTTACCAAGTCCGTCCTGCTATTTGCAGATGTTTTGTCTGCAACGACCCACAGGGTGCAAGAAACCATCCAGAACTGTATGAAGAAGAGCGAGTTCCGGTGAGTATGAGAGAAACATTTTTCGGGAGGAATAAAAATTGAAGAAACGAGTTATTTCGATAATCACTATTGTAGTCATGCTGTTTTCGCTTTCTGGCTGTTCCATACTGGAATCAAAAATCAATGATTTAAAAGGTAGCCTTGTTGGAAATGGATATGACATTTATACATACGACAATTACGGCGACAAGGTTCTGGAGACAAGTGGGGATAAAATCAGTATTACCGGGAACAAAACCGAAACAACGAGTTACGACAGCGACGGTTCAAAGATTACGGGATATGACTTATCTTCCATCATTACCATTACGATTGACGGCGCTGAAATTCAGAGTTGTGGTGATACTTGTATTTTCGAGCAGGACGGACTCGATGCAGAAGTAGACTTCACGCAGGAAGTGATAGATAGCCAGACAGACGGTTCGTTTGACGAAAATACAGCGGTTGCCAGGTTTGTAAACCAGTATAAAAATATGTTTGGCAAATCCCGTGTGGTGGTCGTAAAGTCACAACTCGGACAGCCGATAACGGCATATTCAGGTGATGATGTGTATTGGGAAATCCCGGATGATTTACCGAAGATGACGAAACTCATGATTGACGGAAAGGCACTGTATATTCACAGAGCAAATTTTCAGATTATTGATAAAACGTTGTTAGATTAAGGAGGCAACTTTCATGTGGCTAATTTTTATTATGACCTGCATTGTCGTAGCCCTTGCGGCTCTTTTGGTTATCTACATAGGGCATAAAATCTTTCAGAAGATGGACAGGGATGAGAAAATGTCTGATGTAGAAAACGAAGCATATGAGCAGGCAAAGAAAATGATAAGAGAGCAATTTCGGGAGGAAGATGATAGATGAAGAAGATAGGAATTATTGTGGCAGTAGTTTTAGTTGCATTAATAGGCGGAACTATTACGGTTATGTCATTGAAGAGTGTAGAACAAGGAGAAGTTGGAGTTGTTTGGACGATGAAAGATGGAGTGCAGGAAGAAACATTAAGTCCTGGAATCCACTTTGTGCATCCGATGGCCAAAGTGAAAACTTATCCGGTTTCACAGCAGCAGCTAGTATTGAGCAATAATCCAGGAGACTATGAAAAAGAAGAACATCCGGATTGGCATGTGGACGCTCCGGCAGATGGCGGAATGGTTAAACTCAATATGACCGTAAACTATAACTTTATGGCAGATAGAGTGACAGATTTATATGCGCGATTCAACGGCATGGATGGGGAAGCTATTGTAGACAGCATGGTACAAAATTCCATTATTGCCTATATTAAGGAGGTAACGCCTCGGTTTTCTGTCATGGATATTTACAGTGATAAGAGAGCAGAAGTGAGCAAGGAGATCACCGATTATTTGAATAGTAAGTTGAATGATGAATATGGGATCAATGTTTCTTCTGCGCTGATTATTGATGTTCAGTTGGATGAAACGCTGATGGCTAAAGTGCAAGCGAAAGAGCAGGCAAAACAGGATGCTGAAAAGGCAGAACTGGACAAGCAGACAGCGATCGCACAAGGAGAGGCAGACAAGGCAAAAGCCGAAGCTGATGCGGCTGTGCAGAAGATTCAGGCCGAAGCGGCGGGAGAAAAGACGAGGATTGCTGCAGAAGCAGCGGCGGATGCTACTCGTATTGAAGCCCAAGCGGAAGCAGACGCGAACAACACAATTAACAATTCCATTACGGATAATCTTATTCGCATGAAAGAAGCTGAGGCAAGACTGGAGCATGGTTGGGTGACCGTCCAGGGAGCCGATACGGTTGTAACAGGAGAATAATCAGGTCAGAGGGGAGAAATCCCCTCTGCGATAAAATAGGAGGAGCTATGAACGCAGTAAAAGAAGATGTAGAAAAATTGATTCAGAAAGAACTGGAATCCGCAAACCTGAAATTTCCGCTATTCCGTTCACCACATGAAGGCGCAGCAGTAATTAGGGAGGAGATCGATGAGGTTGAAGATGCATTAAAGCGAGTAAATGACGCATATACAGAGTTGTGGTCTACAGTTAAAAATAATTCCAGAGAAATACAGTGGGCATATCAAATGAATCAGTGGGCAATAAATCTGTCGATCGAAGCGATTCAGGTGGCGGCTATGGCACAGAAGTTTATGGATAGTGTCAGATAAATTAAGGGGAAAATGAACGCGTTCAGGAAAGGATGGGTTCGTATAGTGCAGAATAAAAACGTGCTGAAAATGGCGAGAAAGATGGCTGAAATAAACAAGAAGGTTGTGGACAGGGATACAACGGAGATTTATGCAGCAATAGCAATTGCGTTGTATCATTTGCTGGATATGCCGGATAAAGAAAAGTATGATGCGATTCATTCTATATTTGCGGAATCTCAGGAAATTTGGATGCAAAGTGTAGAAGAGAAAAGGGATATGACTCAAAAATGTGTAGAAGAAACGGGAATCGATATAAGGAATTTTTCGTAGTTGTTTTAATACTGCTGGCTTGCTTCTTAATGGGGAGTGTGATTGAAGAAAAAAACGTGGAACCGGATGCATTTACAGACAGTATTTATTGGATCGGAGGATGAAATGAGAGTAATTAGTCAAGATAGATGTGATTATCCGTACGAAAGCATTGTTATATCGCATGGAGACGGAATTATTTCTGCTAGGATGATATCGAATGTAGAAGAGCGGTATTTTCTTGCGAAGTATTCATCAGAGGAAAAGGCGGAGAAAGCCATGCAAAAACTTCATGGGTGTTACACAGGTGCTATACTTTTGCAGAATGTGGGATTTCCGGATGATGCAGCAGA
>OLQH01001840.1_pt1 | contig 14507 bp, 12 predicted proteins | sample 1672671 | NCBI WGS metagenome assembly OLQH01 (sample SAMEA3136712, study PRJEB25190) | human gut metagenome
TTTTCCTGACGCCTGCTGCCTACGCCTTCTTTACCGCAGTCCTTGGTCTTGCCCTGGATCTGAAGTATCCCCGGTATGACTGGGCTACGGAGTATCACGCGGTGAAGCAGGGACTCCCAGTCCTTGCAACCATAGGAGCCGGAATGCTCATGGTTCTGCCGCCCCTTGCCGTTACCTTCCTGCTTTCCTCATGGGCCCTGCCTGTAACGGTCTGCTTTACGCTTCTTGCAGGGGGAGGCGCCTGGTATTTATACAGGAGAATCTCTTGTTTCTTTTCTTCAAATCTATTACAATAAAAGCGTGTTCCTTTAGAATGGAACGAGACTTAGGAAGAAAAGAAAGGAAATGAAAATGAAAAATTCAACCGATTTAAAGACGCTGCTGCTTGCAATTAACCATAAAAGTTATCCGGCCTATAAAGATACCCGGGGGAGCTACCAGTTCCCCGGGTATCTTCTGTCCATTGACCACGTACAGGGAGATCCCTTTGCTTCTCCCTCCAAGGTAAGCCTGGTCATCGAGGGCAGACAGGCCGGCTTCCCTGCCGGACTTTTTGACACGTCCTACAAGCGGACTGCGCTCTGCGACTACCTCACACGTATCTTTGGTCAGAAAATTGACCGATATAACTTTAAAGCAAAAGGCTCCGGCAAAAGCGGCCTTATATCGGTCAGCCGCTGCGGGCAGGAGGTCCTGGAGCGTACTGCCTGTACCATTCACCCCAGGACCGGTACTCTTACGGTTCATCTGGAGGTAGGCTTTCCGGCTAACGGAAGAACCATTAATTCCTCAGAGCTCATCAAGATCCTCTATGATTTTCTCCCTGACTGCGTCACCTCTTCCTTTTATTATCAGAAGCTGAATGCCCGTCAGGTAACCGAAGTCATCCATCTGGCAGAGGACCAGGAATATATCCGCAGCCAGCTCTCCTCTCTGGGTCTCACCGCTTTTGTGGCAAATGGATCCATACTTCCAAGGGAAAGCGGTGTCTCCAGCCGTCCCATGAGACAGGCGATTCCCTTCCAATCCCCCAAGTCCCTGGAAGTCACTCTGGAGCTTCCCCACCGGGGAGCTCTTTCCGGAATGGGACTGCGCAAAGGCATCACAATCATTGTAGGGGGCGGTTATCACGGAAAATCAACCCTCTTGAAGGCGCTGGAACTGGGGGTATACAATCATATTAAGGGAGATGGAAGAGAGTATGTCATCACGGACCCCACAGCCGTTAAAATCCGGGCGGAAGACGGGCGGAGCATTAAAAAGACGGATATTTCTCTGTTTGTCAATGACCTGCCCAACGGAAAAGACACCGTTTCCTTCACCACAGAAGATGCCAGCGGCAGCACCTCTCAGGCTGCCAATGTGATCGAAGCCATGGAGGCGGGAACCTCCCTGTTTCTCATCGATGAGGATACCAGCGCCACCAACTTTATGATCCGGGATGAGCTGATGCAGCGTGTGGTTCACAGGGATCAGGAGCCTATCACCCCATTCCTTGAGAGAGTCCGCCACCTGTACGAAGCATACGGAATATCCTCTGTGATTGTCGCCGGCAGTTCTGGTTCCTTTTTCCACATTGCCGACCGGGTGATTCAGATGGACCGGTATCTCCCCAAGGATATAACCGAACCGGCAAAAGAAGAGGCCAAAGCGTTTCCAACTCTCACCCTTCCTGGAAAACTTCCCGCCGTCCCCTCTTTTCTGCGGATGCCTGGTTACAGCTCTTCCGTGAAGGGAAACAGCCGTGTAAAGATTAAGGTAATGGGAAAAGACGGAATATCCATGAACAAAGAGACCATTGATTTAAGGTATTTGGAACAGCTGGCAGACAGTGAACAGACTGCCGCCCTGGGTTACATGATAAAGTATGCGGAGTGTAATCTTTTAGACGGAAAAAAAGATTTGAGAACCATCGTGGACCTTCTGGAGAATCTCATCCGCCAGAAAGGGCTGGCCGCAGTCACTGAGAGCAGCTACCTCCCCTCCAACCTGGCCATGCCAAGGCGGCAGGAGATTTTTGCCTGCTTTAACCGGTACAGAGGATTATCCCTGAAGTAATTTTCCTCCTTTTCCAACAGGATTCTCCATTTACACTTTTCCTTCTTTTTAACCTTTAGACTGGCAAACCTTCTTTTATTAGTGCTATAATAGTGTCAATACTCAAGTCAATCATAATGTAGGAGGAATAAAACATGCCACATCTATTTGAGCCTTTCATTACCAAGCATCTGTCGTTAAGAAACAGATTGGTCTTTCCGCCCATGGCCACCGCCAAATCCCAGGCTGACGGTACCATCACTCAGGACGTTCTGGATTATTACCGGCAGAGGTCTCAGGGGGGCTATATCGGAATGATCATTGTAGAGCACAGCTATATTTCCCCCCAGGGGAAAGCCACAGCCCATCAGATGGGGATTCACAGCGACGACTGTCTCCCCGGTCTGAGGCAGCTGGCGGATGTCATAAAGAAAGACGGCAGCAAAGCCGTCATTCAGATTAATCATGCAGGAAGCGCCTGTGATCCTGATCTGAATCTCCATCCCACCCTGGCCCCCTCTCCCATTAAGAATATACGCAAAGGGTTTCTCCCTGACAAGGTTATGAACAGAGATGACATGCTTCAGGTAATTGAAGAATTTCAACTGGCCGCCCGGCGGGCAAAAACCGCCGGCTTTGACGGGGTGGAGATTCACTGTGCCCACGGATACCTTCTGAATCAATTCTACTCTCCTCTCAGCAACCACCGCACGGACGAATACGGGGGAACCCTGGAAAACCGCCTTCGTCTGCCTCTGGAGGTTGTCACTGCGGTCCGCTGTGAGGTAGGCCCGGACTATCCGGTTCTGCTTCGTCTGGGCGCCTGTGACTACATGGAGGGAGGCACAGTACTGGAGGACAGTATTGCAGCCGCAAAAATGTTTGAGAAAGCAGGCGTTACCCTGCTTGATATCTCCGGAGGCCACTGCGGCTACACTATCCCGGAAGCCTCCGCCCAGCCCCAGGGTTATTTTTCTTCCCTGACCCAGCCCATAAAACAAGCCGTATCTGTTCCTGTTATTCTCACAGGGGGAATCACGGATGCCAGAGCTGCCGATCACCTTTTGGTTTCAGAAAAAGCAGATCTGGCCGGTGTAGGCAGGGCTATCTATAAAGACCCTGCGTGGATGCAGAGGGCCTGTGAGGAGTATCTTCTATAGTCCAAGTGACAACCGGCAGTCTCCGTGCTATACTATTAACCAGAGACTTCTCTTAATTTTGTATTACAGAAAGGCAGGTATTATATGAGTTTCAAAGAGATATCACCAGATCAATTACAATTTAATCCCTTTACTAAAATCGGAAAAGAATGGCTGCTCATCACTGCAGGCACCAAAGATAAATTCAATACTATGACCGCCAGTTGGGGCGGTGTAGGAGTATTCTGGGGCAAGGACACTGTGACCACCTATATCCGTCCCCAGAGGTATACCAAGGAATTTGTGGATGCCAATGACACATTTACCCTTGCATTCTTTGACCCGTCCTACAAAAAAGCCCTGAATCTCTGCGGCACCGTATCCGGAAGAGATACAGACAAAGTAAAGGACGCGGGACTGACCCCTCTTTTTGTGGATGAAACAGTTGCGTTTGAGGAGGCAAATCTCATCCTAGTGTGCAAAAAAATGTATCAGGACACCATGCCGCCGGAAAACTTTATCGCAAAAGAAATGGACGAAAAATGGTATCCCAATAAAGACTATCACACCATGTACATCTCTGAGATTGTAAAGGTACTGGAAAAGGAATAAGACAGCGTAAGAGAGGGCAGGGGGTTTTGTAAATTTCCCCTGCCCTCTCTTACTTTTTGTCATTTACTCCACAGCAAATTCCGGGAACTTTTCCTGGAATACGCTCTGTGCCATCCTGCGTATCTCCTCCTCCATCTCTTCATATCTGCGCAAAAGTGAATTTCCTTCTTCAGTCAGAAAGCTGGCGCCCCCGCTTTTCCCCCCATGCTGTCTTTGAATCACCCGGTACCCAAGCTGTTCTTCCGCCCTGTTGATGATGGTCCATCCTTTGGTGTAGGACATATTCATCTGCCTGCAGGCTTCTTTCATAGATCCGGTATACTGTAAAAGTGTCAAAAGCTGGGCCGTACCTGGGCCGAAAATCTGCTGTTCTTTCATAATCCTCACAGTAACCGATGCAGTATAGAGCTGACGGCTCCTCTCTTCCAGGAGTTCTTTCTTCCCGTGGACTTCCCCTGCTCTGAGAAGAATCCCCTCATCCTCTACCTGCACCAGAGTCCGACCGCAGGACGCTGACTGCATGGCGCCTGCCAATCCCCGGCTGCCGTCATAGGACAGCAGTTCCGGGATCACAGAGGTATTGATAAGGACGGGATGGCCTTTTCTCTCCTGGTATACAGGCACCCCCAGAGGAGCCTTAGCATCCATCAGCCGATGGAGGGTATGAACTGACACCATGGGAAGATCCACAGGGGTACAGATCACTTGTCCGCAGAGATCTTTTATATATTCCAGTCCTGCTTTGATGGTATCAAACATCTGGGCACTCTCATATTCTCCGTAATGCATACAGATGACTCCCATTTTAGATACTGCTTTTTCAAGGTCTTTTGCCCGGTATCCGGTAACCAGGACAATGGGAGAACACCCGGCCTGCCGGAGGGTCAAAATCAGCCTCTGAACTGCGGTCAGGGCCCCTATTTCCAGCAAAGGCTTAAATTCCCCCCTGTAAAAGTCAGCCCTTGCGGCTGTAATTACCGCGCCGGTACGTATCTTTTTTTCCATAGGCTGTTCTCCTTATCTATCAGTCAGCACGTCTTGTTTTCTTCTGGCCCTCTCCTGTATCAGCTCCCCGGCAATGCTAATGGCTATCTCTGCCGGTGTCTCTGCCTGGATATCGTTTCCTACAGGCATATGGCATCCTGCAATCTCTTCCTCTGTAAATCCCTGTTCCAGCAGTTTTTCAGTAACCGCAGCAATCTTCCGGCGGCTGCCCATGATTCCGATATAATAAGGCCTCCGCTTTAATACCTGAGCCTGTACCTGAAGATCTGACAGATGGCCCCTGGTCATAATAATCACGTAATCTTCCTCTGTAATGGTAACGTAGTCCCCGATTCTGGAAAAATCACAAACCAGTACCTCCCCGGCCCCGGGAAATCTCTCTGGACTGGCAAACTCCGCCCTGTCGTCCAGAACCACGCAGGAAAAATCCAGGTGGCTGAGCACCGGAACTGTCTCCTGGGCTACATGCCCGCCGCCAAACACATACACCTTTCCGGACGGCAGCAGGGGTTCACTGTACAGGCATCTGCTTTTTTCCCGGAGAAATACCGCCCGGTTTTTAAGCGGGAGATTTCCAAGGGATCCTTCCATTCCCCAAAGCCCTTGTTTCTTCGTATATATCCCCATGTTCCAGGATTCCTCTTTCGTAATCTCCAGGATCATCCAGGCGCCTTCCTCCCCCTGGCACATATCCTTTAGTTTCCTGCAGATCATGCGTACTTTGGCGTCTTCCCGGGAGAGAAACTGGAAATAAACAGTGATCCTTCCCCCGCAGATCATACCCAGATCAGCCGCCTGACCAGGTGCCAGACTGTAGTTCAAAATGAGGGATTTTTTTCTCCTCAGCACCTCGGATGCCTTTTTGGCAGCCTCATATTCCACGGCCCCTCCCCCTATGGTACCCAGGCAATCCCCATTCTCACTTACCAGCATCTTTGCGCCCGCGCCTCTGGGGGCGGAACCGGATCCGTCTATTATCGTAACTAATACAGCATCCTGTCCAGACTCCAGCCTTTCACTTGCCTCTTGAAATATTTTATACATATCATCCCATCCTGCCATTTTTATCATTATTGTACAAAAGTTGCTGTCGAGTGTCAATCATATGTTATTCGGCGGTTTTTTCGGTAAAATTTCAGAGATTCTGGCGACACTGTTCATGCAGTTGAGCGCCAGTGTATTGAAATAAATCTCCTCTTCCAGCTTCCCATAGACCCGGAACTCACTGCCTGCTGTGAGAAAACTGTTCAGTTCATTCTTTGTAAATCCCCTGCGTATCCGCTTTAACGCCTGCTCCATATTCCCGAGAAGTTCCTCAATGGCGGGGTTTTCCCTGGGGCTTACCTTATATTTCTTCAAATACGCATGAATCTGCTCGATCTCTGAGAGGAGCCGGCGGTTGATGGGCAGCAGCCGGCTATAGAACTGCTTCTCATTTTCCCCCATATTTTCCTTCATATAATTCCGGATCTCCTCAGAGAGGAGATTTGAGACCATCATATACTCCCGAAGCAGGCTGGGATCCTCTTCATCATACAGGCTTTTTTGCAGTTCACCTACCAGCTTCTCATCAATATCAAGCAGATCGTTAACGCTTTTTAGAAATTCCGATTTTGCAGTAATCGGAAGAATAAAACGGTTGGCCAGCCATACGGTCACAGCAGCCAGCCCCACACATAAGATTCGAAGCGCAATGGCCTGACCCGTATCCAGGCTTAAGGTAGTCAAGGCCATCCCGTAGCAGGTACTGTACATAGGCATCGTCCAGGAGGTTACCGGAACATAGTACATCAGGCAGGTCATCACCACTATGATCCCGATATGCCCCCAGAAGGACTTAAAAATCTCGGTCAGGAAAAAGGTAATAAAAAGTCCCGTCACAGTGCCGATGATACGGTTATTCAGCTTGAGCATACTTTCTTCTGAATATGGCATCAGCATTAAAAAAGCACTCATAGGAAACCAATAGCCGTGTTCCAGGGAAGTAATCCTGCAAAAGGCAAATGAAATACAGAGCACGACAGACAGCCTCAGGGCAAACCGTACCTGAATGAAATTTCCGCAAAAACGCCTTCGGACCTCCTGTCTTGCCTCTGGGCCGTCTCCACTCCCTCCCCCTGTTTGCTTTATCTGTGGAAGTTACCTCCTTTAAAGCAAAACAGATAAGTCCAAGAATAAACTCCATGGCCTGATTCAGCTTCTCATCTCCCAGTCTCTCATGACTCTGGAAGTAATTGATCTCTGAGATCAGCCCATGATTATCCGCCTCATTCATCTGCTGTTCCACATTCCGGAAGACCCTCGCCAGCTGCCTGTGATACTCCTGCTCATTGAACGCTATACCCTTTTTTGGATCCAGCAGCTCTGTCATATAGTAGCGGAACCGCTGAAAGACAATCATAAAGTAATAATTTATCTTTCCATATCCGTCAGCCAGATACCTGTAATTCCTGCTGGCATAGATCACCTGATTCATATGGTACATCATCTGCACCAGATCCGCCATATCCCTCTGGTCTCTCCTTCCTTCCGAAAGTTTCTCCAGCTGTAGCGCCATATTTGCCATTCCCCTGCGCACAGTGCCATAATGCCGCTTTTTTCTGAATATTTTTCTGTGAAGATATAAAGCTGCCGTCAGAAAACAAAACGCATACAGCAGAGCCCCTATACGTACCAAAAGCAGCTTTGCCGGTATGGGCAGCAGCTGCAGAAAGACAAACGCCATTCCATACACAAAATAGGCTTTTGGTGTAAATTTGTCCGTGAGAAGATATACAAGCAGAAAGGGAACCAGCAGGTTCAGCAGAATACAGAGAGGGAGGTTCCGGGTCGCCCCATAGGCTGCCAGACCTGCCAGCAGGATCCTTCCGTAAGCCTGGAGCAATTCCCCGAAAGTAAAATCCTGAGTACTTTTTGTCTTGAAAAAGAGAGTTAAAAACGAAACCAAAATCACCTGCTTGGAACCAAACAGAAAAAATATAGTAAAAAACAAAAAAAGAGAGACAAAAATAGTAGGAAAAGCGACACGCCATTTTGTCAGCAGCTGGGCTGTCTTTCCATCATCTGTCATGGTCTTTCCCCGCCGGCTTGCACTTATAATCATTTGTCTCCTCCCTTCTGTCTCAAATGGAATCAGGGACACTGCCAGCAAGCAGTGTCCCTTTTATTGTATCCCCGTTTACAGCAAATAGGAATAGTCTTTTATTACGGCTGCCATGAGATCTCTCAGGCCTTTGGGGATTCTCTCGTTATCTTCAGAAACTTTCAGCGTTACTTCGTTCCCAAACAGTCTTACCCTGCACAATCCGGCCTCTCTGTCCAGTACGGCAAAGCCCTGGTTCTTGCTGTCTGCCATATCCTTCTCGTTGGCAAACAATGTGAATTTATCCAGATAAGGAGCACTGGCATATGGGCAGAAACTCTTGCAGTTGCCGCATTCATTGCACATATAGTCCACGTGGATAATCTGGGCCATAGGCATTCCCGGCACCTGGATAGATATATTTGCCCGGTTTGGACATACATCCACACAGTTTTCACATACAGCGGCACAATTCAGGCAGCGTTTGCTCTCATGAGGAGCCTCGTTTTCGCTGACCAGAATCCCTTTCTTGGCAAAACATTCTTCCCTGGAGCCTTCCTTTTCACATTCACTGACTGCAGGACTGCTAAGGATCGCCGCAGCCACCTTCTGCGCATCCCGGATTCCCTCCACTACAGTCGCCGGACCGCCGAGACCGTCACCGGCCAGATAGATCCCCTTCTGACTGGATTCCAGGGTTTTGTCATCCCTGTATGCTTTTCCCCTGTCGTCTGTATTCAGCCCGTTAGCCTGGTAGAATTCTGTGGGGACCTTCTCGCCTACCGCAACAATTACTGTGTCGGCCGGCACCGATTCTTTTTCCCCAGTCCCGCTTACGCTCTGCCGGCCGGATGCATCCAGGGCACCCAGCTGCATCTTTTCACAGAGAAGCTGGCCGTCTTCCAGAGATATAGGAGCCAGAAGCTCCCTGAAGATAACCCCATCCTTTTCTGCCATATCTAATTCTTCCTCGTCAGCCGGCATATAGCGTTTGGTTCTCCGGTATACCAAATAGACATGTTCCACCCCTTTGGTGCGTTTCGCCGCTCTTGCTGTATCCATGGCAGTATTTCCGCCTCCGATGACAACCACATTTCTGCCCAGTGAAAGATCTCCGTCTTTTTCCTTGAATTCTCTCAGGAATTCCAGGGCATTCATGGTTTCCCCTTTCTCCAGCTTCAGACTTCCGGGCTTGGAAGCACCCAGAGCAAGCACAATAGAAGTGAATCCCTCAGCCTTCAGTTCCTCCAGAGAAGTTATCTCTGCATTGGTCTTAACAGTCACTCCCAGCTTTTCAATGAGGGCAATGTCTTTGTCAATAGATTCCCCGGAAATTCTGAATCCCGGGATTACATTGCGGACCACACCTCCAAGAGAAGCCTCTTTCTCGAATACTGTAACCCCCACGCCTTCCCGTGCCAGGAAATAGGCAGTAGCGATGCCGGCCGGCCCTCCTCCGACTACAGCAACCTTTTCCGCTCCGTTTACAGGCACCGGCTGAATCCGGGAGGCAACGGCATCATAAGCCTTCTCTGCTGCCTCCAGTTTCACACCCCGGATGTTGACAGCCTCTTCGTAGAAATTTCTGGTGCATTTTCCCATACAGTTATGAGCACAGATAGTACCGGTGATAAAGGGCAGAGGATTTTTCCGCAGGATAACCTGAAGCGCCTCTTCATACTTGCCTTCTCCAGCCAGCGCTATATAATTGGTGATATCCTGGTGAATGGGACATCCCTCCTCACAGGGTGCCATAAAACAGTCCAGAAGAGGAACCGTCTCCTTAGTCTTTCTGCTGGGAAGCGGTTTCGCGGCCTTCACATGGTGGCTGTCTTTCTTTGCGTCCTCCGCCAGCTTTGACAGTGCATCCACATCTACCCCGCAAAAAGGCCGGCAGCCCTGCTTTGCGAGCAGATCTGCCATCTGCGTACCCCTGTTGTATCCCCCTGGCTTTAACAGGGTGGTTGCAACGGTAACCGGCCAGATACCGGCACCGATAATTCGGCCGATATTATAGTAATCTGCTCCTCCGGAGTAGGCAATGCGAAGTTTCCCGTCAAACTCTTTGGAAAGCTTTGCAGCCAGAGAGATGGACAGAGGAAAGAGAGACTTTCCTGACATATACATTTCTTCGCTGGGAAGCTCACTCCTTGTTACATCCACTGGGAAGGTGTTGGTAATCTTCACGCCGAATGCCAGCCCCAGTTCCTCAGACAGCTTCATCAGCCGGCGGAACATGGGAATAGCGTCTTCATACTGAAGATCGTCTTTAAAGTGGAAATCTCCGAATACCATATAGTCATATCCCATGTCGTCCATAGTTTTTCTGGCAAAATCATATCCCAGAAGAGTGGGATTGCACTTGATAAAGGTGTTCATATGTTTTTCTGTAAACAGATAATTGGCTATGCTTTCAATCTCCTGGGGAGGACATCCGTGCAGAGTGGAAATGGTAGCCGAGTTGCAGATATCGGAAGGAATTTTCTCCGCATCCTCTGCCGTGAACCGTTCAAACATATCAATATGGTCCAGAAGCCACTGTCTGCACTCCCTGAAGATATCCGTATCCTTAGCTTCCTTCATGCTTTCAATGAATGTATCGATCTTTTCCGACTTGATTCCTGCCAGATCATACCCCACGCTGATATTGAACTGAAAACCGTCCTGGCTTCCCAGCCCCCATTCTTTTGCCATCACGTGAAGGGCAAACCATGCTTTAATATATTCACCCATAGCCTGGGGAACAAACAGCTCTGTGGACCACTCGCAGTTATAGCATTCGTCCTCTGCCAGAATACAGGGCTTGTTAACGCAGGCAGACAGTTCATCTCCGTCCATGATCTGTACCGTTTTCAGTTCGAAAAAACGGCTTCCTGTATAGTAGGCAGCAATAATATTCTGGGCCAGCTGGGTATGGGGACCTGCGGCCGGTCCGATTGGGGTCTCCAGCTTTCTTCCGAACAATTCCAGAGTCTCATCACCTGCTGCATAAGGACTGTGGGTACCAAATACTGTATTTCTCTTCTTCTTTTCCTCCATAATCCAGGTCATTAACTGGGAAAATGGCATACATGTCATCCGATCACTCATTTTATCTACCTCCCGCACTATCTGCTGTTAATATCATCTGCCAGTTTTTTGGCTTCTTCTCTGCATTTTGCCAGAGTCGCTTCCTCGTCAATACCGGTGAGCACTCTGTCTCTCATCAATACCTTCCCGTTACATACAGTGGTAGTAGTATCTCTTCCCTGCATACCGAACAGAATATGACCGTTGCAGTTGTCACCATTCATAGGAGTCAGTGGATCATAATCTACTACTATCACATCTGCCGCCGCACCTTTTTTCAGTACACCCAAAGGTTTTTTAAAGTATCGTCCCGCTATCCTGGCATTTCCCTCGAACAGCATCTGAGGAACCTCTGCCCAGGCAGCATTGGGATCGCATAAATGGTGTTTGTGAAGTACATTGGCTACTTTATAGGATTCTGTCATATCATGGGTATACCCATCGGTTCCAAGGCCTGTAAGAATTCCCTTGTGAACGATTGCCATAGTTGGCGGGCATCCGCAGGCATTGCCCATATTCGATTCCGGATTATGTACAACCATGGTGTCTGTCTCTTTGATCAGATCCATCTCATGATCATTTACATAGATGCAGTGTCCAAGAAGCGTCTTATCCCCAAGCACATTACAGTCCATAAGCCGGTCTACGATTCGTTTTCCATAGGTTTTCAGACAATGGTGGAGATCTTCTATCCCTTCCGCCACATGAATGTGGTATCCCACTTCCCCGGGTTTGTTCTCAGCCGCAAGGGCCATGGTCTCATCCGATATGGTAAAGGACGCATGCATTCCCATCATCCCCGCAATCATATCGCTCTCATCTTCCAGGGCATGTTTTATAAATCTGGCATTTTCCATCACGGATTCTCTGGCCTTTTCTTTGCCGTCCCGATCCGACACTTCATAGCACAGACAGGTCCGGATTCCCAGCTCCTTTGCCGCGTCTTCTATAGTAAACAAGCTGTCTGTAATATGGCCGAAGCTTGCATGGTGGTCAAACACTGTAGTCACTCCGTTTTTAATGGAGTCCATGTACGTTGCCAGCGCACTGTAGCGGATCTGCTCAGGAGTCAGATGCCGGTCAATGGTCCACCACATACCGTCCAGGATATCCAGAAAACCGTCAGGATTATACCCATTGATGGACAGCCCTCTGGCAAAGGCACTGTATATATGCTCATGCACATTGATAAAGGCGGGCATAATGATTTTTCCTTTTGCATCTATGTATTCTGTCTGCGGATAAGCACCTTTCACCGCTTCCGTGGTTCCTGTCATCACGATGGTGTTTCCGTCCATAGCCACTGCCCCATTTTCGATAAATGGATTCTCTGCATCTCTTGTAATCATTCTCCCGTTGCCAATTACCAGCATATGTGTTACCTCCTTCATTTAGAAAAAAATATAAAAACCCTCTTGATAGTTAGAGTGTACCATGGAAAATAAGCAATAGCAATAGTTTTTAACAAAAATTTTTAAGTATATCTAAAAATTTTTGTATGCCATGTCGGAAACTTAACCAAACAGAAAAAAGCTGAGGAAAATTGTCCCAAAAATTCTGGGGTTCCTCAACTTTTTCTTATGCTTTTTGAATTATTTCAATTATTTTCTCAACTTCTCCACCTGGCTGTCCAGCTTATCCTTTTCCCTTGGAAAATAATCATAAAATGCCTGAGTGGCCGCTTTTGTAAACACCTCCATCTCCTGGACAAGGCCTGTGTTCATAGGAAGCCTGTACGCATTCTGCAGTACTTCCTTTGCGATTTTCATGGTAATGTCTTCATCCTTCATGGACATCATTCCCATAAGCTTCGTTCCGTACCCCTTATCCGTTGCGCAGAGATGGTAGTAAAAGGAACAGAGATGATAAATCTCACGGTAAAGGACCTCCCTGCCCGTCTCCCCGTACTCTTCCGCCTCGAAAAATCCCATTTTTTTTATGGTTTTCCTCAGCTCTTTTGCAGCATACCGGAAGCCGAAAAGCCCCCCGTTATTCCTGGAAAGATAGAGCATCTCCATCCATCCTCCGATATAATTGTCCACCTGCAGGCCGGTGTTTTTTTTGTCCCTGGAGACATAACGTATTTCCCACAGCTTCTGCCTCAGATCATTCTCCGAAACTCCCGGGTGCTGCCGTATCTCTTCCTCCAAAAGTATCCTTCTGAGCCCGGGATCTTTTTCGCTGTAGTAACTCTCCGGCCATGTATTTTGCGTAGTGCCTTCCATATCCCCCGTTCCTCCTATTTTCCTCCCAGCATAAAGCTCACCAGAGCGGTTGCTATCGTCTTGCCTGACTGTTCTCCCGTACATTTGGCAGAGACATTTACCAGATGTCTGCCGCACCGCTCCATCTTGGCGGTTACCAGCATATCATCCCCCTTCACTGCCGGGGAGAGGTAATTTATGGTGAGATTAATGGTGGGTGTAACCATATTTTTGCTTCTGTTGCCAGAGAGTATGCCGCAGGTAGTGTCCACTGCGGCGGCTATAAGTCCTCCGTGCATGGAAGACATATGGTTCAGCGCCCAGTCCTCCACCGGATAGCGCACCGTCAGCCACTCTTCCCTGGCACTGCAGGCACAGAACCCGGGCTTCATCATATTGTAAATATGCGTAGCGGGTTCTGAATCTATTCTTCTAATCCTCTCTCTCATGGCTTTCTCCATGGCTTCCTGCTCATCCCTCCAGAAAGCTTCGCTCTTATCTTGTTCTGTCATTTTGTCTTCTCTCCTTTTCTCCTGTACCTTCCCTAATATTTCACTTCCGCCAGAATCAATCCCCTGGCAGGAGCTGTATAGCCTGCTAGTTTCCTGTTTCTTCCCACCAGAATCTCTTTCATAGAATCCGGACACCGTTTCCCCTGTCCCACTTCTATCAGAGTACCCGTGAGGATGCGCACCATATTGTACAGAAATCCATCCCCCTCGTAAGTAATCTCAATTTCTCCAGCTTTTTCCCGGATGTCAATCCTTCTCAGTCTCCTCACCGTTGACTTTTTCATTCTTTTATTTGAACAGAAGCTTTTAAAATCGTGTTCCCCTACCAGAAGAGCAGCGGCCTCTCTCATCCCGGCCACATCCAGTTCCTTCCCCAGAGGATAGTAATACTTTCTTTCAAATACATTCTTATACGCCCCGATGCCAATCCGGTAACGGTACACCTTTCCTGAAGCATTCAGCCTTGCATGAAAACGGTCAGCTGCCTGCCTTACCTCTACCACCCCGATGTCCTCCGGTAGATACAGGTTCAAATATCGGCAGATTTCATCCTCCGAAGCATCCGTATCCAGATACACACTGGCCACCTGACCCAGCGCATGTACCCCCGCATCTGTCCTGCCGGCCCCCTGCACTTCCACAGGAGCCTGTACCATCCGTGAGAGAACCTCCTCAATCCTCCCCTGAATCGTATTCTCAGTATTGCCCTGCCGCTGCCATCCGTCATAGCGGGTACCGTCGTATTGGATAATTAGTTTATAATTCATATGATTTGAGTCCTATCTGTGGTTTTTTGTATTATACCATAGAATTCTTTAAAATTAAATTATAGTTTTGTGTATGTAAA
>OLQH01001843.1_pt1 | contig 14481 bp, 10 predicted proteins | sample 1672671 | NCBI WGS metagenome assembly OLQH01 (sample SAMEA3136712, study PRJEB25190) | human gut metagenome
TACCCAAACGGTAGATGGCATGTCCCTCTGTATCCGGCACTTCCCAGGTCAGAAGGTTCTCTCCCCTTTCCAGTGCAAACACGGGGCTCTTAAGCACCTCCAGTTCATCTTCTTCATTAAAATATTCTATAAAAAACCTGAAATCAGGATTCTGTGCGTCCTCAGCCTTTACGCAGGCGGTAACCGTCTGGCCGCTGTACAGAGTAGGCGAACACAGCACATCAAAATAGCTGGTGCCGTCCTTCCCCTTTGGTTTCAAATCCACAAAAGTATCCACGCAGGCAGAGGCATGCACCCCTGCACCCAGTCTCTCGTAAGAGAGCCTGCATCCGTATTCTCCGGTAGAATCAAAGGTATTCTCAATTCTGGTGAGCACCTGTTCTTCCGTTTCCTTGTCATAAGGGATAATACCCTGCACGGAACCCGGATATTCAAATGCCATCCTTTCCCCGGGCAGACAAACCTCTTCTCCGTTCAGTGCAGCCGCTGCCTTTACAATCTTACGTGTTTCCAAAACAGCATCGGAGATGCAGGAACCGCCGTCACTGGTTACAATATACATCCGATCTGCCACTGCCTTTCTCAGGTCGTTTCCTTTCTGAAATCCCTCGAGCCCCAGACGGATCCCGTTCAGGCAGCCTACATTGCCGGAATTGCAGTCCGTGTCCCATCCGGAACTGCAGGCAATCATGCAGGATTTGTGGAAGTCATCTCCTCCCATAAGCAGAGCCATTAAGACAACCAGATGATTGGTAATCATAGGGCAATTCCCCGGATATTTCTCGTATCCGTGATTGTCTGCAATCCACCGGCGCACCTGATGCCAGTCATCTGTACCTGCGCACTGGGCACGCAGTTCCTGTACCAGGTCTTTAAACTCCTGGTTGTCCACATACTCCATTGCGCCATCCAGCAGCGCGTCTATGTTCTTCTCCTCGAATGCCATGGATTCCATCACCGCCAGATAAACTGCTGCGTCAATGGCAACTCCCCCGTGGCTTACACTGGCTGCAGCCTTTGCCATTCTTGCCGTGCGCTCAGGATTCCCGGGATTTGCCAGCGCCCAGGTGTCAATAAAGATCTCTGAGCCAATCTGTTCGGCCATGCTTCTCCCGTTTAATTCCACTGAACCGCTTTTAGGGGCTTTTATTCCGTTTTTCAGCCGGAGATATGCGGTATGTTCTGTACTCCTGGCAAGACCTCCCCACCAGAGAATGGTTTGGTTCTCTATAATGTAATTCAGCCAGGTATCGCCGATGGCTTCCGCCGTGAGTTCAGGATCATAGCCGTTATCTTCCAAACTTCTGAAAAACGCGAATGTTCCCGAAATATCATCATCTGGTACAATCAGGGGCGCTCCTGTCTTATGATTCTTATAATAGTAGATCTCTCCAAAGTACTTTTGGATTTTTTCATAGGTCCAGCCCTCCACGGGACGTCCCAGATAGACTCCTATCATCTTTCCCAATACACCCGCGTAGATGTCCTCTTTGATTCGATTTATTTCCATATATTCTTTCCTCCCAATTAGTAAGTATCATTATCCTTTTACCGCTCCGCTTACCATACCGTCCACAAAGTACTTCTGCGCACACAAGAAGAAGATAACGATAGGTGCGATTAAGATTACCGCCGAAGCCATTAAAATAGACATATTAGATCCATAGCTTCCGTTCATTGCCAGGAATCCCAGAGTAGCAGTAAAATTCTTCTCTCCCTGCAGGAAGGTAGAAGAGATCAGATACTCATTCCAAGACTGCAGCCCTACCAACACCCCTACCGTGATCAGTCCGGGAGATACCACAGGCCGCATTACATGCCAGATTACCTGGGCAGTATTTGCTCCGTCGATTCTGGCCGCCTCCTCCAAATCCCTCGGGACATTCAAAAAGAAGGTCCTCATCAGGAATACGGACAGCGGCATGTAAACTGCTGCCAGTATCATACTGGTAGCGGGAATGTTTCCTATTAAATTAAATCTTGCATACACATAGTACAGCGGAAACAGGAACAGCTGGATGGGCACTGTCATAGCCATCATAAAATACATAAGAATTCCGCCGCTTCCCTTAATTCTCTTGCCTGACAGTACATAACCAGCCAGTGTGGAGCAGACTAAGATGATTAAAATGGTACATCCGGACAGCTTCACACTGTTGATAAATCCTTTGGCAAATTTACCGGTTTCCCATGCCTGTATATAGTTCTCCAGATGGATGACCTGGGACAGGGCCAGAGGATTCCTTACGATATCTGCATTCTCTTTAAAGCTGTTGATCACTACCAGGGCGATAGGGAACAGACAGATAAAAACAAGAATCAGCAGGACTGCGTGTATGATAAAATTAGATGCAACTCGTTTCTTTTTAGATGTAACGGCCATAATACCCCTCCTACTGCATTTCTTCCTTGCGGCTTAATCTGGCATAGATTCCCGATGCGATTAATCCGAAGAAGCTCATAAACAAACCTACAGCTGCTGCCTTTCCTACCTGCATAGAGCTGAAAGCGTAGGAATATGCATACGTACCCAACACTTCTGTGGAATGTGCCGGGCCGCCTCCAGTTAACAGCTTGACATAGTCAAAGGCCAGGAAGGAACCAATCACGATCATAACAAACATCAGGCTTACAGTTGCCTTAATATTTGGCATATAGATATACCGGAACAGCTGCCAGGCATTACATCCGTCGATCCTGGCTGCTTCCACCTGATCGGTGGGTGTCTGGCGAAGCGCCGCCAGATAGATAACCGTAAGATAGCTCCAGTAATGCCAGATGTCTACACCGGCACAGGCATAGATGGCTGATTTCATGCTGGCCAAAGGAGAGCTGATATCAAATCCGAGACCTTTAAAATAGGCAACCAGACCAACCACAGGGCTGAAGATAATGTTCAGCCACAGCATTGCGTTCACCGCCGGCGCCAGCACGTAGGGAATCAGAAATGCCACCTGATAAATACTTCTGGTTTTCTTGCGGCTCAGCAGCAGCATTGCAGCCAGCATACCGATACACACAGGGATCGTTACAAACATTACGGTCCATATGACGTTATTTCGGATGGAAATGAAAAAGATCTTATCGTGAAACAGCTCTTTGAAATTTTCAAATCCTATAAAATTGATATTGGGGGAGATGCCGTTCCAATCCGTAAAGGATGAAATAATGGTTAAAATACCCGGCACCAGGATAATGGAAACACTAATTAGCAGCGCAGGCGCTATTAATAAGTAATTCCAGTTAAACTTTTTTCTGCTCATGATTCAGCCTCCTTGTTTTCTCTTGCTCCTTCTGAGAGTTATGTACTGCCCTTCCTGTTCTCTCCAGGACAACGCTCACCGGACACCCTTGGCTGTCCGCCGGGCGCTGTCCTGGAAACGTTTAGAAACATAGGGCCGGTATGTTCACAAACATACCGGCCTCGGTTATCGTTTCCTGATGGAATTACTGAATGCCTGCTGGTTTCGGGATTGGCGGAACCAGGCCTTTTTCGAATTCGGCTGCAAACTCTTTATCCATGTTGTCAAGATAATCCGTTACTGATATTGTGTCATACCATACGTCTTCGATATTGACAATTGCCTGCTGAGTTGCTGCTGGGAAGAACACATTGTCGTAGAAACCAAAGTTTCCTGCATTTACGGCACCGGAAATATTCTGTACTACGTCAACGAAAGATTTGGAAAGGTATCCCATGTTGCTGGTATCTACAGTTGATAAATCTTTCAGAGGAGTTCCCCAGTATCCTGGCCATGCTTCTGTCATTTCCTGCATGAATTCCGGCTGCATCATCATATCAATAATTTTAGCAGCTTCATCTTTGTGTTCCTGGCTCACATTTGCATTGATTGACAGAGTACATGCGGCACCTAAAGTATATGTCTCGTCAGGAACCTGTTCTGTGGCCGGGAATGGAATGAATGCGATATTTTCTTCTTTGTCATCTGTAAAGAAAGAGGCTGCCCACTGGAATGCGATAGATGGCCCAATGAAGAATGGAGATTTTTCGTCAGCTAATAACTGTAAGGACTCGCTGAAGTTTAAGTTTACATAATCTTCTCCTGCCAGATAGCCTTTATCCCACCATTCTTTTGATTTTTCAATAGCGGCCTGCACATTAGGATTGTTCCACTTTTCCTCTCCTGTTAAGCATTTGTAAACAGTATCTGGTCCCGCAATGTGTGTCAGGAACAGAGAACCGTAGTTTTCGTTAACAGGCTTCCAGCCTTTGTTTCCTGTTACAGATGCATAAAGCCCTTTTTCCAGAGCCTGATCCATAACGCTTTCCAGCTCTTCGATGGTGGTAGGTACTTCCCATCCGTTATCTTCTAATACTTTCTTATTATAGAATACACCCATGGTGCTGACACCATTTACCAAGCTGTACAGTTTGCCGTCTACAGTACCTGATTCATAGTATGGCTGAAGGATTCTGTCCTTCCATCCGTATTCCTCTGCGTAAGCGTCCATAGCTTCCAGTTTGCCGGCTTCTACCAAAGGCATAACAAAGGACGGGCCTGAGCCATATACAATATCCGGTCCCTGATTCGCTGCCAGGGCTGTGGACATATCTGTGTCTACGGAAGGTCTGAACTCAATCACCAGCTGATATTTGTCCTGAGAAGCATTGTACTTATCAGCCAGAATCTTTTGCATTGCCTCCTGTGCATAGGGCTCTGCGCCCCAGAACCATAAGTTGATTTCTTCTCTGTCTTTCATATTCGGGTCAGATTTTGTTACGGTACCGTCTTCTGCGTCAGCGGACTCTTCTCCTTTTGCATCATCCTCTGTCTTTTTGTCATCGTCAGATGAACCTGTGGATACGGAGCATCCGGTGAGCATGCTGCCAACCATTGCCAGTGACAGTAACATAGCAATCATTTTTCTCTTCATTACTTCTTCCTCCTTTTTTCGTTCCCGTGGGGAACATAAACTTTGGTAAATGTTTGGTAAAAAAGTGATAAATTTAACTATATTTTCATTATAGCAGTTTATCACTTTTTGTCAATATGGAATCTTATTTTCCTTTATTTTCGTAATAATTTCACAATTTTCAAGGGTAATAATGGGTAATTATTAATTTATCATGAAGTATATCTATGTCTTTTGTGTAAACTGTTCCAGCCGTATTGGTAAACTATTGATAAAACAATTATTTTTACCACTATTTTTATCACTTTCCCGATATTTTATCAAATTATATTATCAGAACCAAATCGTCCGTACAGGCGCTGCCTCTCCGGCAAGCTTGTACGCGTTTTTAAAGTCATGCGTCAGGGACTAACAAGCTGCAAAAAGCCATGAAAAATACCATAAGGAGAGGATTCACAAATAATCTTCAGCCTTTCCTTATGGTATCCCTCATGGCCCTTTTCTATTCTTCTGTCACAAAAGAACCTTAACAGACTTTCTTTCTATCAGCGACGGAGCAAAATACGTATCTCTTGCCGGTTCCTGCTCCTCCCCGGAAATCCTTTTGATCATAAGCTCACAAGCCCGTTTTCCCATTAGCTCTGCCGGCTGCTGAATGGTAGTAAGAGGAGGGTTCAGCAAATCACAATAGGGAATATCGTCAAATCCTACCACTGAAAGATCCTCTCCGATCTTAAGCCCGTGCTCTGCGGCATACTGGTAAACTCCGAGAGCCATCAGATCATTGCAGGCAAAGATCGCCGTCACATCCCGTTCCTCAAAGTATTCCGCCGCACGATACCCGGATCTGGAGGAAAAATCCCCGTAGTAAATATTTTCCCTGGCAATGGAGATTCCGTAATACACCAGCGCTTCCTTATATCCTTCCAGCCTTTTTCTGCAATTATAGACCTCTCTTGGTCCTGAGACAATCCCAATATCTCTGTGGCCGGACAAAATCAAGTGCTCAGTAGCCAGATATGCCCCCTGCTTATTGTCCCCTGTTATGAAATCACAGAACACACGATCTACGGCCCGATCCAGGAGCAGAAGCCTGATTTTGGTGCGCTCAAAGAACTTGCCCATTTTCATATTATTATCATTGAGATTCATATCTATGGGAGGCATTGCTATAATCCCTTCCACCCGCAGATCCGCCAGCATCTCCAGATATCCCAGGCAGCGCTCCATAGAATTCTCTACATTGCACAGAACAACCTTATACCCGTTCACTGCCGCATGATTCTCAATCCCCTTGATACACTGGTTAAAGAATGGATTGCTGCAGTTGGGATGAATCACCCCTAAAAGCTTCGTTGCCGGCTCATTAGCAGCCTCTTTGGCCGTGTGCCTGTATCCCAATTCCTCCGCTGCCTTTATAATCCTTTCTTTTGTCTCCTGAGTTATTCTTGAGGGCCTGTTGTTCAAAACCAGAGATACACTGGTCACAGATACCCCCGCCTTATTCGCAACATCCTTTACTGTTACCTTCATAAACTTCTCCCACAATCTTACTGTACATATTCCCGGTATTCATATACGTGCCGGAAGTGTTACATCGTTCTTTAGAATTATTATAACGGTTTTGATAAAATAGTCAATATTTTTATCAATATTTTTTACCAGATTACCAACAGGCAGATGGAAATCAGTAGGAAGACCGGAATATGATAGTTATGTATATAAGAAGTTCGGGGTAAATTTCTCTCACCGTCCCCAAAAGGGAATTTGGTTGACTCTAGCCAGCAAAATACTTATAATACTAACATAGGTTAAAATAAGGAGATAAAAAAGTGAAAAACATAAAAAGAATTGCCGCTCTTACAGGAGTTGTTCTCCTGGTTGGCATGTATGTCATAACTCTGATATTTGCCCTGTCCGGCCGTCCCGATGCTTCTTCGCTGCTGATGGCGTCCCTCTATGCCACTGTCATTATTCCAGTTCTATTATATGCCTTTATGCTGGTGTACAGATGGCAGCACCCTAAAGAGGACACCCCCGGCAAGAAGAAGGAACAGGAATTTTATAAGGAAGAATACCAGATCGATACTATTATTTTTGACATTGGGAAGGTACTTGTGAATTATGGGTGGCTGGATGTTCTCCAGAATCTGGGATATGACGAGAATACCATAGATGCGGTTTCCCAGGCGGTGTTCCTGAACGAGGACTGGGTAGAAGGGGATCGCGGCGTATTAAGTGAAGAGGAACTCCTGCAGGCTTTTATAGAAAATAATCCCGCCTATGAGACCCAAATTCGGGAAACCTTTCAAAACATCGGTAAGACAGTGCATACATACGCATATACAGAAAGATGGCTGGACTCTTTAAAAAATAAGGGCTATCGGCTTTATATCCTTTCTAATTTCTCAGAACCGCTCTATAAACAGGCAAAAGATGAGCTTTCATTTTTGTCAAAGGTTGACGGGGGGTATATGTCTTATCAAATCAAGCTGCTGAAGCCAGACCCTGCGATTTATCAGCGGCTTATAAAAGATTTTGACATTGTACCTGAGCATGCGGTATTTCTGGACGACCTTTTGGAAAACGTTGCGGAAGCACGCGCACAGGGTCTTAACGCCATTCATTTTACCTCCAGAAGAGAAGCAGTTGCCCAGCTCCGGGAATTTGGAGTAAAATAAGCCTCTGATAATTTTATAATAACAGCCGCAGTACAAACTTCTGCGGCTGTTATCTTGGTAGTCTAAACTATATCTGCAACGAACGCCATACGTCTGCCCGCAAGATATGTATTAAGAGCTCCCTGGGGTCTAAAATATGTATTTTTAATGTGTATAATCTAAAAGCTTAATGCTGTCACCTACATCCTTTGCAATCAAATCTTTCATTCTTTTAGCAAATGGACAGGGATATCCGATAGGGGTTCCCTTTTGGATACAGCTGTGTAACGCCTTCAAATACTCCCGCCTTCTCTCTTACCACCTGAAAATCTGCGGTTCCAGGACAGTAGTCCTCTGTTTGCATACATCTGATTATCCCTACTTTCATAAGCAACTCCTTCCTATACGGTCCCGGTTGGCACATGTGGCTGCAAGCCTGCTTGCTTCAAACCATTCTCGGCTAAAGTATACGCAGCACTCCCCTTTCATCCATGTCATCTGGCGGACTCACGGCTTCCATTGTTCGTTAAAGTATACCACAAAAAAATCAAAAAAGAAGCACTGCATAGAAGTCTTTCACGTGCAGTGCTTCTGAATCTATTGCTAAATTTGTCTGTAAATAATATCTTCACGTCCCGGCCCATTGGATATCATGGTAATTGGGAAGCCTATCTTTTCTTCCACAAATTCGATATATTTTCTGCAGTTCTCTGGGAGTTCTTCATAGGTTTTTATTCCGCGGATGTCTGTCTTCCACCCAGGAAGCACCTCAATCACAGGCTTGGCCTTTTCCAGCATACAGGTTGTGGGAAAGTCCGTGGTAATGCTGCCGTCAATATCGTATGCCACACATACGGGGATCTCCTCCAGATATCCCAGCACATCCAATACTGTAAAAGCTACATCAGTGGTTCCCTGCATTCTGCAGCCATATTTGGAAGCTACGACATCAAACCATCCCATGCGTCTCGGACGTCCGGTGGTGGCACCATACTCGCCGCCGTCGCCTCCCCGTCTGCGGAGCTCATCTGCCTCTTCCCCGAAAATCTCGGACACAAATGCACCCGCTCCCACTGCGCTGGAGTATGCTTTGCACACTGTAATTATTTTCTTTATTTCATAAGGAGGAAGTCCGGCACCGATTGCACCGTAGGCCGCTAAAGTAGAGGATGAGGTAACCATAGGGTAAATCCCGTGATCCGGATCCTTTAACGACCCAAGCTGGCCTTCCAGAAGAATTTCTTTTCCCTCTTTCATAGCATTCCACAGATACAGAGAAACATCACATACATAGGGCTCTACCATGTTCTTATATTCCATTAGTTCCTGGAATACCTCTTCCGGCTTAAGCAGAGGTTTGTGATAAAGATGTTCCAGAGTAACATTTTTCATCTCACAGACCCGGGTTACCTTTTCCCTCAGTGAAGACTCCTCAAACAGTTCGCTTACCTGAAACCCGATTTTTGCATATTTATCCGAATAGAAAGGCGCAATTCCTGATTTTGTAGAACCAAAAGACTTGCCCCCCAGACGTTCCTCCTCGTACTCATCGAACTTAATGTGGTAAGACATTACCATCTGCGCCCGGTCCGAAACTTTAATTTTAGGGGCGGGTACTCCCCGCTCTACAATCCCCTGTATCTCATGAAAAAGAATAGGGATATTGAGAGCAACCCCATTCCCAATTACGCTTGTTGTATGATCGTAAAATACACCGGAAGGCAGTGTGTGTAATGCAAATTTTCCATAATTATTAACAATGGTATGGCCTGCATTGGCTCCGCCCTGAAATCTTACTATAATATCAGATTCTTTGGCCAGCATATCCGTGATTTTACCTTTTCCTTCGTCTCCCCAGTTTGCTCCCACTACTGCTTTTACCATGTCAGATCCTCCTGATAAAATCCATTGTACTCTTATTTTGCCTTTTTACGAATCAAGTATACTATAAGATTTGACATAAGTAAAATCAATGTTTATTATAGATGATATAACTATGAATTATGTGAGCACATTACCGAAAGGAGAGCAGAGACTGTGAATATCAGCCTGGAATACTATAAGATCTTTTACCATGTTGCCCAATGCAAAAGTATAACTCTGGCCGCCCAGAAGCTTTCCATCTCCCAGCCGGCAGTGAGTCAGGGCGTCCGGCAGCTGGAGACTATTTTAGGAACCCGACTCTTTGTCCGCACTCCAAAAGGAGTCAGACTTACTGCAGAAGGAGAGGTTCTGTACAGCTATGTCTCCAGGGGCTATGAATCTATCCTTGCCGGAGAAGCCAAAGTAAGGCAGATGCTGAATATGAATATGGGAGAAATCCGTATTGGGGCCAGTGATATGACTCTGCAATTTTATCTTCTCCCCTATCTGGAACAATTTCATGAACGATTCCCCAAAATAAAGGTAAGTGTCACAAACGCTCCCACCCCTGAGACGCTTCGCTACCTCCGGGAGGGCAAGATAGATTTCGGGGTAGTCAGTACCCCTTTATCCGCCCCAAAAGAAATTCAAATCACTGCCGTTAAAGAAATTCAGGACCTTTTTGTGGCGGGTCCCAGATTTTCACATCTGAAAGGCCGCATCCTTCACTATAAAGCATTGGAAGATCTGCCTATCATCTGCCTGGAAAAAAGCACAAGCACCCGTTCTTTTATTGATCAGGAACTTGCCTCCCATAACGTAGTACTCCAACCCGAGTTCGAACTGGCTACCAGTGATATGATTGTACAGTTTGCCATACGTAATCTGGGCATCGGCTATGTAATGAAAGAATTCGCCCAATCTCAATTAAAAAGTGGGGAGCTCTTTCCCTTGGCCTTTCACGAAAAGCTACCCCAAAGACATTTCTGTATCGTCACAGAAAAAAAGGTGCCGCTGTCAACAGCGGCACAGAAGCTACTAGAAATCACCGCCGCCGAAACGCAATAAAAAGCAGGGCGCTGATTCCCATCAAAATAGGGTAGAACAGATACGGCATAATGCCAAAAGGCGTCAGCCCGCTCAAAGACGCCGCGGACAGCAGCTGTGCTCCGTATGGAATGAGCCCCTGCCCCACAGAGGCAAAAATATCCAGCAGGGAGGCGCTTCTTCGGGGAGAGATCTCGAATTCTCCGCTTATTTCCTTTGCGATAGGTCCAGCCATAACGATGGCTACCGTATTATTTGCAGTACATGCATCCACCAGAAGAGCTAAAAGGGCAATGCCCAGCTCTCCTCCTCTTTTCCCCCGGATTCTCCGTTTAATAAGGTATAAAATATACTGAATGCCCCCGTAGGCCTTTACCAGGGAGACAATGCAGGCTACAACAATAGAAATGACTGTGATATCATACATCCCTGTAACGCCCTCTCCCACAACCTGGAAAATCTGCCCCAGAGGGATCGTCCCGGCTGCTACCCCCACAATCAGGGACAGTACAGTTCCTCCTATGAGGACTAAAAAAACGTTAATTCCAATCAGGGCACCGATGAGAACCAGCAGGTAAGGGACAACTTTAATAAAATCATAATCCAGATTGGTGAATTTCTGAGCCTTTCCCGCACCGGAAATAACAAAGAAGAGCACCGCAGTGACAACCGCCGCAGGCAGTACAATCAGAAAGTTCTCCTTAAATTTGTCTTTCATCTCGCAGCCCTGGGTCCTCACGGCAGCAATCGTAGTGTCAGATATCATAGACAGATTATCACCGAACATAGCACCGCAGACAACGGCACCAATACAGATGGCCAGGGAAACCCCTGTCTTCTCGCTGATTCCCACACCGATAGGTGCCATGGCCGCAATGGTTCCCATAGAAGTTCCCATAGAGATAGAGATAAAACATCCAATCAGAAAGAGGCCTACCACCGCAACGCTGGAGGGCATAATCGTAAGCCCCAGGTTTACCGTACTCTCTACCCCGCCGGCTGCCTTCACCGCACCGGAAAAAGCACCTGCGGACAGAAAGATAAGGCTCATGGTAACAATGTTCTCCTCTCCTACCCCTGCAGAGATGGCAGTAATTTTCTGGGAAAAGTCCAGTTCTTTATTTTGCAGGAATGCCACAAAAAGTGCTATAAGAAATCCTACAATGGCAGGCATACTGTAAAAATCCCCGGTAATACAGCCTGCTCCCAAAAAGATAACAAGAAACACACCGATAGGTAAAAGTGCTCTCGGATTTCCTTTTTCTTTATTCCAACTCATATTCCTTCTCCTTTTCAATCGGGGACAGGCCGGGGTGCAAAAGGGGACGTGTTCCTCCCAGGAGGAACACGTCCCCTTTTTCCCTCTCTCCGTCTGTCCTATACCGTAATCTCGGCAGTCATGCCCAGTAATTCCTTATTCTCCTCCAGAATCGGACGGATCACCTTAGACAGGAATGTGTCTACCTGTTCTTTTGCCCGTCCTGTGTATTTGGAGGGATCCATTGTCTTCTGAAGCTCCTCCAGTGTAAGGTTGAAGGCAGGATCTGCTGCGATGAGTTCCAGAAGATTATTATCTCTTCCCTCTGCCTTCACATTCCTTCCGGCTTCCATGGAAAGCTCGCGGATGCGTTCGTGAAGCTCCTGTCTGTCGCCCCCGGCTTTTACCGCATCCATCATGATGTTTTCTGTAGCCATAAAGGGCAGCTCCGCCATAAGACGCTTTTCAATCACCTTGGGATACACTACCAGGCCGTCTACTACATTCAGACACAGATCCAGAATCCCGTCAATGGCCAGAAAGCCTTCCGGTACGCTCAGCCGTTTGTTGGCTGAGTCGTCCAGGGTTCTTTCAAACCACTGGGTTGCGGATGTAATTGCCGGATTCATGGCATCTACCATCACGAATCTGGACAGGGAAGCAATGCGCTCGCTTCTCATGGGATTCCTCTTGTATGCCATAGCGGAGGATCCAATCTGACTTTTTTCAAAGGGTTCCTCCACCTCTTTTAAGTGCTGCAGGAGTCGGATATCATTGGAAAATTTATGCGCACTAGCAGCGATTCCGGCCAGTACGTTTAAAACTCTGGTATCTATCTTACGGGAATAGGTCTGTCCTGATACAGGATAGCACTCCTTAAATCCCATTTTTTCCGCTATCATAGGATCTATCTTTTCTATTTTTTCCTGATCCCCGTCAAATAATTCCAGGAAGCTTGCCTGGGTCCCTGTAGTTCCCTTAGATCCAAGAAGCTTCATATTATTTAAAACATAGTCCACGTCCTCCAGATCCAGTGTAAATTCCTGCATCCACAGAGTCGCCCTCTTTCCTACTGTTGTAGGCTGTGCCGGCTGGAAATGTGTGAATGCCAGGGTAGGAAGCTCTTTGTATTCCTCTGCAAACTTTGCCAGCTCCGCGATGACATTAACCAGTTTCTTCTTTACCAGTTGTAAGGCTTCTGTCATCACAATGATATCTGTATTATCTCCCACATAGCAGGAGGTTGCCCCCAGGTGGATAATCCCTTTTGCCTTCGGGCACTGTACCCCATAAGCATAAACGTGTGACATTACGTCATGGCGCACCTGCTTTTCTCTCTCCTGGGCCACAAAGTAGTTGATGTCCTCCGCATTTGCCTTCATTTCATCGATCTGCTCCTGGGTAATATTAAGTCCCAGCTCCTTTTCTGTCTCAGCCAGTGCGATCCAGAGCTTCCTCCAGGTACGGAACTTCTTGTCCGGGGAAAATAAATACTGCATCTCTTTGCTGGCGTAGCGCTGTGACAATGGGCTTTGATATCTGTCTGTATTCATGTATTCTCTCCTCTATAGTTCAAAATCGCCGCGGATGTCTTCTGTTGGGGGATCCATGGGATAGATTCCCGTAAAGCATCCCCTGCAGATTTCAAGTCCGTCTGTGAGTTCCTGCAGCCTGTCAATTTCAAGATATCCCAGACTGTCAGCTCCGATTTTCTCACATATTTCTTCTACGGTGCGGTTATAGGCCAGCAATTGTTCCCGCGCAGGCACATCTGTTCCAAAATAACAGGGCCATAAAAACGGGGGAGAGCTGACTCTCATATGCACTTCTGTAGCACCCGCATCCCTGAGCATCTTCACAATTCTGCCGCTGGTAGTTCCCCGGACAATAGAGTCATCTATCATTATGACACGCTTGCCGGCTACTACCTCTTTTAATGCATTCAATTTCACACGGACACTGGATATCCGGCTGCTCTGCTTTGGTTTGATGAAGGTTCGTCCCACATAACCATTTTTTACAAAAGCAGTTCCATATGGAATTCCGGACTGCAGGGCATAACCCTGGGCTGCTGCATTTCCGGACTCCGGTACTCCTACTACCAGGTCTGCATCTACCGGTGAATCCATTGCAAGGAAACGTCCTGCCTGGATACGGGATGCATAAACGCTGACCCCGTCAATATGGCTGTCCGGTCTCGCAAAATATATGTATTCAAAAATACAACGTGCTTCCTGTTCTTTTGGAAGACACATAGTCATATCAGACTGAATACCGCCTTCCGGTGAAATTGTTACCACTTCTCCCGGCAATACGTCTCTGACATACTCTGCATCAATGGTCTCCAAGGCACAGGTCTCAGAAGTAATGATATAAGCATTGTCACGTTTTCCGATCACAAGGGGTTTGAAGCCATATGGGTCTCTTGCACCAATCAGCTTACGAGGGCTGGCTACAACCAGAGCATAAGCTCCTTTTAACTTCTGGCAGGCTCTGCGTACTGCTTCCTCGGCTGTCTTGGAATTCAGACGCTCTCTTGCAATGTGGTAAGCAATTACCTCAGAATCAATGGTGGTCTGGAAAATTGCTCCGGTATATTCCAAATCTTTGCGAAGCTCCTTCGCATTGATGAGGTTTCCGTTGTGTGCCAATGCCAGCGTACCTTTTACATAATTCAATACCAGCGGCTGTGCATTCTCACGGGTGGAAGAACCTGCAGTGGAATAGCGGACATGACCAACTCCGATATCACCCTTCATTGCTTCTAACTGTTTTCCG
>OLQH01001858.1_pt1 | contig 14383 bp, 13 predicted proteins | sample 1672671 | NCBI WGS metagenome assembly OLQH01 (sample SAMEA3136712, study PRJEB25190) | human gut metagenome
ATCCCGGAACAGTCCGCGAGAGCGGGGAAGGGCTGATGCAGAGATTCCGTGAGCATGCGGAAAGCTTTCCCACGGTTTCTATGAAGCGGACCACAGTTACAGGGGTGGAAAAAGAGGGGGATATCTTCACCGTCCATACCAGAAGAAGAGGGGATTTTCAGGCAGCATGCGTTATTCTGGATCTGGGAACCAGGCCCCGGGTTCTGGGGATTCCCGGGGAGGAAGAGTTTGCCGGCCATGGGGTTGCCTACTGTGCCACCTGTGACGGGGAATTTTTTAAGGATAAAGAAATTTATGTGCTGGGAGCCGGGGATCAGGCCATTGAGGAGGCGGATTATCTCACACGTCTGGTTAAAAAGGTTACGGTGATTGTTCTCCACGAGAAAGGACATCTGGACTGCAATGAGTTAGCAGCCCAAAAGGCTTATGAGAACCCCAAAATTGATTTTGTATGGAATGCAACGCTGGCTGAAATCCGGGGCAGGGACTGGGTGGAATCCCTGATGCTGAAGAACGTTGTGACAGGAGAAATGAGGGAGGTAAAGACAGAAGGACTCTTTTCCTTTGTGGGCATGGTGCCCCAGACAGACTTTGTAAAGGAGCTGGTACACTGCGATTCCTCCGGGTACATTCCTGTGACAGATAAGATGGAGACCTGTATACCGGGGCTCTATGCAGTTGGGGATTGTACCCGCAAATTTTTGAGGCAGATTGTGACCTCTGCCGCGGACGGGGCTGTGGCAGCAGAGGCTTCCGGCCGATATACCAGTGAATTAGAGCAGATTCGGGGGATATTAAGTCCGGATTCAGGAAAGACAGTCTTTGTATTCTATAATCCCTACCACAGCGAGGAGATTGAAAAGGTGACAAAGCTGGAGAGAATGCTGGGGGAAAGCCAGAAGGTTTACCGCCAGGATATTACACGGCAGAGTCTGCTTTATCAGGAGCTTGGCCTGAAAGAGACTGTGGCGGCAGCATATTATGAGAATGGACAGCTGATAAAGACAGAGAGCTTTCAGCTGTCTAAATAAAAGGTAAATATAGCCTGAGAAGCAGGCAGGAAGAATGGAGGATATGAATTATGGGACAGCCGCTTGTCTTTCCCCACGGGGTAACTGTATACCAGCCGGAAAAGTGCTGGAATGGATATACGATAGTTCCGCTAATTAACGACGGAGTCTTGCTGTTTGACATGAACGGAAATGAGATCAGGAGATGGAAGATGCATGCCATGCCGCCTAAACTCCTTCCGGGGGGATACGTAATGGGACTTTCCGGATACCGCCACCCCGATTACGGCATGCAGGATGGGGTAAATCTTATTGAGATAGATTACGACGGTAATATTGTTTGGAGTTTTGATCATTTTGAGGAGATTGATGACCCGGGACGGGATCACCGCTGGATGGCAAGGCAGCACCATGACTACCAGAGGGAAGGGAACCCGGTAGGCTATTATGTGCCGGGAATGGACGCAAAGCCTTTGGATGGAAATACCCTGATTCTGGTACATCAGACCATCAGGAATCCGGGGATCTCCGACAAAAAACTTCTGGACGATGCAATGATAGAAGTGGACTGGGAGGGGAATATACTCTGGAAATGGTCTGTCAGCGAACATTTTGAGGAGCTGGGGTTTGACGAGGCAGCCAGAAATGTGCTGTTTCGGGACCCCAATCTCAGAACCTCTGACGGAGGCGTGGGTGATTATCTCCACATTAACTGTATGAGCTATCTGGGGCCAAACCGCTGGTATGATTCGGGGGATCAGAGATTCAAGCCGGAGAATATTATTTTTGACTGCAGAGAGGCTAATATTCTGGCAATCCTTGATAAGGAAACAGGAAATATTGTCTGGAAGATAGGACCGGACTTCACGGCCGCCCCTGAACTCTTGAAGCTGGGGTGGATCATCGGTCAGCATCATTTTCATATGATTCCCAAAGGACTGCCAGGGGAGGGAAATCTTCTCGTCTTTGACAACGGAGGCTGGGCCGGATACGGTACGCCCAATCCCGGCTCCAGGATCGGAACCAAAAATGCGCTCAGGGACTACAGCCGTGTGCTGGAGCTGAATCCGGTCACGCTGGAGGTGGTATGGAAGTTAACGCCTAAGGAACTGGGGCATGCTATTCCCACAGATGCCAGCAAATTCTACAGTCCTTATGTGAGCAGCGCCCAGCGCCTGCCAAACGGAAATACACTGGTCACGGAGGGATCGGACGGAAGGGTGTTCGAGGTGACGCCGGAATATGAGATTGTATGGGAATGGATTTCTCCTTACTATTCCCACAATGAAAAGGGCCCGAAAAACAACATGATTTACAGGGCATATCGGTATCCCTACGACTATGTGCCCCAGGAGCCAAGGCCTGCGGAGATCCCCATAGTCCCTGTAGACAACACTGCCTTCCGTGTCCCGGGTGCGGGAGCCCTGGGGGCCAAAACAGTGGTTGACGTGGAAGGGACTCTGCCCTACTATGACGATGTTGCCCTGTGCGTAGCTACAGACGATGAAGAAGATATGACAAAACGGGAGAAGGTGTTTACCGTAGACACCGACTTCTTCCGGCCGATCACGATGCAGGAATGGGAAGGGGAAGTGCTGAAGGAGGAAGAAATCCCTGTCCTTGTGCTTTTTGGGGCGGAGCGCTGTGTCCACTGCAAGGCACTTCATCCGGTGCTGGAAGAGGCTTTGCAGGAAGAATTCCAGGGGCGGTTCAAGGTCTGCTTTGTGGATGTAGATGCCGATAAGGCATTGGCAGAAGCCCTGCATATAGGCGGTATTCCTGTGGTGGCGGTATTCTGCAGAGGAAAAGAAGTCCTCAGATTCCAGGGGGAGAAAGACTACGACGATCTCTGTGATATTTTGGACAGAGGGCTGCAGCAGTTTTGAATTTCCGGGGCTCTTGCCTGGCGGCAGGGCCCCTTGGGGCCTCTGCCATAGAGATGCTCTAAGACAAAGCCGGCGTTCCCTGGGGAGTACCCCTTATATGGGACAGGCAAAACCTGCCCCATTTTCGCTGTTTTCGGCCTGCTCTGCCGGAAAAATCTTCTCCGGGTATGCCGGTTTTGTCCTGGGGCATCTGTGCAGTACACTTTGAGTACAGATTGCATTCCCCCCGGATATAGAGTATGATGATGTTAACCTTTAATGTACCGCAAACGCAGTGCGCCTGTCTGCAGGGGATGCGTTGAGAGGTGCCCGTGGGTAAGTTTTCCATCAGGAGGAAGGAAACATGCATCAGCCCCCCTTTGCCGATCTTTGCCGGGAACACGAAATCTACAGCCGGTATCTGAAATACAAAACCTATAAAGCAGCCAGCATCATCTATTCTCTGGGGGATCCCATCGATGCCTTTGGGATTGTAACAGACGGAATCCTGAAAGCGGAGACAGATACCGCCGGAGGGGAAGAGATGTGCAGTGCTTACTTTGAGGAAAAGGATATATTACCTGAATTTTTATACTTCTCTGGCAGGAGATCCTACACCTATAATCTGGTGGCGGCCAAAAGAACTACAGTAGCCTGGATGCCTGCCTCCAGGTTTGTTGAGATGATAGAGGAGGATACCCGGATGATGTACTCACTCCTTCTCTACGTCTCTCAGAGGGGGCTGAAGAATCAGCTTCAGCTTAACTGTCTGAATTATCAGACTATTCGTCAGAGAGTGGCCTTTTGGCTGGTTGGGATGGATCATCTTTATGAGGACGGACAGATTCCCCTCCCTGTGTCACAGACTGTATGGGCCAACAAGCTGCATGTAAGCAGATCTTCCCTGAATCAGGAACTAAAGAAGATGGAGGCCCTGGGATATTTCCGGAGAAATCCCCGGGGGCTGAAACTGCTGGATGCGGAGGGGCTTTCTGGTCTGCTTTAGGGTGCAGACGAGAGCGCCAGACCGCATTCCAGTGCAAGTGCCATATAATTATCTGCTCCGGAAAGACCGTAATCTGTCAGATCCCTGGGCTGCCATACGCCCCCGTCAAGGCTGTCCGCACCGTAAAAAAACTGGGCGAAAGGAACCTTTCGGTATCTGGATACTGCCAGCAGTGCGGAGTACTCCATATCAACAGCAATGCAGCCCTCTTTTTTGCGCTCTGAGATCCGGGGGGCGGTCTCCCGGTATATGGCATCTGTAGTCCAAATCATTCCGGACGTATAGGGACAGCCCCAGCGGTCCATACAGCTTTGAAGGATGAGGCTGCTCGCTGCATCAGGCTTTAACTGGATATCTCCGGGATAATAATGGTAGCTGGTGCCCTCATCCCGGACAGCTCCGGTGGGAAGGATCAGACGATTCCCCACCTTTTTTTCGTCCAGGACTCCGCAGCATCCGAAAAAGACAAAGCGTTTTCCGCCCATAGCAATGATCTCTTCCAGCCCGCAGATACAGGCCGGAGCACCTACCAGAGAGAGATAAAAGGCTAATCTTCTGCCTCCGTAGGTGATCTCATAGACTGGATTTCTGCCGTTGGCAGTATATAACCAGGCAATAATCCGAACGCCGTCCATGGATGCGAACTTATCAATGATAGCTTTGGAAAAGGTAGAGATACATACCTCCGGAAAACCGTTTACTGGCTGGACAGAGTCTTCCGGGTTAATTACGGCTGCAGAGGGCAGCTCCTTCTTATAAAATACAGACGTCATAGGGGATTCACTCCTTTCCTGTAAGTATCAGCCGGATCTGGCTGAGGATTCTTTTCGGTATCCGGGGATCTACCGGCATAAGCTTGCTGTACATGCGTACCCCCTGATAGGAGAACAGTATCAAGTCAATCACTGCCTCCGTATCCACAGGCAAAAATTCGCCTCTTTTTATCCCGTATTCCAGTAAACGTTCCCACATCTCTGCAGACTGACGGTACTGCTCATACATGGAATGGTCATCCCCGGAGTATTCAGGGCTGCTGAAAAACTCATACAGTGCAACACTTAATGAACTCCCGGCATCTGCCATCTCCGATTCGTAGCGTTTCAGCACCTCATCCAGGATGTCACCTGCGGGAACACCCTGTTCCATCTTACCGCCGAAATCGTCGGCCTGCTGTCTCATAAGGGAGTCCACGATTTCTATGAAAATCTCCCGTGTACTACCGTAATGCCGGTACAGGCCTCCCCGGCTCAGGTGCGTGCGTTCACAGATGTCTTTCATTGTCACATCTTTGAATCCCTTTTCTGCAAACAGCTGACAGGCGCTCTGACAGATTGCCTGCCTGGTTCTTCTTCCCTTCTCTCCCATAGTACAACCTCCAATAAGCGACATGAGTGTCTCTATATTATGAGACATATGTGTCGCAAAGTCAAGAGGATTTATTTAAAACTTTTACAGGTTATTTACTCCATCCCCACAAGGTATTTAACCCGTCCGGCATATACTTGTCTCAGTAAAGGAGAGGAAGTGAAAGAAAATGCAGATTACCAGGCAGAAAATAATGGTCATTTTACTGATAGTTCTCTTATTTGCAGGGGGTGTGTTCTGGCTTTTTTTCCGGCCTGCCCAGGTATCCCCTGTTCAGACCGGAAACGGCATGGTCCTGGATATGGATGCAGAGGATTGGGAAAATCAGCTGGAAGGCCAGGCAGAGGCAGAAACTTCAGGCATTAAGATACCCGGATATGGAACAATTACTTTTCCGGCAGATGAAAAAGAGGTACAGCTCACCCTTGCTAACCCAGTAGAAAATCCCTGCTATTTTCAGTTTGTTATTGCCCTGGATGAGACAGGGGAAATACTTTATACTTCAGACCTTATCGAACCAGGAAAGGCCATTAAGAATCTCACGCTGGCCCGGGGTCTGGAGGCAGGAGAATATGAGGCAGAGATTCAGGTTCACACATTTTCCCTGGATACCCAGGAGAAGATGAATAATGCAGTGGTGCGTACCAATGTTTCGGTACAGTGACAGGAACGGTTAATACAGATATCCGCCCGGGAGTTATCTGTTTTAATAGAACTGCAGGATCGGAGAGGGCTATTTCTGTCTCCGTCTGCAAATTCCATATAGTATGAGGAGGAAATATTTTTATGAGAAAAAAATTAGCAGCAGTGTTAACCATGGGCCTTATCTTAGGGACATCCGGATCTGTTTACGCGGCAAATCTGGAAAGTTCAGAGACACAATTCACTTGTACAGTAACCAATGAGCCTTCCTATACGGTCAGTATTCCGTCCAGCGTTACTATGGCTGCAGATGGAACAGACGTGGATATTACAGTGACAGATGTAAATAATCTTCAGGATGGGCAGAAGGTTTCCGTGACCGTGGCAGGGACAGACTTTTCTTTTGACCAGCTGGTTTTGAGCGGCAGGGACTCCGGTGGAATAAACAGAATCCTGGGGTATAAGATTCAGAGACCGGACGGCACCTTAATAGAGTCCATTGCAAACGTATCTGTGGCCAAAGGACAGGAGATTGTGTCCTTCACAGAAGACGGGACAAAGACATACAGAGCAATTCCCGAGATCGGACCTACGACAGTAAAAGGAGTTACCTATACCGGCAGCCTTACCTATGGAATTGCGGTGGCAGACGCCGAATGAAACAGGGAGATCGTTCCTGATGAACCTGGGTCACAACAACCTGCTTATCCAAAAGAAGGGCAAAACAGAGCAGGCGTGTGGTCCCCCTCAGGGGTATGGGGATATGGGAAGACTGGGTACGCAAAAACAGCAGATACCGGGGACGTCATGAAGGCGCCTGTCTGGCTGCTGGTGTGTATACTGGGAGCAGCCGGGATCGTCTGCTTTCGAAAAAAATGCATCTAGATGCTTAATGAATACGGGCTTCCCTTACCGGGGAAGCCCGTATTCTCTGAGGATACAGAAACGGGTGGAATAAAGGCCGGACATAAGGGAGGCCGGGCTGTCACAGAGCAGTGAAGGCGCTTTCCCCTCTTCAATTACAGTAATGCCTTCCTGCATCCGCCGTATCTTCATCCGCCGGATATCCCCCTCCGTGAGGCCAGAGGTATTCCCGAGACGTTCAAGCTCTCTGCAGAAGACTTCCCGGGGCAGCTGGCCGGTAAAGTTTCCCAGATGCAGGATGGGAACTGTCTCACAGGCATCATCCAGGAGGTTTTGATAGATGGGATGTTCTTCCAGACGCTTCATTAATTCTTCTTTGCTGTTAAACGTAATGGATATTTCCCTGTTCTCTGTGAGATCCAGCTCCTGATATTTCAGCAGGAGCTCCTGAAAGATATCCGCATAAGGGGAATACCCCATAGATACATGATGCAGGCTGTCCCAGAATGCCCGGTCTGTGAAATACAGAAATTCTGTCTTCCCACTGTGCTTTTTGACATATTGGAGCAGGACATCCGGAGAGGGGTATTCACTGGTATTCCTGGAAATAAACACCTCCGTCAGAGAACGGGCCATGAATTCCAGGATCGCCACGTGGCGGTTAAAGAAAACCTGAGTGTAGGAAAAATACCGGTTCATAAGAAACTGATCGGCAATGGAGATCCCTTTCGAGTGAACACCGATGATCTCCGCATCCTGATACATGGTTCTGGCCAGACTCCTGAGAAACAGACCCAGCTCAAAGCCGCCGTAGCTGGTTCCGGAAAAGGTGGCATCCCTCATAATATAATCGATTCGGTCGGCATCCAGCTCCGAGTGGATCAGCTGCACCAGGCCAGAGATGCCGGGATTGCGCTCCACATTTCCGGTAATAATGTCACAAATATTATCAATCTGAATCAGGGAGGATCCCCCGCAGTGTTTCTCAATAATTCTAATAATATCTTCATCATGGCGGATGACTTCTCTGGTAATGTGCTCATGGTGAAATGGATTGGGAGATTCCTGCATGTAGTCCAGGCTGGGATGATCCAGGCCATTCAGACTGTTTTGTACCTTGTGCTTCTGATTCACAAGAATATTTTCCGGATCCCGGGGGAGTGATTTGTAAGCCTGTTCTCCCACATGAGAGAGGGGATAGTGCCCGATATCGTGAAGAAGGCCTGCCAGCCGCACCAGCTGCCGCTCCTCCCCTGTATAGTTCAGCTGTATGGCCATCTGGTCGGCAATGTACATAACCCCCAGGGAATGGATAAAACGGGTATGCTCTGCGCCGGGAAAGATCCAATTGGTCAGGCTCAGCTGCTTGATGCTCTGCAGGCGCTTGAAGACGGGGAGCTCTATAATCTCCTTCTCCACAGCAGTATATTCAATAAATCCATGTACATTGTCCAGAATCTTGTCTACAAAACGGATGTCATATCCACTCATCGGTTCACCTCATATCCAGTCTTTTTATCATATTTGGCTCGGTTATTGCTATTATTTTGTATTTATTCTATCATCAGGTGCTTGTGAGATCCAGTACAATATATGTCCTTCCGGCAATACACGGGGATTCGCGCAAAAAGCAGAATATTGCACCCTTCGCCGGATGGCTGTGAATCTTACAGAACAAAATAGAGAAAATGTATATTGACAACTTGATTTCACGGGAATTATACTTCGTTATAGCAGCAATTATTTGCAGATAAGAAAGAAGGAGAAAAGATATGGCAAGCATCAGAGATGTTGCAAAAGAGGCGGGGGTAGGGGTCGGTACAGTATCAAGATTTCTAAATGACAGTGGTTATGTATCGGAAGAAGCAAGAACGAAAATTGAAGATGCAATGAAAAAGCTCGACTATACACCGAATGAGCTGGCAAGGAATCTTTATCATAAAAAGACAGGAATTATTGCAGTGCTGGTGCCGAATGTCTCTAACCCTTTTTTCGCAGAATTTGTGGATTGCGTAGAGTCAGAGCTGTATAATGCCGGATTTAAAATGATGCTGTGTAATACAGAAAAAGAAAGTAATGCTGAACTGGAATATTTAGATATGCTGAATCGGCACATTGTTGACGGGGTAATTACAGGCGTCCATTCTTTGAAGGTAGAAGAATACAAGAGAATCCATAAGCCGATTGTTGCTTTGGATCGTTACCTTGGAGAAGAGATACCGGTGGTAGCGGTTAACCATAAGGAAGGCGGAAGGCTTGCGGCGGAAACTTTAATTGAGAATGGATGTAAAAAGATTTTGCATTTTATTGGCAATACAAAGGTGGAATCTCCCTATCATGAGAGGCATTATGAGTTCGAGAGAATTATGAAGGAAAATAATATCCGGACAATTTGCTATGAACTGGAATGGAATCGGCTGGACGCTCAGTATTACAGAGAGGCAGTAAAGGATGTTATGTCCCAAAATATAGACTTTGACGGCGTTTTTGGGGTTGACAGGCTGGCCATAGAATGTATGAATGAAGTAATAAGAAGGCATAAAAAGGTTCCAAGAGATGTAAAATTTGTGGCTTACGATGGAACATATATTACAGAAATGGTTGAACCGGAATTAACAGCAATCGTTCAGCCAATAGGAGGGCTGGCAAAAGAATCTGCCCGCTTAATTTGTAAATTAATTAATGGCAAAATTTATAAAGACAAAAATATTATATTGAATGTAGAATTAAAGAAGAGAAAAACAACAATTGTTTAAGAGAAAAGCAACAAAAAGTAATTAGAAAATTTTGTAGTTATGTACAAAATATTGTATAAGACATAAAAAAACATTGACATCGGGGAATGAAAGAATATAATGAGATTAAAGAAATCGAATAGTGCACATTCGTGTTGTAAGTGTTGTGGAACGCGTTCCACAGCGCTTACAAAAAGATTCGGGACATATTTTATTTTTTTATCAGGTATGGAACGGGTTCCACAACACTAATTTTAAGGAGGATAATTATGAAAGTAAAGAAACTTAGAAAAATTTTTTCTGCAATGTTGGTAAGTACATTGTCATTGAGCCTTATGGCGGGCTGCGGAGACAGCAGTAACGAAACTAAAACAGATGAAAGCGGTGCAACAGTTATTAAATTTGGCATTCATGTGGCAAACCCGGAAGAACAGGAGCCGGTTACATATAATATTGTGCAGGCATTTAATAAAGCAAATGAAGGGAAATACAAAGTAGAATTTGAGGCGGCTGACACAGAAACACATTCAAAAAATATGAAGCTGAAGGCAGAAGACGGAACACTTCCGCAGATTTTCTGGATTGAGGGATCTGAAGCTTCCGAGTACAGTGAAGCAGGTGTGTTGATGGATCTCACAGAGTTTTTAGATGCAAATACTGAGATTAAGAAGGCTCTGGGGGGGATGGAGGCAGCGTTTAAGGACGATAACGGACAATTTGGTCTTCCATATCAGTGTAACGTACAGGGTATATTTTATAACAAAGAACTCTTTGATAAGGCAGGAGTTTCTTATCCCACAGATGATACAACTTATGATGAGTTTGTTGAAATGATCAAAGCATTAAAGACAAGTGGAGTTACTCCATTGGCAATTGGAAGTAAGAACAGTGGTTTTGCCATGTGGGAGTTTAATGAATTTCTGGCCAGATATGGGTGGGAAGATAATATTGAGAATATTCTATCCGGATCAGATAAATTTAATAATGCAGAACTGCTTGCTTGTTTTGAAAAGTTAAAGGGCCTGAAAGACGCAGGTGCTTTCCCAGACAACATGGCGACCATTGAATATTTTGATGCTAAACAGCTTTTCGACGGGGGAAGTGCAGCAATGTTCGGGACCGGTCAGTGGGATTGCGCAGAGTTTGATGAGAACATTGGCGATAAAATTGGTTTCTGGTGGGGACCAAAGTTTACGGACACACAGGCGGAACAGAATATTGCGATGAAAGTTCCGTCTGCACCTATTGGTGTCAGTGCAGCGGTTGCGGATGACGATAATTTAAAAGAGGGTGTTTATAAATTCCTCAGCTTCTATTATGGAGAAGAAGCGGCAGAATTATCCTATGAAGGCTCTATTTTCCCGGCAACCAATTATGAGGGTGTGGCAGCATCTGATTCACAGTATGCTATGAACGCAATGCTTGAAGCACTTGCAGATGGCTGGGAAAGTCCGGAAGCAGCGCCGGACCTTACCGTTCGCTCGGCAGTACAGGAAGCATTGTATGATGGGATTTTCGGAGTACTTCAGGGAACATATGAACCCGCTGAAGCGCTGGATAAGATGGATACAGCATTGGCAAACAGTCAGTAATATATAAGGATTCTGCCAGCTGCTTAGGATGAAATGGCATCTGGCAGATATTTCTGTAAGAAATGGGGTAACCGTATGCATTGGTTAAGTAAGAAAAGATATAAAATTGGTCTCATGATTCCCACATTACTTGTGTACAGCGTTTTTATTATATTACCGATTGCTATTGCTGTTTACTATAGTTTTACAAAGTATTCCGGAATCGGAAAACCAAGATTTACGGGTATAAAAAATTATGTAAGGCTGTTTCAGGATGAATTGTTCTGGAGCTCATTCAGGAACACGATGGTTATGTTTATTCTGGCTTTTGTGTTATTGCTTACATTGTCCTTTTTGATTGCGTTGCTGCTGAATCATAAGCTTAAAGCCGTTGACCTTTCAAAAGCATTAATTTTTTCGCCGGCCATTATCGCTCCAATCATTGTAGGTATCATATGGGTTTATATATTGGATCCGAATATCGGTATTTTAAATAACCTTTTGGACGCAGTGGGAGCAGGTGCGCTGAAACAAAAATGGATTGGCGGTGAGTCTTTATCACCGTACAGTATCGCTATTATTTATTTCTGGCAGCAATTGGGATATCTTGTGACAATCTTTATCGCAGGGCTTAAGATGATTCCCATGGATATATTGGAGGCTGTTAAGATTGACGGGGCAAGTGGTCTTCAGGAAATACGCTATGTAATTATTCCCATGATGCGGACAACGATTTCTACGGTAGCAGTATTGATTATCACAGGAGTATTTAAGATCTTTGAAATTGTTCAGCAGACTACCGGAGGAGGGCCCAATCATTTATCAGAGACGCTGGTAACATACAGCTATTCACAGACGTTTTCCAGCAGTGATTATGGATATGGAATGTCTCTGGCGACAGTGACGTTTTTACTTTCTCTTTTGATAACAGCTGTTTATTCGGTTCTGACAAGGGAAAGGGAGGGATAGGATATGATCAATAAAAGAAAAAGGACAGGTATGTATGTTTTAATGGCATTGAGTACAGTACTGGTTGTATTTCCTTTTATATGGATGCTGATTCTCTCTTTTAAGACAAATTCAGAGATATTATCTTCGCCATTGTCCCTGCCAAAGACACTGAATTTTGACAATTATAAGCATGCACTGGAGGTATTGAATTTTCCTAAATTGTATGGAAATACCATATTTGTATGTGCTGTTTCCCTGGTTACAGAGCTGATTATTACGTTTTTAAGCTCGTTTGTATTAGCAAGAATGGAATTTAAAAGTGCAAAAACAAGGAAATTATTATATGGGTTTTTAATCATGGGATTGTCCATATCTCCATTTATTCTCTTGTTTCCTGTATATAAGATTAATGTGTTTTTGGGATTAAGAGGAAAGATGGCGTTAATTTTCCCTTATGTTGCAACATCTATTTCGTTTAATACATTATTGTTGGTGGGATATTTGAAGGCATTGCCTGCGGAGATAGATGAGGCGGCTGTCATAGATGGCTGTTCTATATGGGATCTGATGATGAGGGTGATTCTGCCCATGACAAAACCGGTAATTGCTACGATTGTAATATTTAATGTCCTTTATATATGGAATGAATTCCCGTTTGCATCTGTTATGTTAAGGGATGCTTCGGATTATACATTGTCCATGGGTGCATCCTTCTTTAAGGGAACGTATACCGTAGACTACGGTGGAATTGTGGCGTCAAGCGTTATGATCATTATTCCGGAATTAATATTCTATGGACTTTTCCAGAAAAATATTGTAGAGGGTATGACTGCCGGCGCAGTAAAAGGCTAAAACGAAAAGGAGAGAATAAACTATGAGTAAAGTATCAGGATTATTTCAGGATTTAACAACAATTAAGAAAGCCAGAAACGGAAGACTTGCAAGTTGGGATCAGAGAGGGAAAAATCAGGATTACTGGGAGATACCGGCGAAAGAAAGCATTGTACTGGGTGAAGTAGAAGGGCCTGGGTGCATCACACATATATGGATGACTTCATCCTGCCGAAAAGTAAAGGCGCCAAGTATTCTGGACCCGGTCCTGAATGCATCTGCGGCTCCGGTTATGGAGATTCACCCGGCGCTTGGTGTTATCTGGGATGATTATGATCCCTTTTATTATAGAAAGGCACTGATTAAAATAACATGGGATGATCAGGATACTCCAAGTGTCCTTGCGCCTTTGGGAGATTTCTTCTGTATAGGTAACTGCTATCCGGGAAACTTTAGCTCTCTTCCGTTTAACGTATCTCTAAAACCAGAAGAAGCCGGACGTTATGGGGCACCCTGCTCTGTATCATGTTATTTCCCCATGCCATTTAATAAAAAAGCAAAGATTGAAATCGTGAATGAAAATGATTTGCCATTCATCTTATATTTCAATATTGATTATGAGATGTATAGAGAGCCTTTGGACGAAGAGACGGCATATTTTCATGCCTGCTGGAGACGTGAAAATCCCTGTGACGGATGGGGTCCGGATGTGCAGACCAATTCGCCCGAAGTAAATAATGTAACAAACTTGAAAGGCGAAGGGAATTATACGGTTCTGGATGTAGAGGGGACGGGCCATTATGTGGGATGTAATCTGACAGTGAAGCATTACCAGGGAAGCTGGTGGGGCGAGGGCAACGATATGTTCTTTATTGACGGAGAAGAATATCCAAGCCTTAACGGCACGGGAACAGAGGACTATTTTAATCATGCCTGGGGAATGCAAAGAAATGCATATCCATTCTTTGGAACAATTGTCCATGAGGGCGATACCGATGGGTTCCAGGTATCATACAGATTTCATATTACGGATCCCGTTCGCTTTGAAAAGAGTTTAAGGGTAACAATTGAGCATGGACATGCAAATCATTTATCCGACGATTGGAGTTCTACCGCTTATTGGTATCAGACCCTGCCCACAAGTAAGGAAATTACGATTCTTCCCGTGGAAGAAAGACTTCCGAATGTTCCGACTCTGCCTTCAAGAGAACTTAATCTGCCGGAGATGACAGATGAGATGAAGGCCGCAAGAGAGTCATGGGCAAATCGTTGGGAAGAATACAGTCCCGCAAGACAGAAACAATTCAGAATAAAAGAAGAAAAAGCACGTCGTGAGTCTAAGCTTAATACAGATTTTGCCAAAAAACTTCGTGATGAATATAGATAACGTGGAGGAGTCTTATGTCTAGAGAACTGATGCAACAGAATATTGAGAAGGCCCAGCAGGAGATTGATGCAAAAAAGGAGATAGTTAAAAATGGTGAGATGCGTCAGCATTATCATTTTATGCCCCAGACGGGTTGGATGAATGATCCCAATGGAC
>OLQH01001859.1_pt1 | contig 14356 bp, 11 predicted proteins | sample 1672671 | NCBI WGS metagenome assembly OLQH01 (sample SAMEA3136712, study PRJEB25190) | human gut metagenome
GTTCCTGGAATTGCCCCGTATTTTTCTGCCATCTGTGCCTGATGTCCATACTTGGCAACTGCAATTATCTTGGTAATACCCATGGAGCGCAGTACCTGAATCATGTTAATTCCGATAATCCCGCATCCCACAACGGCAACGGTATCTCCCAGCTGGGGTTTTCCTATCATTGCCCCGTGAACGTTTACCGCCAGGACATCCAGAATTGCCCCCTCCTCATAACTCATAGAGTCCGGCATTGGGTATACATGGTTTTCATGTACAATGGAATATTCTCCGTATCCTCCGGGCAGCATCCGCTTCATAGGCATGCCCACATGTGACACGCCGTCCAGACACAGCTGATACCGGCCGCTGAGACACATAGGGCAGCTTTTACCAAAATCTATGCAGCCATGAAGGGGTTCCACTGCAACACGATCCCCCACTTTTACCCGGGTCACGCCCTCACCCGTCTTCACCACGTCACCGGCATTCTCATGGCCCAGTACAGCAGGAAACAGTTTGTCCGGCATCTTATCTCTTGTCTGCCCCCGAAGAGCCATCAGATCCGCACCGCAGATCCCGGCCGCACGGTTGTGTACCAGAACCCAGCCTTTTGGGGGGCTTGGAATCTCTACTTCTTCATAGGATAATCCCTCGGGATAGACGCTTCCATCCCACACAATGGCCTTCATTTTTTCCTTTGCCATTTATTCTCCTCCTTTATACACAGCAGTATTGTTTGAGTTCTGCCATAACAGCTGAATCATCCCCACCTTTGAGGGTTACCCCGGATATCACAGGATAGCTGGGAAGGCTTTTGGCAATGAGGGGAAGATCCTTAAGACCGCTGCCTGATATAATACATACTACAGAATCGCCCTTTTCGATCACGCCTTTTCTCCGCAGCTTCTGTACTCCCGCGATCACGGAGGCACTGGCAGGTTCTCCTATCACAGCTTCACTGGAAGCCATCAGCTTCAGCCCTTCCAGAATCTCTTCATCTGTCACTGCTTCCGCGAGACCATTTGTCTTCCGTATGATATCAAGAGCCGTTACCCCTTCAAAGGTCTCTGTATCCGCAATGGCAAAAGCGATGGTTGATGCCTCTTCCCAGAGCTTTGTAGCTTTTTGGTTCTCCCGGTACGCCCTTACAAGAGGCGCACAGCCCGCTGCCTGAATCCCTGCGAATCTGGGAATATGGGGAATCATCCCCAGCCGGAACATTTCCTCAAACCCCTGGTATACTTTTCCAAGAAGAGATGCCCCGCCCACCGGACAGAACACCCAGTCCGGAGCCTCAAACTCCATCTGTCTTCCTATTTCATAGGCGATGGTCTTATACCCCTGAGAAGCCCAGGGGTGATATTTCATGGTTGTGCTCACATTTTCCCAGCCCATTACAGGGACTCCCTTCTGAACGAAATGAATACACTCTGCAATACTGCACTCCATTCCTATCATCCTGGCCCCATAGGTCTGTATCTGCCAGGCTCTTTCCCTCACTGCCGCGGTGGGCAGGAGCACAAAGCAGGGCAGTTCACCCTTAGCCGCATAAGCTGCCACCGAGCCGGCGGCATTTCCTGCAGAGCCCAGAGCCAGGGATGCAACTCCTTTCTCCTTTGCCATAGTAACTGCAACTGTGGAAAAGCGATCTTTGTAAGAACCGCTGGGATTCAGTGTTTCATTTTTCAAATACAAGTGTTCCAGACCCAGCCTCTTACCCAGCCCTTCAGCCTTCAGGAGGGGAGTATTCCCCTCTCCCAGGCTCACAGGCCGGATACTGGGTTCATAGGGGAGGAGCTTCTGATATCCCCATATCCCCTCCTGACTTCCTGCCCGCAGCAACCGGCAGAATTCTTCTTTCTGCTCCTCCAGACGGTTGTCTGAAGCTATGGAGCCTCCGCACCTGGGACAGATATATTCATCTCCCTCCCCCTCCCATGGAGTATTGCAGGTCATACAATATAGTGCCAATACTTCTGCCTCCCTTCTATCCTCTATAATAGCCCCATAAGGCTGCATCAGCGGTTAAAATACTGCTGCAGACGTTTTACGGCTTCTCTGATTTCCGTCTCCGAGGAAGCATAGGACAGCCTTAGATATCCCTCTCCGTAAATGCCAAAGGCTGGGCCCGGGGTGGTCACCACCTGTACTTCTTTCACAATATCAGCCGCCAGCTGGGCAGAAGTAAGTCCAGTATCCTGTATATTCGGAAATGCATAAAAGGCTCCAAGAGGACAGCGGCAGCTTACATTTTTGCACCCGTTTAATCCCTCTACAAGTATATCCCGGTTTCTCTGGTATCCTTTCACCATTTTTTGTATGGCCTTTTCCGTATGATTCAATGCTTCGATGCATGCATATTGTGCGGCCGCGTTCACAGAAGAGGTAACCTGCTCTATGATCTGAACCATGGCGCCTATCGCCTGTTTTGGTCCGGAGGCATATCCCACGCGCCATCCGGACATGGCAAATGTCTTGGAAAAGGTATTTACTGTAATCACGTGCTCCTTCATATCAGGAAGAGAGGCCGGACTTACATGTTCCGCACCGTCATAAAGGAGACGCTCATATGGTTCATCAGAAATTATGGTCAAATCATGCTTCCGTACAAGTTTACAGATTTCCTCCATCTCCCCTCTGGATATGACACCTCCTGTAGGATTGTTGGGAGAATTTAGCACCAGTACCTTTGTTTTCTCTGTAATCCTCTCCTCAATATTCTCCTTTGTAGGTACAAATCCATCTTTTTCATAGGCAGGAACCGGCACCATTGTTCCGCCTACAAATTTAATCTGTTCCGGATAATTGGGCCAGGACGGAATGGGCACCAGCACCTCATCTCCCGGGTTTACCGTAACCATCATTGCCAGAAGCACTGCCTCTACCCCTCCGGCTGTGACAATTATTTCTGTTTCCGGATCCGCCTGTATCTTATTTTCCCGCAGTAATTTCTGGGATAATGCCTCCCGCAGTCCGGGGATCCCTGCGTTTGGTGTATACTTTGTATATCCTTTATACAAGGCATCTCTTCCCGCCCCGATAACATTGGGGGGTGTGGGAAATCCAGGCTCCCCAATACAGAGATTGATCACATTGTCATATTCCCGGGCCAATTCAAACATAGCCCGAATCCCGGACACCGGGGGATTCAATCCTCTTTCGCTTAAATGCATAGTAGTCCTCCTTCTCCAATGAATAAAATACTATCAGATAAAATATCCGTCCAAAAACTTTCCTATTTCTTCCCCCAGATAGTTTAAAATTTTTTCGCCCTTTTCCCGGGAGGCGTCCTGACATACTCCCACATTTCCGTAGGGAGATATGTCCCGGAACCTCCGGTATACCGTCACACGATTATGGGCAAACATATCCGGATGGTACCAGTCGTTCCCCTGTGCCAGGGAATAATTTTCCCATCCATCCCCTACCAGGTGAGGATACAATGCCATCATCATAGAGGTCTCCATCTCTCCGGCATGTCCGATTCCACCCAATGGGCTGTCTCTCAGCGTCTCCATAAACTCAGTCATAAAATCCCAGTACCTGAGCATTGCTACAGAGCACTGGGGAAAAGCAATTCCCAGTTCATTTACAGCCGTGTGCACGGCCGGGGAATTTCCACCGTGGGACACCACCAAGACTGCCTTTGTAAACCCCGCGGAAATCACCCCTGACATCACCTCCGTTATCATAGCTGCAAGGGTCTTCTGTGTCAGGGTAATACTGCCCGGAAAATCCATGTGATGGGCTGAGAAGCCATAAGCAACAGACGGCAGCAGTACTACCTCCCGGACTGCACGCTCTGCTGCCCTTCGCATCACAGCCTCTCCCAGATACACATCTGTACCCAGGGGCAGATGCAGGCCATGCTGTTCACAGGAGCCAATTACCAATGCCGCCACCCCTTTTTCAGCCATGGCAGAGCATTCTGATGATGCAAGATCTCTCCATTCCAGTAACATTCAATCGCCTCCAATCATTAAGTCCTCGTGGCACATTAGCTCAGATCTTCAATGGTATTGATTACCGGAATCTCCAGTCCCTCTGGTATATAGGCGCTGCTGTCCTTTAACCCATGTCCGGTGAGAAGACATACACAGGTATCTCCCTGTTTCAGGATACCCTGTTCCTTCATCTGCCGGACCGCTGCAACCGTAGCTGCAGAGGAGGGCTCCACAAAAATACCCTCTTTCTGTGCCAGGGCTCTGCCTGCCTCCAGAATCTCACTGTCCTCAGCGGTTAAACCATAGCCGCAGGTTTTGCGGATGGCTTCCACGGTAATATCCCCGTCTTGTTCGTATCCCAGCAGAGGATCACTGATGGCGGAAGCCACACTTCTGGGATTTTTGCAGCCGATCACCCTGCGGTTTTCCTGCCATGCCTCTGAGATAGGCGCACAGCCCTTTGCCTGAACACATACCAGCCTGGGCAGTTTTTCTGTGCATCCCATGTCCTTCATTTCTGCAAAGCTCTTATAGATTCCATAAAGTACTGGCCCTGCGCCTACGGGTATCACGATATAGTCCGGCACTTCTCCCATCTGGTCAAAGATCTCGTATCCGATTATTTTATATCCTTCCAGACCAAAGGGACTTAGAAACGTAGTGGTTACATTCATATATCCCTTCTCTTGGGCCATCTGCACCGCCGCCCGGTAAGAACAGGAAAAGTTTCCCCGCACCTTAATAACCTTTCCTCCATAGGCTATGGCCTGGGCTACCTTTCCCACAGGTGTGGTCTCAGGCACAAAGATAATGGTATCGATCTCTCCCTTGGTACCGTAAGCCCCTGTGGCAGCTCCCCCATTTCCCGAGGAGGACACCACAATACCCGGACAGCCATACTCCTTAGCCATACTGACGCAGACAGATACCGAGCGATCCTTAAAAGAACCAGTAGGATTTGTCGTCTCATCTTTGAAAAACAGTCCCTCAAGGCCAAGCTCCTCTCCCAGAGTTCTGCTCTTCTTTATCTTAGTGCACCCCTCCTGAAAGGTAACTATGTTTTCCTTCTTCACAGGGGGCAGTACCCTTCGGTAATCCCACATAGATTCCTTTCCTTCACCCTTCAGGGCGCGCCCCGCCTCTCTGAGATATTCTCTCTCATACGCAACGGTTAAAATACCGCCGCACTTAGGGCAAAGACTTTCCTTTCCCATAGGAAAGCGCTCACCGCAGGAATGGCAGATAAAATACACTTGTTCCATCACAGTTACTCCTTTCTTTTATGCCCGGCTGTCATGCAGGGATATATAAATGTTCAAAAGCCTCTCCGGCCATACGCAGCTGCATGCCGCCGTCCTGCAGCTGAAACAGTCCATGTCCCGGAAGAAACAGATCCACTTTCAGATCCATCACCTCTCTCACACATCTGGCATAGGCATGAATATCCGCCCCCGGTATCAGCTGGAAGCTAATCTTTCCACCCATCATCACCAGATCACCGCCGATAAAGAACCTGCGTCCCTTCACAGTTCCGTAATAGCAGATTCCCCCAATGCTGTGGCCGGAAGCGTCAAAAAGCTCCATATGAATGCCATCTTTCTCCCAGATACCCGGTACGGCCATCTCATCCCACCGACACGCTGCCAGACGGTAATCCGGGGGATAAAAGCCTGCATCCCTGGCCACATCCAGTCCCATCACAGCCTCATCGCCTCTGGCAAAGGCCTCCGCCTCCGCCTCCGGCACCACTACCTTAATCCCATACTCACTCTGCAGACGGGCGGCCGCTCCAATGTGATCTCCATGGCAATGGGTCAAAAACAAATAGGAGATATCCTCCATCCGGAATCCATCTCTTTGGATTTCCGCCTCCAAAAGCTCCGGCCGAATCCCGATTCCACAGTCAAACAAGGCCAGTTTGCCTTCGAACTCTACCAGATAGCAGTTACAGTCCAGCTCATCCGTAAGAAAAATGCCATTTCTCCCGCTTCCCACCAGGTAAACACCATCCACAAGCTTCATCTCAATCACCCAGCCTTTCTTCTTCGCACAATTTCAGTCCATACTCAAAAAAAGGCGAGAGACAGCACTTTGGCCTGTTCAGGTCCAAAGGACCTGCTGTCTCTCACCTTCTTTCACCCCATAGCAGGGAGCATCAGCTAATGGTAAATCCTCCGTCTACCACCAGATTCTGTCCCGTTATAAACCTTGCCTCATCAGACGCCATAAACAACGCCGCATTGGCAATATCCTCCGGTTCAATGATCCCCTGGATAGGTGCCACAGTTTCCCACTTGTGATAAAACTCTGCATCGTGATCCAGAAGCTCATCCACCATAGGGGTCCTTGTAGTCGAAGGAGATACACAGTTAACCCGGATTCCGTACTTTCCATTCTCCACAGCCATCGCTCTGGTAAATGCAAGCATTGCTCCTTTTGTAGCCGAATAGGTTTCCGCACCGCATCCCACTACACCATTGATGGAGCAGCAATTCAGAATCACGCCTCCTCCCTGCTGTATCATATGAGGAATTGTATATTTACAGGTAAAGAAAATGCTTCTGATGTTAATGTTGAATACGCTGTTCCAGTCTTCTGTCGGCACATCCGGTACCGGTGAAAATTTGTAGGGAGATGAGTAGCCCACACCGGCATTATTAAAAAGAATATCAATTCTTCCATATGTTTCAATGGCTGTATCCACCAGACGACGGATATCCTCTTCCTTCTGGACATCCCCTAAGACGTAGATGCCTTCTCCGCCGGCGTCCTGTACCATTTTCCATGTCTCCCTGGTATTCTCCTCTCTGCGGCCGTGTATTACCACCCTGGCTCCTTCCCGGGCAAATCGGAGGGCTGACGCCCTTCCGATTCCCCCGCCGGCTCCGGTTATAATCGCAACTTTATCCTTTACTCTCATGTCATCGTACTCCCTTACATCATCAGTTCAGATTTACACTGACACATCTTTCCTCGCTCATCTCCAGAATAGACCATTTACCGCCGCTTCTTCCATATCCGGACTGACTTCCGCCGGCTCCCCCTGCAGGGAAGGTCCAATCCCAGTAACTGCTTCCGGAATTAATATTTACATAGCCGAAACGCATTTCTTCTGCCATCTGCATACCTTTTTTCAGGTCTTCTGTGTAAACGCCCGCAGCCAGGCCATATGGACTCATAGCTATTAAGTCCATAATCTCAGACTCCTCTTGAAAACGCACCAGCGGTACTACAGGTCCAAACGTTTCTTCTATATTTAAGAGGGCATCCTTGGATACATGATCGATTACGGTTGGATATAAATAATGTTCCGTAGGCGCACCTTCCACCTTGCCCCAGTGCTCGCTTACTACCTTTGCACCTTTATCAATTGCATCCTGGACATGCTCCATTACAGTGTCAACGGTGCTTCGGTTATGTACCGGTCCCATGGTTGTCTTCTCATCCATTGGATTCCCCACGACATAGCGATCCATCTTAGACAAGATAATCTTAACCAGTTCATCGGCTACGCTGTCATCCACAAGAACACGCTCTGTGCTGGTGCAGATCTGACCGGCATTGCCAAAGCTGCCCGCCAGAATGCCTTCCGCCGCTTTTTCCAAATCTGCGTCCCTTAGCACTACCACAGGTCCATTGCCGCCCAGCTCCATGAGGGACTTTTTGGCTTTTGCTTTTTCCATGATGTCATTTCCCGTCTTCGTGCTTCCCGTAAATCCTATGCCGGCTGTCAGAGGATGCACCACAGCAGCAGTCTTTGCTTCCTGAGAAGTTCCGATTACCATATTGATCATTCCTTTTGGAACCTCTGCCTCCTCGAAACATTTCATAAACAGGCTGGCAACTGCAGAGCAGCTCATAGGCGGCAGCCAAAGAATCGTATTTCCCGCTGCCAGCCCCGGTGCCAGATAATAGCAGGATGCCGTGCACAGGGGGAAGTTAAAAGGAGTGATGATGGTAAATACACCTACTGGTTTTCTGTAAGCGTAAACATGCACGTTCTTCTCTCTCACAGACGGAATCTCAGAAGACATCCATTTAATCTGTTCAGCTGCATCCCTGAATGCCAGAGCGCTTCCGCCGACTTCGCCAAGCGCTTCTGTATGATAAGGCTTGCCCATTTCCATGGCAATCATTTTAGCCAGTTCCTCTTTGTGCGCATCGATGGCATCCGCAATTCTAAAAAGCATCTCGGATCTCTCAAACACTGTCATTTTTTCCAGATTTCCCTTTTCCCGATCCGCTGCCTTCAGCGCACGGTCCACTTCCTCAAACCCTGCGGGAGTAACTGTTCCGATTACTTCCCCTGTGGCCGGGCTTACTACGTCTCTGGAGGAGCCCTCTTTTGTATACCATTCTCCGTCAATATACATTGGATAAATCATAGCTTCTGTCCCATTCCTTTCCGCTTGAATCACTTATTTGTTACCCAGCCATTCCAGTGCCTGTCCCCAGAACTGTCCGTAATATTCCCATGGCTGGAAGGATGCTGCCCAGTGGGGAGAACAGTCGCTGGCAAACGCCATTGCCCGTCCTTTTCCATACTCCCAGGTCACCAGCAGCGGATACTGATCCTCATCATCGCCGATGGTAGCCAGTACATCCGCACCCTCTTTTGGAAGAATTTTATTGAAGCCTTCGAATCCCGGCGCCTCATCCCACGGAATATCGGCCAGAATCGGATGGTCTTTTACTTTAATATCAATGGTTGTGCCTTCCGGCATCTCTACCCTGTCATCAAGTCCTTTCAGACAATTTACAGGCAGTGCCTCTTCAATAGGTGTATCATAATATCCGCCGTGTCCAAAACGTCCGCTGAAAGAAGTCCAGCCGCCGATCATCAAAAGGCCGCCTCCCTGGCGCACATAATTGCGGATAGCTTTCAGCCTGTTTGTGGTGGGCTGAGGTACGGAATCAATCCAGAAAGGATACAGTGACAACACTTCACACTCACAGTCACTGATGATAAGTGCATCGTACTTGGATAATTCCTCTACGGTCCTTGGAAAGTCACCAATTGCCTGCTCACCGGTCATATGTGTCACTTCATGGCCTCTGCTGGTCAGAGCGTCAATCAAAGGCTGTCCCCAGATATGATGGGTCATCCCTTTTACTTCCAGATTAAATGGGGAAGCCATAAAAATAGGTCCGATTTTGGTACAAGCGTCTCCTGCTTATAAAATTTTCATATAAACCCCTCTCTTTCTTACTTACATAGTTTATAATAAATTTAATAGTTCCTCAATTGTCTCTGCCGTCGGCGGTTCCTGCTGTCCGGAAGGGATACTGCTCTTTAGTCCGCTGCCCGTAGCCAGGGATATGATCACATCATTCTTATGTAATACCCCCTCCAGACGCAGCTTTCTGGCTGCAGCCACTCCGGCGGCTCCTGCCGGCTCAGTGTACAGTCCTTCTCTTCCCATTAACGCCCTGGCTTCCAGAATCTCTTCATCTGACACGATAACAGCTCTCCCCTGGCTTTTGTAAATACACTCCAGGGTATACGCACCGTCCTGGGTATAGCCCTTAAGCTCATCGTTAAGCCCCGAAGCTATCGTAGGTCTTGTCATATTCCACTCCTTCACATCCCATGCCTGTTTAAAATAAGCATCCGCGATGGGATAACAGCAGTCAGACTGCACTCCAATCAGCCTGGGAATCTTCTCCACCACACCTTCTTCCTTCAGCTTCAGAAATCCATGGTAGATGCCTCCCAGAAAAGGACCGGCTCCGATGGGAACCATAATCCAGTCTGCCGGTTTATCCAGCTGCTCTGTCAGTTCTCTGCATATGCCTTCATAGCCCGCCCACACATAAGGGTTAATATATGTGGTGGTCAGATTATACCATTTCCTGTCCTGGGCCACCGCCTTTGCCCCCTGAAAGGAATCACTGTAATTCCCTTTCATGCGGATCACCTTAGCCCCATAGGCAGCTGCCTGGCGTACCTTTTCCATGGAAGTGGATGCAGGCACAATTGCCGTAACCGGCATTCCCGCCCTGGAACCATACGCAGCTGCCGAAGCACTGGCATTTCCCGCAGAGGCGACGATAATCTTTTCTACTCCAAGTTCTCTGCTGTGTGCCAAAGCGAAGGCCATCCCTCTGTCCTTAAAAGAACCTGTGGGATTCATGAATTCACATTTTATGTAAACTTCATCCAAATCCAGCTCCTGGGCAGACCTCAACAGAGGGATCAGGGGCGTGTTTCCTTCCCCCATCATACGGTGCGGCTGTTCTGCCTCCTCCGGCTCAAAGTGAAGGATTCCCCCGCACTTGCAGCATGCATAGGCAGGCTTCTGTTCCTGAACTGCATTGCATTTTACACAGATAAGTTTATGTCTCACGGTAAGCCCTCCTGTTATTCCCTTGGATCTTATCCGCGGGAATTACCGCTCACTGATATAGCAGTAAATCAGCGCTGTAAATAATTTCATACAGTCTACAATATCCTGTTCCCTGCAGAATTCATTGATCCGGTGTGCCTGGTCCAGGGAACCGGGGCCTAATAATAAGGTAGGAATATCGCAAAGCACAGAGAACATACTTGCTTCCGTACAGGCACGGAACACAGATACCGCTGGTTCCTGTTCTGTAATTCCTGCCAAAAGTTCTCTGCAGTCCTCTACCAGAGGATGGTCCCGTTCAATAAGGCTTGCCGGAAAGAACGAGCGGTCCAATACTTCTCCCCACTCTCCCACTGCCTTCTGCAGCTCCTCTTTGATCCTGTCAGGGGTCTCCCCGGGAAGAAGACGTCTCTCCACCTCAATCTCACAGGCATCCGGCACTGTATTCAGGCGGATTCCCCCTTTTATGGTTCCGATACAGCAGGTAGCCTGTCCCAGATATTCATTCCGAACTTCACTCAGACTGTCTGCATAGGCTTCGATTCTCCTGATCACTTCCCCCATCTTATAGATGGCGTTGACGCCGTTCCAAGGTTCACTGGCATGGCAGCCTACTCCCTTGGTTTTCACATACCAGGAACTGAATCCCCGGTTGCCCAGCTGAATCTCACATTGTGTAGGCTCTGCAATTACAGCACAGTCTGCCTTCAGTTTCTTTGTGGACAGAATATGGCGGATGCCCCGATTCATATCCTCCTCGTCGCTGACCAGAAGAACCATGATTCCCCGTTTGGGCTCTACTTTGGCAGAGCCGATCAGGCTTGCCGCCGTGAGTATTGCTGCACATCCTCCCAGCATATCGCAGCTGCCTCTTCCGAAAAGCACACCGTTTTCTCTCTGTGCACCGGAAGGTTCCCGCTCCCACTCACCGAAGGCCGGGACTACATCCATATGCCCGTTCAGTATCAGTGCAATATCCTCAGGGTCTCCATACGTAGCTGTTACATTGCAGCGATTGGGCTCAAATTCTTCCACCTCCACCTGAAAACCTGCCGTCTCCAGGATTTCGGCAGCCACTGCTGCTGTTTCCTTCTCATTTCCCGGCGGATTATAGGACTTACAGCGAATCAGGCGGGCGGCACAGGTGATGGCCGCCTCCTCCCATTCTTTTGTCATATGTTCCCTCGTCCACCGGATACTCTGCTCTCTCTTTGCCTCTGTTTTCATACGCTATGCAACCTCTCCAGATCCGGATTCTCCGGAAGCAGCTATCATGATCTCATCCTGTGTCAAATCCTTCACACAGTCAAATTCTCCTGTCTTTCTTCCCTCATAGAGTACAATGATTTTGTCACTGGATCCCAGAACCTCTGGCATCTCAGAGGAAATCATAATGACAGCAATACCATTTCTGCACAGATTTTCTATTATCTTATGAATCTCTGCCTTCGCCCCTACGTCGATCCCTCGGGTAGGCTCATCCAGAATAATAATCTGGGGATTCCTGCACAGCCATTTGCCCAGGCATACCTTCTGCTGGTTACCGCCGCTGAGCTTTCCGATCTTCTGATCCATAGATGGTGTTTTTATGGACAGTGCATCTATGTATTCTTCTGCTATACTGGTTTCCTGTTTGCCGTCAATCCAGGTTGCCTTGCTCACCCATGGAAGGGATGCCAGAGTCATATTCTCTCTGATAGACAGAAGGGGTACAATTCCCTCCCGGCGTCTGTCTTCTGACACATAGGCAATACCTGATTTAATGGCGTCAAACGGGTTGCGGATATCCAGCTTCTTGCCGTTCAGATATATCTCTCCTCCATCCGGCTTATCCAGACCAAAGATACATCTTGCAATCTCTGTTCTTCCTGCGCCCATCAGGCCGCTGAAGCCGAGAACCTCTCCCTTTCGCACGGCAAAGCTGATAGGCTCAAATACCCCTTTGCGGTACAGATCCTTAACCTCAAGAACCACATCACCGGGCTCAAATTTTTCTCTGCTGAATACGTCTGACAGCTCACGCCCTACCATGCTCTTAATGATCATATCCTCCGTCACTTCTGATACCGGAGAGGACATTACGTACTTACCATCCCTGAGTACCGTAATCTCATCGGCAATTTCAAATATTTCCGACATACGGTGAGAGATGTAGATAATTGCCATTCCCTGTTCCTTCAGTTCCTGAATAATTTCAAAAAGTTTTTCCTTTTCAGCCTCCGTGATCGCTGATGTAGGTTCATCCATTACGATAACCCAGGAGTTAGACCCGATTGCCTTGGCGATCTCTATCATCTGCTGCTGACCTACCGTACAATCACCGACCTTTTTGTTTTCGCTGATATTCAGATTAAACCGGCCGATTAGCTCTCTGGCTTTTTTCTCCATATCTTTTCGGTTTACAATAGGACCTGTTCCCTTCATCTCCTTGCCCAGGAAAATGTTTTGTGTGATACTAAGCTCCGGAACAAGTGCGAATTCCTGGTAAATAACCGAGATCCCCAGCTTCTGAGAATCCATAGGAGAATGGATGGATACTGGCTTTCCGTCAATATAGATTTCTCCGCCGTCTTTTTTGTATACACCGGATAGGATTTTAATTAAAGTGGATTTGCCGGCGCCGTTTTCTCCCATGAGTGCGTGTACCGTACCTCTTTTGACCTTCAGATTCACTCCGTCTAATGCCTTCACACCGGGGAACTCTTTTACAATTCCGCGAAGTTCCAGTTCCTTGGCTTCTTCAATAGAGATATCATTCTTATGACGGGAATGAACCTCTGCGGCAGCAGCTTCCTTTTGGGCCTTCTTGTCCTTGCTGCTAACCTTCACTCTCTCCTTGCTGCTGTATTGATCCATATAGACAGATACTACAATCAGCAGACCTTTCACTACATAAGAATAGTAGGGAGAGATTGGCATCATACCCAGACCTGTAAATATCGTTCCGATAATCACAACACCCAGCATGGTACCAACCAGAGATCCGGTACCGCCCATCAGACTGGTGCCTCCGATAACAACAGCAGTGATGGCATCGAACTCCATGTTCTGACCTGCCAGAGGCTGTGCTGAGAGGGCGCGCCCTACGGTTACCACCGATGCAAAGCCTGCGAATAAACCGCCTAATAAATATACAATTACTGTATGTTTAATTACTTTGATTCCAGATGCCCTGGATGTGACAGCATTGCCGCCCACCGCAAAAGTCTTTCTTCCAAAAGTTGTCTTGTTCAGCACCAGATACATAATCACAAACAATACTGCCAGATACAGTAACGATGCCGGAAAAGAACCAAAGATATTTTTCTGTCCAAACCAGTTAAAATAGTCATTTCTTACAACTACACGTTTTGAGTTTGTCAGGTAAATGGTTAATCCTCTGGATACAGAGGTCATAGCTAATGTTGCCATGAAGGGGCTTATCCCCAGTCCACCAACCATCAAGCCGTTTGCAGATCCTGCTGCAATACCTACAATAATACATACCAGAAATCCGCACAGGGCGGTTCCTAATCCTTCACCCCCAAGAGACTGCATTACAATAGCGCCGCATGCCCCGGCAAGGGCAATGTTTGCACCGGATGACAGGTCCGTACCTGCCAGCATAATAATAAATGTAATACCCAGGGATAAAATTGCCAATGATGTGTTTTGACGAATAATATTAAAAAACGTTCTCACCGAGAAGAAGCCCGGAGCCAGAAATGAGAAAACTACTATTAAAATCAAAATAATCGCAAGCAAAAATAGGTATCTCTTGATCTGTTGGTTTTGAAATATTTTACTCTTACTTTTGTCCATGCTCTGCCTTCTTTCATGCCTTTTTAGAAAAGAATATGCGGCAGCCATGAAATTCTGCCGCATATTCTTTTTTCAGCCTATCTTGCTAACTTAGAAAAGAAATCCCTATTATTTCTCTTCAAAAGCAGACAAATCATCAAATAACTCAATACCCTTGTCAGGATTTACGATGTTCATTCCTTCGTAGCCAATTCCCAGTTCTTCTACTTTTGCTTTCATATCATCGTTCATGATAAAATAAGACTCCAGATAGTTCTTCTGTTCAACAGTCTCGCC
>OLQH01001860.1_pt1 | contig 14343 bp, 11 predicted proteins | sample 1672671 | NCBI WGS metagenome assembly OLQH01 (sample SAMEA3136712, study PRJEB25190) | human gut metagenome
CTGATATCTTATCACATCCGTTGCTGTTTGTCAACAACTTTTTTCATTTTATTTTTTCTCGTTAATTCCGAGAAAAAATAACGCAGAAGGAGGGATTTGAACCCTCGCGCGGCGCAAACCGCCTACACCCTTAGCAGGGGCGCCTCTTCAGCCACTTGAGTACTTCTGCTGAATACTTAATTGGTATTCAATTTAAGCGCACTTATCTGTGACGCATTGTTAAGTATACTAAAACAATCTCTGCTTGTCAACTGTTTTATTCAAATTTTTATAACTTTACATTTTCATATTGCTCGATCGTATCTTCAATCCTTTTTTTCACCAGCGCTGCGATCTCAGTACTCTTCATATCCTTATATTCCTCATACATCAGAGGCTTGAGATAATGAACCTGCACAGTCAGTTTTTCAATAGAATTCGTATCAAAGGATTTATAGGAATCGATCAGCGCTACGGGAACAATTGGACATTTTGCTTTCATGGCACATTTAAAGCTTCCCCCCTTAAAGTCAAGAAGCCTGTTTCCCATCTTACTTCGAGTACCCTCCGGAAAAATCAGATAAGCTCTTCCTTTTTTTACTTCTTCTGCCACCTCAAGCATTACCCGCATGGCCTGACGCACATCTTCTCTGTCCAGAGCAATTGCCTTCATACAGGCAAAAACCTGTTTCAGAAAAGGAACATTGGCAACCTCCTTTTTCATAACCACGGAAAAAGGTCTGGGGCAGGGTTCCATAATAGCCAGCACATCGTAGAGTCCCTGATGATTTGGATAAAAAACAAAACCGTCTTTTTCCGGAATGTTTTCCACCCCATGCGCATCAATGGTGATCCTTCCGCCCCAGTTTGCCCGTCGGTCTATATATTTGAGCATGGCATATCTTTCTTCTTCCGTATATTTTTCTACATGTCTGGCATAATAGCAGAGTTTAAACCAGCCATAGGGCACAAAAATAAGATTTCTCAGAACCATAAAAAGTATTCTTTTCATTTTGTCTCTCCCCGAACTCGTATTTTAAATCAGTATACCACTTCCGCCCAAATGCGTCTACCTGATTTCTTCTCTCCTGCCGCTCTCCTGCTGGTTTGTACAGGGTTCCAGAATGACGCACTGATTTTCTCTGGATGCGAATACTTTCTCAAATCTTTCTTTTTCATATTCAGTAAGGCCGGTAATGGGATCAGCAATCGTTACCGTATCTTCTGTATATCCCACCAGCACAGCCCCATGATCATTCTTGCTCCACTGCACATAATCTCCGTCCGGTGTATACCAGCCATGAAGCTCCTTTCTCGGATTCATATAGGTAGTAACCCAGACCACTACCGGGACATCACGGCTCACATAAGAATACAGTTCTTCCGGCTGTGTTCCCGTGATATCCACTGCCCGAAGACTGCTTTTTTCTTTCTTCAGAAAACGGTTTGCCGCTGTCACCACAGCTCCTGTCCCGCAGACATATCCCTTCTTTTCTCTGGGATCTCCGATAAAATACCTGTTCAGATCACTTCCATAATATTTTCCATCGCTTCCCATCTGTACATCATAATCTCTCCGGGGAAGATACGTAAGCGCCATCTCCATTTTATCTGCCTCCAGTCCATAATACCGGAGAACCATAGTCATAGCGGTAATCTCACACCCTGTGGGAAGTTCCGGGTTCTGCAGCGTAATCTCAAAATTCTCGATCGTATGCTCCTTCAGATCCTGACTTTCTACAGTCTCTTCATACACGATAAGAAAATCCTCCTTAAGATTCTGCACTCTGGCCGTTTCTGACGCCTGAACCGTAATCTGATCGATCAGATTCTCCGTCGTCTCTCCGGGATTTAAGATATTCTTATAAGAATAAATCCCTGTTTCTTCACTGTAAATCCAGTCTTTCCGATTATACCCTTCCCTTCCTTCATAGAGGCAGACCAGATCCACACTTTCTTCTGCTTTTTTCAAAAACACGCCGACGCGGCAGGGGACACTGTTATAATTCTTTACTGTCACCTGCCGCTCGTATGTTTCCCTCTTTCCCGGTTCTATGGGATTTCTCAAAGGATATTTTTTGTATTCACTTACAGATTTCTGTTCTTTTGCCAGCGCCGCCCGGCTTCTGTTACTCTGTCCCGTAAAAAAAGCTGACAGAAAAAGCAGCAAAAGCCCTGCCGCCAGCATTATTTTTTTCTTTCTGCCCATATTGTCCCCCGATCTTCCGAAAATGTATTTTCTTCATTTTCTTCCTATCGGTTTCATATGCGGCTTTTGATCTGATTATTCCTGTTTTAATACTTCCTCATAGAGATTTTTTCCTTCGCAGTCCATTACTACAATAGCCGGAAAATCTTCCACTTCCAGTTTCCGGATAGCTTCCGCTCCCAGATCATCATAGGCAATTACTTCCGAAGCCAGGATCCGCTTGGAGAGGAGCGCACCTGCTCCGCCTACAGCTGCAAAGTAAACAGCTCCATTTCTCACGATTGCTTCCTGTACTTCCTTTGTCCGCTTTCCTTTTCCAATCATGCCGCGAAGCCCCAGATCAAGAAGTTTCGGCGCATACTTATCCATCCGGCTGGCTGTCGTCGGTCCGGCAGAGCCGATGGGTCTTCCTTCCCGCGCCGGAGAAGGCCCCATATAATAAATAATATTTCCCCGGATATCAAAAGGAAGATCCCTTCCCTCGTCCAGTGCTTCCTGCATCCGTTTATGCGCTGCATCCCTTGCCGTATAAATCGTTCCCGTTATGTATACGTAATCTCCTGCCCGGAGGCTTTTCGCATCTTCTTCACACAGAGGCGCCTTAATATATCTGTCCATGCTCTCCCTCCTTAAATCACCCGCACTGCATGACGGTTCACATGACAGCAGATATTTACTGCCACCGGAAGTCCCGCAATATGTGTCGGATACGTATTGATATTTACCGCCAGAGCTGTAGTCTTTCCTCCCAGCCCCCCCGGCCCAATGCCCAGATAGTTTATTTTCTCCAGCATTTCTTCTTCCAGTTCTCTGACATAGGGAATAGAAGAAGCTTGTTTTACATTTCTCGTCAGAGCCTCTTTCGCCATGCAGGCAGCTTTTTCAAAGGTTCCGCCAATCCCCACCCCCACTACCATGGGCGGACAGGCATTGGGGCCGGCATCTTTTACCGCCGTCAGAATCGCCTGTTTTACTCCCTCGATCCCGTCTGCCGGCTTCAGCATGAAAATCCGGCTCATATTTTCACTTCCAAATCCCTTTGGCGCTACGGTAATCTCTACCTGTTCCCCGGGGACAATTGCATAATGAATGACTGCCGGCGTATTATCTTTCGTATTTTCCCTGATCAGAGGATCCTTCACCACAGATTTTCTCAAAAATCCTTCCACATACCCCTGGCGGACACCTTCATTGACAGCCTCCTCCACAGAGCCGCCTTCAAAATGAACTTCCTGGCCAACCTTCAGAAAAATAACTGCCATTCCTGTATCCTGACAGATGGGGATCATATCCTCCCCCGCAATCTTCAGATTTTCCTGAAGCTGATCCAGAATCTGTTTGCCTAAATCAGAATTTTCCATCTCTGCCGCTTCTTTCAGGCAGCCCCTCATATCTTCTGTGAGAAAATGATTAGCCTCTATACACATTTCCTTTATGTTTTCTGTCAGTTTATCCACATGAATACTGCGAATCATCCACATCTCCTCCTAAAAATTCGCTTTTACAATGATTCTTTTCCTGAAATTCCCGGCTCTGTCATAGCATAGGGATTCAGGATCTGATCCAGTTCTTCCTCAGAGAGCAGTTTATCCCTCAGAATCAAATCCCGGATATTTGCCCCCGTGCGGATTGCCTCCTTTGCCACCTCAGCAGCTCTTTCATATCCCACGTACGGGCAGATTGCCGTGATAATCCCCACACTTCTGTCTACCAGCTGACGGCAGCGCTCTTCATTTGCCGTAATTCCCTTAATACAGTTATCTACAAGAGTGCGCACTGCAAAGGTAAGCGTCTCGATCGACTGGAACATATTGTAGAAAATAATAGGCTCAAAAGCATTCAGTTCCAGCTGTCCTGCCTCCGCTGCCATTGCGATCGTCATATCATTTCCGATAATATTAAACGCTACCTGATTCACCACCTCGGGAATGACCGGATTAACCTTTCCGGGCATAATCGAAGAACCGTTCTGCTTTGCCGGAAGATTAATTTCTCCAAATCCGGTACGCGGACCGGACGACATAAGCCGAAGGTCATTAGACATTTTGGAAAGATTCACCGCACAGGTTTTTACCATCCCTGAGACGGCCACATAACCGTCCAGATTCTGGGTTGCATCAATCAGATCATACGACTGGATCAGATCCAACCCTGAGATCTCCGCAATTGTCCGCACCACTCTCTGCAGATAATGAACATCTGCATTCAATCCTGTTCCAATCGCTGTTCCGCCCAGATTAAGCCGGCTCATCTCTTCCTTGGCATTTTCAAAACGGTTAATATCTCTGCGGATTGCCGCTGAATATGCCTTAAACTCCTGTCCCAGACGGATCGGCACCGCATCCTGCAGCTGTGTCCGCCCCATCTTAATTACATGGTCAAATTCTTTGGCCTTTTCACCCAGCGCATCATACAGCCTCTTTAACTGTTTCTGCGCACCGTGAAGCAGCTTCAGCGCGGTTATTCTGCCGCAGGAAGGAAAAACATCATTGGTGGACTGGCCATAATTGACATGATCGTTGGGATTTACAATGCTGTAATCCCCCTTTTCTCCTCCCAGAATCTCAATTGCCCGATTTGCAATCACTTCATTGGCATTCATGTTCAGAGACGTTCCGGCTCCCCCCTGGATGGGATCCACAATAAACTGATCGTGAAATTTACCTTCCAAAATCTCATCGCAGGCCTTCACAATAGCATCTGCCCTCTTTTTGTCCAGACGCCCCACTTCATAGTTGGTTATAGCCGCCGCCTTCTTAATCTGGGCAACGCTGTTGATCAGTTCCGGATGCATGGTAAGACCGGTAATATAAAAGTTTTCTGCTGCCCGCAAAGTCTGAACGCCATAATAAGCTTCTGCCGGTACTTCCTTCTGTCCGATGGAATCATGCTCTATTCTAAATTTTTTTGTTTCTGCTGACATAAAACAGGACCTCCTTATAAAACACAAAACTTATCTTTGTGTTTATTATAGTTCCGTCCTGTTTTATAATCCAATACATATATTTTTATAGGTATTATAAATAAAAAGTTATTCTCTTACCTTGGCAATACTGGCCACTGTAATATTTTCATCCAGATTCATCAGCTTCACACCAGAAGTAATTCTTCTCAGGATAGAAATATCTTCACAGCAGATCCGGATAATAATCCCCTCTGTGGTGATCATCATTACTTCATTCTCTTCATTGACAGCCTTGACGCCCACTACATTTCCGGTCTTTTCCATAATCTTGTAGCATTTAACACCCTTGCCGCCTCTCAGCTGAGGAACAAACTCACTAACAGAAGTCCTCTTTCCATAGCCTTTCTCAGAGACGATCAGAAGATAATCCCCCTGAGTATTTAACTGCATACCGATAACCTGATCATGATCCAGAAGGTTAATGCCCCGCACACCCATGGAAACACGGCCTGTGCTGCGCACATCACTTTCTTTAAACCGGATGCACTGCCCGAATTTTGTTACCAGAATTACATCCTTTTTCCCGTCTGTCAGCTTCACTTCGATCAGTTCATCATCATCCCGGAGCGCAATAGCCGCCAGACCTATCTTTCTCACATTTGCATAATCCATGATCGGAGTCTTCTTCACCAGACCATTCTTGGTCGCCATAAAGAGATAATTTCCCTCTTTATACTCCCGGATCGGAATCACCGCCGTGATCACCTCTCCCGGCTGAAGCTGCAGAAGATTGATAATCGCCGTTCCCCGGGCCGTTCTCGATGCTTCCGGAATCTCATAGGCCTTCATCCGGTATACCCGTCCCATATTGGTAAAGAACATCAAATAATGGTGCGTCGTTGTCATCAGCAGCTCATCAATATAATCATCCTCTATGGTCTGCATTCCCTTGATGCCCTTGCCGCCTCTGTTCTGGCTGCGGAAATTATCAACCGTCATCCGCTTGATATAACCCATCTTCGTCATCGTGATCACGGTATTTTCTTTTGGAATCAGATCTTCCATGGAAATATCATACTCATCAAATCCGATGGATGTTCTCCTGTCATCTCCATATTTCTCAGAAATGAGAAGAATCTCTTCCCTGATCACCCGAAGCAGAAGTTTTCGGTCGGCCAGGATTGCCTGGAAATAGCGGATCTTCTCCATCAGTTCTTTATATTCCGCCTCCAGTTTTTCTCTTTCCAGACCTGTCAGCGTTCGCAGACGCATATCTACGATTGCCTGCGCCTGTGCATCGCTTAACTGAAATCTCTCCATCAGCCTCTGCTTCGCTTCCTGAGTATTCCTGGAACCGCGGATAATGCGGATCACCTCATCAATATTGTCAAGAGCTTTCAGAATCCCTTCCAAAATGTGTGCCCGCTCTGTCGCTTTGTTTAAGTCATACTGCGTCCTTCTTGTAACAACCTCTTCCTGATGTTTTAAGTAGTACTGCAAAAGCTCCAGAATATTTAAAACCTTAGGCTGATTGTTCTCCACCAGCGCCAGCATGATCACACCGAAGGTATCCTGCAGCTGGGTATGTTTATAGAGCTGATTTAAGATTACATTGGCATTGGCATCCCGGCGCAGTTCAATACAGATTCTCATTCCCTCCCGACTGGAATGATCCGCAATGTTAGTAATGCCGTCAATTTTCTTGTCCCTTACCAGGTCTGCCATCTTCTCAATCAGTCTGGCCTTATTAACCAGATACGGAAGTTCTGTCACAATAATCTGGCTTTTTCCATTAGGCAGCGTCTCAATATTGGTCACAGCGCGCACACGGATCTTTCCCCGTCCGGTCCGATAAGCTTCTTCAATCCCTCTTGTTCCCAGGATGGTTGCTCCGGTGGGAAAATCCGGCCCCTTGATAATATCCAGGACTTCCTCTATGGTGGTCTCTCTGTCTTCCTCTACCTGATTGTCAATCAGCTTTACCACAGCGTCGATCACTTCCCGCAGATTATGCGGCGGCATATTGGTCGCCATTCCAACGGCAATTCCTGTTGTTCCATTGACCAGAAGATTGGGGTAACGGGAGGGAAGCACCACCGGTTCCTTCTCCGTCTCATCAAAGTTTGGAGCAAAATCTACGGTATTCTTGTTAATGTCCGCAAGCATTTCCATAGAAATTTTGCTCAGACGCGCCTCTGTGTAACGCATAGCTGCTGCGCCGTCGCCATCCACAGAACCAAAGTTTCCATGACCATCCACAAGCGGGTAGCGGGTGGACCATTCCTGCGCCATATTAACCAGCGCGCCGTAAATGGAACTGTCTCCGTGCGGATGATACTTACCCATGGTATCTCCCACGATACGGGCGCATTTTCTGTGCGGCTTGTCAGGACCATTATTCAGCTCGATCATGGAATAGAGGATTCGCCTCTGCACCGGTTTTAATCCGTCCCGCACATCGGGAAGAGCCCGGGAAGCAATGACACTCATGGCATAATCAATATAAGAATCCTCCATGGTCTTGATCAGATCCACGTCCTGGACTTTGTCAAAAATATTATCTTCCATTTTTCTCTCCTTCTGCAGTACAAATTAAATGTCAAGGTTGCGCACACGGTCTGCATTTTCCTCAATAAACTCTCTTCTGGGCTCTACTTTGTCCCCCATCAGAGTCGTAAAAGTCAGATCAATCTCAGAGGAAGCTTCCTCATCCATGGTGACACGCAGAAGTACACGTCTCTCCGGATCCATGGTGGTCTCCCACAGCTGCTCCGCATCCATCTCGCCCAGACCTTTATAACGCTGGATCTTATTATTTCCGTCACGGCCGATCTCCGTAAGGATCTTATCCAGTTCCGCATCCGAATAGGCATACCAGATTTTTTTATTTTTCTCTACTTTGTAAAGCGGCGGCTGCGCCAGATACACATATCCCTGCCGGATAAGCTCCGGCATAAAGCGATATAAAAAAGTCAGCATCAAAGTAGCAATATGAGCGCCGTCCACGTCTGCATCCGTCATAATAATAATCTTGTGATACCGCAGCTTGGTAATATCAAAATCCTCATGAATTCCCGTTCCGAAGGCGGTTATCATCGCCTTGATCTCCGCATTTCCGTAGATCCGGTCCAGTCTTGCCTTCTCCACATTCAGGATCTTTCCCCGAAGGGGAAGAATCGCCTGCGTAGCCCGGCTTCTGGCTGTTTTGGCTGAACCTCCGGCAGAGTCTCCCTCTACAATATAAATTTCACATTTAGATGGATCCTTATCGGTACAGTCTGCCAGCTTTCCAGGCAGAGACATCCCGTCAAGCGCTGATTTTCTCCTTGTCAGATCCCTGGCTTTTCTGGCTGCGTCCCTGGCTCTCTGAGCCATCAGAGACTTCTCCACCACCAGCTTGGCTACCGATGGATTCTGCTCCAGATAAATTTCCAGCTTGCCGGATACAACGCTGGCTACCGCTCCTCTCGCCTCGCTGTTTCCCAGCTTCTGTTTGGTCTGTCCTTCAAACTGAGGATCCTCTATCTTTACACTGATGATAGCCGTCATACCTTCCCGGATATCTTCACCGGAAAGATTCGGTTCGCTTTCTTTGAGCAGCTTATTCTTTCTGGCATAGTCATTAAAAGTCTTCGTCAGTGCACTCCGGAACCCCTCCACATGGGTTCCTCCCTCTGGCGTGGTAATATTATTTACGAAACTGTAACTGTTCTCTGTATAGGCGTCGTTATGCTGCATGGCAACCTCCACCATAACGCCGTCTTTTTCTCCCTCGCAGTAGATAATATCCGGATACAGCTCCGTATTTGAACGGTTAAGATAGGTGACGAACTCCTTAATTCCGCCCTCATAGCAGAAAGAGTTCTCCTTCTTCTCCTCCCCTCTTTCATCTGTCAGAACGATATGAAGTCCTTTGGTGAGAAATGCCATTTCACGGAATCGTCTCTTCAGCGTATCATAATCAAAAATCGTATCATCAAAAATCTCATCATCCGGCAAGAAGCTTACCATAGTTCCGGTTTTCTCCGGTTCACACTCCCCGATCACCTTCAGCTTATAGATTACATTTCCTCTCTCATATCTCTGACGGTAAATCTTTCCCTCACTGTAGATCGTAACCTCCAGCCAGCGGGACAGCGCATTTACTACAGATGCTCCCACACCGTGCAGCCCTCCGGACACCTTATATCCTCCGCCGCCGAATTTTCCGCCGGCATGAAGAATGGTAAAGACCACTTCTACTGCAGGGATTCCCGCCTTGTGATTGATGCCCACAGGAATTCCCCGTCCGTTATCTGTAACGGTGATGGAATTATCCTGATGGATCGTCACCTGGATCGTATCACAGTATCCGGCCAGCGCTTCATCCACCGCATTATCTACAATCTCATAAACCAGATGATGAAGGCCCCTGGTGGACGTACTTCCAATATACATACCTGGACGCTTTCTGACCGCCTCCAGTCCTTCCAATATCTGAATCTGATCTGCTCCGTATTCTGTACTCATGCTGCTCCTCCTAATTATTCTGAAACACCCTGCCGTCAAAGACTCGAAAAACACGGTTGATACGGAACTGATGATTGACAAAATCATCCAGTCCTGTACAGGTAATAAGTGTCTGTATTTCTTTAATACTTTTCAACAGATAATTTTGACGGCTGCTGTCCAGTTCAGAAAGCACATCGTCAAGCAATAATACCGGCGTATCATGGATCATCCGCTTCACCAGATAAATTTCCGACAGTTTCAGGGACAGTGCCGCCGTTCTCTGCTGTCCCTGAGATCCAAACTTCCGGATATCGATCCCGTTTACCTTTACGCAGAGATCATCTCTGTGGGGTCCCACGGAAGACATCTTAAAGCGGATATCCTTTTCCCGGTTCTTCCGAAGCACAGCCGCAAAGTCTTCTCTTCTTACATTCGGCTCATAAATAAGCTCCAGCTGCTCTCTTTCCCCTGTAAGATTCCTGTGAATCTCTTTGATAATCTCATTCAGCTGGGCAACAAACTCCTCCCGGGCAGTTATGATCTCACTCCCATAGGATAAAAGCTGCTCATCCCACACCTCCAGAGTCGACATAAGTTCCGGTGAAAATGCCAGATCCCTGAGAAGCTTGTTCCGCTGATTTAATATTTTGTTATAATTTGTCAGCTGTACAAGATACACTTTTCCCAGCTGGCAAAGTTCCAGATCAAGAAAACGCCTTCTTTCCCCCGGACCATCCTTTATAATCTGTAGATCTTCCGGAGAAAAAAATACCATGTTTACCACTCCAAAAAGTTCCGAAGCCTTTCTGATCGGTACTCCGTTAATGGCAATTCCCTTGCTCTTGTTCTTTTTCAGATGCATATCGATCCTGTGAGAAACAGATTCCCTGCGCACGATCATGCGGATATGCGCCTCTTCCTCCCCAAAACGGATCATTTCCCTGTCCTTGCTACCTCTGTGAGACTTTGTCGTCCCTCCCAGGTAGACAGCTTCCAGGATATTGGTTTTTCCCTGGGCATTATCTCCAAATAAAATATTGGTTCCCCGGTCAAATCCAAGAGAAAGGGTCTCATAATTTCTAAAATTCTGAAGTTCCAGTGATTCGATAAACATAACTTATTCTGTATCTGGGGCACAGATTTTTATGCTCTCTCCCCGGAACACAACCTCATCCCCGGCGAAGAGCTTTCTGCCCCGGCGGGTTTCTACTTCTCCATTTACCGTAACCAGACCATCCTGAATAACAAATTTTGCATCCACACCGTTTTCTACCAGATTAACGGCCTTAAGCGCCTGCCCCAGCTTGATAAATTCTTCCCTTAAATATAATTTTTCCATCGGTTCTCCTTATCTTATGGCACTAAAGTTGACCGGCAGGATCAGATAAATATAACTTTCCTTCTCATCCCGGATAAAGCAGGGGGCCTTCGGGTTCACCAGATAAAGAAATACTTCCTCATCGTCGATCACCTTCAGGGCATCAATCAGAAATCTGGGATTGAAACCGATCAGAATATCCTTTCCCTCTTTTTCAATATCAATATCCTCTTTCATGGAACCCAGCTGAGAATCAATCTTCAGTTCCAGAGAACCGTCTTCAATGTGGATAATGATCGGACGCTTATCTCCTTCTTTTACAAAGAGCGTCGCCCTGTCTATACAGTCCAGAAGTTCCTTCTTGTTCACTTTTACCTTCGTCTCGTAGTCACTGGAAATCATCTGGTCTGTCTTAAAATATTCTCCTTCGATGAGACGGGAAACAACTACGGTCTGATCAAACTCAAAAACGATATGATTGTCTGTGAAAAAAATATCAACCATACTGTCCATTTCACCGGCCAGAATCTTACTGATTTCTCCCAGTGTCTTCCCTGGAACGACAACCTTTTTGTCCTCATAACTGTCTTTCAGTTCAATCTTCCGGATTGCAATTCTATGTCCGTCAAGGGATACAACTTTCAGAATATTTTCCTTGATCTCAAACAATTCACCTGTCATTAATTTGTTGTTTTCGTTGGGTGCAATTGAAAAAATTGTCTGACGAATTAATTCTTTTAATGAGAATTGAGAAATAGTTACCGGGGTATTTCTCTCTATATAAGGTAAATAGGAGAAATCTTCTCCAGATCTGCCCGGAATTGTAAACTTTGCTTTCTCACAGGTAATGGTTGTATTCAGACTTTCATCTGTACTTATGGTAATATCGTTGTCCGGCAGTTTCCGTACAATCTCAGAGAAAATTTTAGCATCCAGAGCAACAATGCCTTTTTCCACAATCTCGCCTTCTACTCTGGTTTCGATGCCTAATTCCATATCATTCGATGTAAATTTTATTTCACCTGCAGAAGCGTCAATCAAAATACATTCTAAAATAGGCATTGTTGTTTTAGAAGGCACTGCTTTCATAACAATGCTGACGCTTTTTACAAGATTTGCTTTGGAACAGATTAGTTTCATAATGTGTATAACTCCCTTCTTGGAAAAATGCCGTGCATATATATAAATCTATAAGAAATCCGTAGTATTCGCCGTAGGGGATGTGAAAATGTGTAAAACCCCTGGAAACCGCGAAACTATCAACATTAACTTAAAGGATAAGTGTGTGAAAAAGGTCAGGATAAAATGTGTACACTGTGTGTAAAGAAACTGAGGCAAAAGTTATCCACAGGTTTTACACAAAGTATCCACGTATATAATGTGGAGATCTTATCCACCGGATCAAGGAGAAGGGTTGATCTTCTTCTTTAAGATAGAAACAGTGTTCTGAAGGCTGTCTGAAGTCTGCAGTTCTTTTTCTATTTTTTCAATTCCGTGCATAATGGTGGTGTGATCCCGGTTTCCCAGATATTTACCGATTCCTTTTAAGGGAACATTGGTCATTTCGCGGCAGAGGAACATGGCAATCTGACGGGGAAGCACTACTTTGCTGCTCCGTTTGCTGCCGGTGATCTCTTCTGAAGTAAGATCAAAATGTTCCGCTACGGTGGTGATGATAAATTCAGGCGTAACGATTCTCTGCTGATTGGGAGAAATAATGTCTTTTAAGACTTTCTCTGCCAGTTCCATATTGATTTCCCGTTTTTCCAGGTTTGCATACGCAATAATTTTGTTGAGAGACCCTTCCAGTTCACGAATATTGGATTTTACGTTTGTTGCAATGTATTCAATAATTTTGTCATCGATATTATAGCCGTCCAGTTCCTCTTTTTTCCGGAGAATTGCCATACGGGTTTCATAATCCGGTGGCTGGATATCGGCCAGAAGTCCCCATTCAAACCGGGAGCGGATTCTGTCTTCCAGGATTTCCATATCTTTTGGCGGCCGGTCGCTGGATAAGATGATCTGCTTATTAGAAGCCTGCAGGGTATTGAAGGTGTGGAAAAATTCTTCCTGAGTAGACTCTTTTCCTATAATAAACTGCACGTCATCGATAAGAAGAACATCAATATTCCGGTATTTTTCCCGGAATTTGCTCATAGCAGTATTGTTTCCGTTACGGATAGCGTCAATCAGTTCGTTGGTAAATTCTTCACTGGTTGCATAGCGGATCCTGGCGGAAGGATTTTTCTGCAGAATAAAATGAGCGATCGAATGCATCAGATGGGTTTTTCCGAGTCCAACGCCTCCGTATAAAAACAGAGGATTGTAGATTTCTCCCGGAGATTCTGCTACAGCGAGAGAGGCTGCGTGGGCGAAGGTATTATTTTTTCCCACGACAAAGGTATCAAACGTATACTTGGGGTTTAAGTTTGCGCGCTCACAGATCTGATCAAACTCTGTGGTTTCTTTTGGAACTTCGGCGCTGACCATATCCCCGGGCAGCGTAAAATCAATATCATATTCATGTCCGGTCAGTTCTGCAATCACTACCTTAATCTGAAGTGCGTATTTTTTGCTGATAATATTAAGTCCTACCGGTCCTGACTCGGAAGGAACCAGAATGTGGACCATATTACCTTCCACACTGTGTACTTTCAGCGGCAGAAGCCAGGTTTTAAAGGAAATATCAGAAACTTCATATTCTGTTTTTACCTGCTCCAGGATTTCCTGCCATTTTTCCATCACAATATCCATAAGTAGACTCCAATTCTATATTGAAATAAGATACACAGAATATCTCTACTATATCTTATAATAAATTTTACAAATAAGCAATGCCAAATTCAAACTTATCCACATTCTGGAGAGGGGTGTGGATAAGGGTGGATTGTGTGGAAAAGGAGAATTCGACAAAAAATGCCAAAAAATTTATGTGGATAAACTGGAAAATGAATTCACATTATCCAAATAGGGGAGAAATACCGGAAAAACAAGGGATTTTTAAATATGCATGAAATGATTATCCATAGTAAAAAATAAGTTATCCACAAGTTATCCACAAAATGTGGATAATCTTACGTAAACTGAGGGAAGGGAGATAAGAGTGTGGATAACCCGGAAACCGCTGAAAAATTAGAAAAAAACAGCATTTTTACTTGACGAAACCGGGCTTTCTGTATATACTTGAAATGATGTTTTCAAGCATACAGTGGATAAAGTTTCCCCTTAACGGGGCAGTAAATATGACGAAGGAGGTGCCTTACCTATGAAGATGACATTTCAGCCGAAAAAGCGCTCCAGAGCAAAAGTTCATGGATTCCGCGCAAGAATGAGCACAAAGGGCGGCAGAAAAGTATTAGCTGCCAGAAGATTAAAAGGAAGAAAGTGTTTATCAGCATAAGACCGCAGATATGTGGTCTTTTCTTCTCTGTATAAAAA
>OLQH01001862.1_pt1 | contig 14331 bp, 17 predicted proteins | sample 1672671 | NCBI WGS metagenome assembly OLQH01 (sample SAMEA3136712, study PRJEB25190) | human gut metagenome
CCCCATATATACTGGGGAATACATATCAAAATTTGCGTAAACTACAATCAGCACAGGCAGATTATGATGCAGCAGTAAAAGCGCTGGAAGAAGCGAACTCTGTTTTAAATACAAAAATTTCCGAAAGAGATGCTACAAAAGAAAAAGTGGCTTCCTTGGAAAAAGAAATCCAGGATGCCCAGAAAAGAAAGAATGAGGTCACTACCAAGATCCAGGATACACAAAGTGAAATGGGACCTTTGGACAGTGAGTACTGGACCGTTAAAGGTGAATTGGATCAGGCGAATACGGCTCTGGATACAGCAAAAAAAGAAGAAGCGGCTGCAAAGGACGATAAGGACAGCTACGATACAATTACCAAAGAAAAACAGAAAGCCCTGGAAGATGCCAAAAAAGCCCTGGATTCCTTTGATAAATCTGCAGTGGAAGCTGCCGGAGCAAAAGGATTCTTTGACAGCATGAATTACGGTGAAGAAGTGTTTGGCACTGTCAATAATGAGACTGGAAAAGACTATACCGTTATGGGAGGTGCACAGGATGCAACCAACCTGAACAATATGCTGGAATCCCTGAAATTTATCGACAAATGCAACGAAATCCGTAGAAAAGAAGGCCTTAGCGAATTGAAAGTTTCCCTAGAATTGATGGCAAAATCACAGTACGATGCAAACAATTCTGCATATTCCTATAGCCATCTGGAAAAATGGGGCTATGGAGAAAATCTGTTCTGGGGTTCTTCAGATGTGGATTTGGCATTTGATGAATGGTATACTAAGGAGAAAGCTCTCTATGAGGCTGATCCGGAAAATAATTATATGAATTGTCTCCATTATCTGAACATTATCCGGGGAGATTATACTATTACAGGTATCGGACTGAGTAAGTACTGCACGCAATATCCGGATTCACAGATGTATTTCACCAACTGTGCCAGCCAGTTATTCGGATCGACCATGCAGCCTGGAATGAAATACTATACAACAGATGAAGTACGTGAACTGATCAACCGTTACCTGAATGGCGGTGATCTGAAAGATGCTTACAACGCAGCCCTGAAAGAGTATAACGAAGCAAAACAGACTTCCGATCCATATGATGCTGCATATGAAACAGCAAAACAGAAAACCGAAGCTGCTCAGGCTGCCGTAGATGAAAAGGAAAAAGCCAAGGCAGACGTAAAACAGAGACAGGAAGACCTTAAAAAGAAATTAAGAGACCTGTCTGCAGAACGCAACAATCTGACCGCTTCCATCAGTCAAAACCAGGCGGTACTGTCCCAGGAAAGAAATCATTTAAGGGAGGCAGAAAACGAACTTTCCAGTCTGCAGAGATCCATGGCAGATGCCCAGACAAAAGTTGACACCACAAAGACTACACTGGGTAGCCAGACAAAAACGCTGGATTCTTTAAAGGCAATCTTAAAGGATGCACAGAATGGAGTAGACTCCCTGCTTCCGTCCCAGATCGATCAGAATATTACTGATGCAATCCATGCAGTGAACCAGGCAAACACAGCATACGATATGGCTGTAAAACAGCTGGCAAAAGAGCAAGAAAAACTGGATTCCCTGACACAGGAGGCGGAAAAGAAACAGGATGTTGTGGACCAGCTGAATGCGGATATTGTTCGTTTGAGAAAGACAATGGAAGCCACACAGAAAACAGCTGATGAAGCTGCATCTGTTCTCACACAGAAACAAGCTGCACAGGCGCAGGCACAAACACTTGCTGACCAGAAAGCACAGGCTCTGGCAGATGCAAAAGCTGTACTTACGGATGCACAGGCTTTAAAAGCACAGACAGCAGCAGACCTTGCCGATAAGACAGTAAAAGCAGAACAGGCAAAGAGTATGTATGAAACGGCAAAAGCTTCTTACGATGCTTATATGGCTGCTCAGGAAGCTTTACGCACCGCCCAGGCAGATACTGCAGTTGCGAAAAATGCCCTGGATGTTGCGAAAAACCTGGCCGCTGAAAAAGCACAGGCTGTAACGGATGCCGAGACAGCATACCAGGATGCGGTTTCCCGCCTGGCAAAAGCCAGAAAACTGTCCCTGAAAGAAGCTATGACAACTCCGATCACAGATGCGGATTATACATACCTCAATGCTTACGTCACAAAAATCAGTGATGCAAAACAGACTTATGATTCAGCGGTAAAAGATCTGGAAACTGCCAAGGCAGTAACCGCTGATGCGAAACAGGCTTATGATGCAGCTGCCGAGAATCATGCAGAAACCATTTCTGACCTGACGATTGCAAAAGCAAATTATCAAAAGTTTGTAGATGCGGAAAAGAAAGCTGCAGAAGAAAAGGCTGCGGAAGAAGCTAAGAAAGCAGAAGAAGCCAAAAAGGCAGAAGAGACAAAAAAAGCTGAGGAAGCCAAAAAAGCAGAAAATAAAGATGCGCAGTCAACGCCTGTTACACCTGCTACCGTAACCAAAACTTCTACTGCGACAGGAGCTGCTGTGTCTGCAACAAGTACAGCTGCTGCAACAGGAACCATTGCCAGTGTAGCATCCAATGCCGTAAAAACTGGTGATCCGTCCCAGGCAGGACTGTTTATGAGTTTACTTGCCGGTTCTACTGGAACCCTGGAAGCGCTGAGAAGAAGACGTAAAAACAGAAAGAAATCACAGAATTAATCTGTGTTTTCCCATACATTCTTCATATTTTTTTGGAGACCCTTCGGGGTCTCCTTTTTGTTTCTTTTATTTTTCTCCAATCTATAGGTATCAGATGAAATATAAAGAAAGGAGCCTCAAAAACATCTGAAATACAATGAATAGGAGAAAATCACATGAAAAAAAAATACTATGAATTATTAACGACAGACATTTTGATCAAAGCATCTGACCTTATTCCAAAGATCAATGACCGTACCCTTTTATATGGCTTTGATAACGACACAAAGGAAAAGTTCCATGTTTTTTTGAAGGGTCAGGAGATTTATGCTTTCCGTGGTACAAAACCGGTCAAGATCAAACATAATTTCCAATTTGTCCAGAATGTCACCTTATATCCGGAAGCCTGTGATTTTACTTTCTGCAGACTTTTAATCTGTCATCAGATCACTTTACCTTTCCTTCCATGGAATGCAAAAAGGGCGCAGGTAGCAGAAGAACAGAATGATATTTACTGGGGGTATATTGGATAATGGGAAAATTATGGAGATATCAGATCTCGCATCTTGGTGTTGGCGGGATCGTGGTAGCGGAAACAAAGGAACTGGCAAAAAAGAAACTGAACCAAAAATATGGAATCCTGGATTGTTTTGTATGGGATTGGGCAGAAGACCAGTCCTGTGACAGGAAGAATCCGGATGTGATGGAGGTATGTCATGGATAACTATGTAATAGGAAAACCAGAGGACTTTGCAAGATCGGCTCTGGGAAAAAATTTGGAAAATTTCACACCGTATGATTTTGCAGTGATGGATACTGCAGCTTTTGAAGAAACTCCGGAGGATTTAAGGAGAGTTGCGGACTGTTCGGAAGGATGGTACGGAATTAAGAAAGTTGACACTGGATTTGATTCCAATGAGTTACAGATCGTTGCGGATTATTACGGAGGGGGCTGCGCTGCATTTCTAAGCCTGGATCCCAAGGAAGATTACGAGATTGCTATTCAGCTCGTTACAAATTTGATCCTGCAGTCTATGTGTATGGAACGCTGCAGCAAAGATACCTTATTGATCGGACAAACACATAAGGAGAAAAAGTCATGAGAATCACAAAATACAATGTCATGTTAGACGAAAATAGAAAAAATATCCTGGTCGCAGAGTCAACAAAAAATTACCCTTCTCTTGGGAATGCGAATGCTGCGGATAAAATCGTGGAGATAATGAATACAGTCTTTGAAGCGGACCGACAGGCGGAAGAACATGTGTGGCTGATGGCGATGGATGTAAGATGTAAGATCATTGGGATTTTTGAAGTAACTCATGGATCTGTCAGTGCTTGCGTTACTTCACCAAGAGAAATCTTCGTCCGGTTGTGTTTGTGTGGAGCATCCATATTTGCATTGTGCCACAATCATCCAAGCGGAGATCCGTCACCATCCAATGAAGATTGTTTATTTACGAAAAACCTGAAAGAAGCAAGTAAGCTTATGAATATCCAATTTGTGGACCATATCATTATAGGAGATCATTCCTTTTACTCTTTCAGCGATGACGGAAGATTGGAGGCTTTATCATGAGAAAAGAAGATTTAATGGCAGAAGCACTACAACGCATGATTTCCATGCGTATGAAACCGGAAATCATTCGGAATTTTTCTTCCGGAAAATTAATGAAAACTGATCTAAACGGAACTCTACAGTCCGTAACTGAAGATGAACAGAAGCGAATTTCCGATTGGGAAGAAAAAACGGACTGCATGGTCTACTATGTAATTGAAGAAATTTTTCATGAATTCCATCTACTGCATTTTCTGCATGTCAGTTGGAAGAAGGAGAATTGGGAAGTTGACAAAAAAGATATTGCAAACCGTGAAATCATGGTCTGTATACAAAATCTGGACGATCAAAAGCTATCTACTTACGGGTATATACCGATCCAGTATGGAGATGGAATCATTAGAAAAGCATAAAAAGAGAGAGACTTTGGTCTCTCTTTTTGTAATGAGTTATGTTAATCGAACAGTTCTAAATGAACGCCATGGGAACAGCCGTCCCTTGTGATCATCCTTATAATCCCTGTTCGATTACAAATAGTATACTCTATTGAAAAGAAAAATGCAAGGAAATGTTAAAAGAACGATGTAAGAAACCGGAAAATTCTTCCAGATCAACCATTTTTTTCCAAAAAGATTGTACATAGTTTAGAAAAATGATATGATGAAAACAAAATATTACGGGCGCGGCCTGTGAGGAAATAGCAGGTAAAAACAATGGGATGCTATCATTTATTCGATCAGTTTTTTAAGAAAATGAAGGGCCAAGTTTGGCTCTTTTTTGTTGTCCGAAAAACGCTCATAATCTAAAAAATTGCATATACTATAAGTAGAATTGTATATTGTCCATGGTAATTCCAAAGCGCCCGCAAGGAAGAAAGGAGGAGTATGGATGATTATATGGGCAATCATAACGCAGGATGCATATTACAAATTAAGGAAAGGTTCTTCGGTGTTCTGTATGATTGAGGACTCGCCCTGGGGAAAGACCATGAGTTCCGTTACTGGTTATCAGTTTGTTGCCAGATATATGGAGCGGAAATCCGGTAAATTTGCCCCTGCCGTTGGTGCTGTACCGTTTATTGGATGGGTTCGCTATCCAGGGGATGAGTCACATCCAGACCCGAAGGATGATTTTCTGTACAAGTCTGGTATGGTTTATGTGAAGTTGGATATCCCAGAGAAAGAAGTATTGTTAAGCAATGCTCTTGCCTGGAGTGCAATGATGTACGGGGAGTATTATCCCATTTCCAATGACCCAGATACCCTGGATGCTGAGTTGGACCGCTTCCAGAAATTAGACTTTTTCGCACAAACACTTCAAATCAAACAATCGTGGGCGCGTGCTTTTCAGGTCGATCCTTATACAGATTTTGTTCTGGGAAGTTTTTGGACAATTAAACCAGAAATGCTAGTCAAATAGCAAAGAGTGCTGCAGGTTTTTCCTGCAGCATTTTTCTGTCCGAAAAAGTGCGGATTTTGAAAAATTACAGATACTATAAATATAAAAAGAAAAAGGAGATTTCTTATGGAAAATTTCGCACGGCATCATTTTGATAAAAATGTGGATCAGTTGGTCAGAAAAGAATTGCAACAGGCAGGCATACCTATATTAGAACTTCCATGTTATATGGATACCGAAGTCAAAACCAGATATGTAGGTGTTTTGTATGGATTCTTCTTTTACCGTGCCTGGACGTACTGGGTTTGTAAGGGAGATATGCCATTGGATATTGCAGAACAGATATATAGAAATTACAAGGGGTTACGGATACGTGCTGGTGGTCATTGTGAAAATGTTTCTCCGGAAAGTGTATCTGTAAATCCAGTATATAAACAGGAATTAGAAGACTTACTTCAGGAAATACAAAAATCAGAGACAGAAGAAAATTATGTATCAAAATATTTGGAACAGTCAAAGTCGATCATAGACGATCCGAATCTTCCAAGATTTGTCCGCACTTACCACATCGATACCATCGAAGGTCTTGAGAAACTGGCTGAGGTGATCAAAGAAAAGAAGATACATACGCACTTACTTTCGTTGTAAGAATCTTGCATTTAAAGAGAAATATTTGTAATATAAAGGAAAGGAGTTATTTATGAAACTTTTAAAAACCCATAGTGAACATGAATTAAAACGAATCAAGAAAACTTTAAAAAAGATTGAGAACCTGCGCCCAGCGATGCAGCAGTTGACCGATGAACATCTGCAGGCAAAAACTGCAGAATTGAAAGACAGATTAAAAAAAGAAACTCTGGAGCAGATCCTTCCGGAAGCTTTCGCAGCGATCCGTGAGGCTGACCGCCGGGTTCTTGGAATGGAACCGTTTCCCGTACAGCTGATGGGTGGTATCATTATGAGCCAGGGAAGGGTGGCGGAGATGTGCACCGGTGAAGGAAAAACCCTGGTATGTACCCTCCCTTGTTATCTTCATGCCCTGGAAGGGAAAGGTGTCCATGTAGTTACCGTCAATGATTATCTTTCCAAACGTGACTGCGAACTGATGCGTCCGGCATATGAGTTCATGGGACTGACCTGTGGAAATATCACACAGGATATGGATCCCCAGCTTCGGAAAGAAGCCTATACTAAGGACATTACTTATATTACAAATAACGAATTAGGCTTTGACTATCTTCGGGATAATATGGCAAAGAGAAAGTCACAGCAGGTGCAGAGAGGGCTTCATTTCTGTATCATTGACGAAGTAGATTCCGTCCTGATCGATGAGGCAAGGACCCCTCTGATCATTTCCGGCAGCAAGCAGATGTCTCCGGGAAAATATCTGGCTTTTGATAAGGCAGCAAAACAGCTGGAAGCCGGAGAAGCAAAAGAAATGTCCAAAATGGATTATATTGCCGGGGAAGCGGTAGAAGAAACAGGTGACTTCATCCTGGAGGAAAAAGATAACAATCTCTTTTTGACAGAACAGGGGAACCACAAGATTGAAAAGGTCTTCAGCCTGGACAACCTGTCAGATCCGGAAAACATCAGCATCCAGCACGGGATGGACATGGCTCTGCGTGCCAACAACCTGATGCACAAAGATAAAGATTATGTAGTCCGGGAGGATGAAGTCCTTATCGTGGATAGCTTTACCGGGCGTATCATGCCAGGAAGACGGTTCTCTGATGGATTACATCAGGCTCTGGAAGCAAAAGAGGGTGTTACGATCCATCCGGAAAACCGGACATTAGCAACCATCAGTTTCCAGAATTTTTTCAATAAGTATGAGAAGAAGTGTGGCATGACAGGTACTGCAATCACCGAAGAACAGGAGTTTCGGGATATCTACAGCATGGATGTTGTGACTATTCCAACAAACCGCCCGAAATTACGGAAAGATCTGGATGATCGCGTATACAAGACAAAAAAAGAAAAGTATACAGCCATTGTAGCAGCTGTAGAAAAGGCTCACAAAAAAGGACAGCCAGTCCTGGTCGGAACCACAACCATTGACGTATCGGAACACATTTCCAGGCTCTTTTCAAGGCACGGGATCGAACACCATGTTCTGAATGCAAAAAATCCGGAAAAAGAAGCGGAGATCGTGGCAGATGCAGGAAAATTTGGAACTGTGACCATCGCCACCAACATGGCTGGACGTGGAACCGATATCAAACTGGATGAACAGTCCCGTGAAGCCGGAGGTCTGTATGTGATCGGCACGGAACGTCATGAATCCCGCCGGATTGACAACCAGTTACGGGGACGTTCCGGACGGCAGGGAGATCCAGGAAAGTCCCGGTTCTACATTTCCCTGGAAGATGACCTGATGCGTCTGTTCGGATCCGAAAAATACATTTCCCTGTTTGAAAACATGGGGATCAAGGACGGTACACCGATTGAACATAAGATGCTTTCCAGGGCAGTAGAAAAAGCCCAGAAGAGGGTAGAAGAGAACCACTTTGCTTCCAGAAAACAGTTGCTGGAATATGATCAGGTCAACAATGACCAGAGGGAGATCATCTATAAAGAACGGGAACAGGTATTAAATGGGCAGGACATCCATGAAGAGATTCAGAAGATGATCCATGCAGTGATCCGCAGGGCTTTGGAAAATTCCCAGAAAGACGGAGAACTCTCTGCTGAAAAACTAAATAAACAGTTATTGCCGATCATTCCGATTCCTGCAGTTACAGATGCGGATACCCGGGAACATGGCTTTGAGAAAAGCGTCTACGACAGTGCCAACACTTTATATGCTAAACGGGAGTCCTTGATGGAAAAAGCGTATCCGGATCAGCAGATCATGCGCGGGGTGGAACGGAATATTTTATTAAAAACGGTAGACAGTAACTGGATGGAGCAGATCGACGCAATGGAACAGTTACGGCAGGGGATCCACATGGTCAGTTACGGACAGAAAGACCCGAAAGTAGAATACCGGATCCGTGGTTTCCAGATGTTCGATGAGATGAATCTGCACATTCAGGAAGAAACTGTCCGTCTTCTCTATAAAGTGGTCCCTGTTGTCCATGCGGTCTAATAGGAGGTCCACATATGGAAAAATTTGGTGTTTTTGATATCGATGAGCTGGATGGCTTTGGCAGACCAACAAAGAAGGAACAAGAAACTATCCGCATACTTGTAGGATCCAGATATTCCCAAAAAGATCGTTTTTTGCTAATTTCCGGTTGTGTATTTTGTTTTTTGGGGTATATCCTATATTTTGTAGGATTGTGTATCCATACAGATTTTGGCCAATGGATGTTGTTGACCCAATGAACGATTACCAGAAAGTACGGACAGCAATGTCTTATCTGGAAAATAACTGTTCTTATGCAGATGACTGGAGCAAAAACAGGGCAAATACTGCATGGGGTGCGCTTGTATATCACGAGGCACAATGTTCCGGGTACGCCAGAGGCTTAAAAGCCCTTTGCGATGCAATTGGGGTTGGATGCTATTATGTCCATGCAGACAAGAACTCCTCGAATCCATCCCATCAATGGAATGAGGTCTGCGTAAACGGACAGTGATACATTGCAGATCCACAGCTAGGTATCTCCACCGTAGAAGCTGCTGGAATCCCATTCCTGATGTCGGAAAGTACCTATACCGGAATCTTTGGAATGACATGGGACCATAGTCACCTTCTCGGCCATTGAATGACCGAGCATGGAAGGAAATTTCTATGCGGAGTTATTTTTTGATGAGGTGAGCAGCAAGCGGCAGTGATCGCCTTCCTGGCGATATCGGCCACGTCGTTCTGTCGGTCAACAGTGTGGCATGTGCTTCATCAGCATCGTTAACGCTTGCCGTATGTTAAACAGGCTACGCCGGGGTAAACAGCCAGTGCATACGTGTGGAAAAAACCGACCGAACCTTGCGAGATGACGGGGGAGACATTCCCCCAGGACAAGCCCCTGACGGGGATGCCGGGCAGAACCTTCTGCCTGGCGTAACAAAGAAAAGAACTTATGGTAATCGCATTAGACAAGAACAAGAGACCAGTCGGCTTCCTGACAGAGAAACGCTGCCGGAAGCTGTTTGAACAGAAACGGGCTGTCCGCTACCGGATGTTCCCCATGGTGGTGATCCTCAAGGACATTGATGTACGGACCTTCACACAGCCCCTGCCGGAATACCGGTTGAAGATCGACCCGGGTGCAAAACATGACGGCTTTGCCATCATCGACCCGGTAAGGGATGCGATCGTCTACACCCTGCAGGTGGAACACCGGGCAGGACAGGTGAAACAGAACCTAGATGCCAGGAGACAGGCGAGACGGAACCGCAGGAGCCGGGAGACTGTCTACCGGAAAAATAAATTTGCCCAGGGAGGCACGTTCACGCAGACCGGGAACGAAGGGAAGCTCCCGCCGTCCATCCAGTCCATCCTGGCAAACACGGAGACCTGGGTAAAACGGCTGTCCCGCTGGGTCAACCTCACCAGCGTTTCCCTGGAAGCGGTGCGCTTTGATACCCAGCTGCTGGACGATCCCGCTATCGAAGGGAAAGAATACCAGCAGGGCACCCTGCAGGGGACAGAGATTCGGGAATATCTCCTGGACCGGTACCAGCATACCTGCCAGTACTGTGGCGGGGTATCTGGAGACCCGGTGCTGGAATGGGAGCATATCCGTCCCCGTTCCCGTGGAGGCAGTGACAGCATCAAAAATGCAACTCTTGCCTGTCACCGATGTAACCAGGACAAAGGATCTATGACCCCGGAGGAGTGGGCAGGACAGTTAAAGACACAGAAAACGAAACTCAGCAGGGCAAGACTGCAGGGGATCGAGAAAGTCCTGGCGGGAAAACGGAATGGAGGTTCCAGCCGTTACTGTGCCTGGGTGAACATCACCCGGAAGGAGCTGGAAAGATTCCTTTTTGCCTGTTTCGGGGAAGTGGAGTGTACTTCCGGTGGAAGGACAAAGTACAACCGTACCCGTCTGAGGCTCCCCAAAGACCATCAGTACGATGCTGCCTGTATAGGGAAAGTGCCGGAGCAGGGATATACCGACCTGACGCATGGATACTATACGCTGGCAAAAGCAGTCGGCCATGGTTCCCATTTCCGTGGGAAGATCAACAGCTGCGGGATTATCATCCAGAAGCTGCCGCCACGGGAAAAGAACGTCTTCGGGTTCATGAACGGGGATATCGTAGCGGCGGACATCCCGAAACGGGAGAAACGGCCATACAAATATGAAGGCCATCACGTTGGCAGGGTCATGACCCGCGCCCGTGGGGAATTTGATATCCGGACGACTGACGGACGACTGATCGGTGCAAACCACCGGTATATAACAAAGATCCAGAATGCTGACGGTTATCAGTATGCACAGTGTCGGACACCGGGAGTGTCCGGATGAACCGGACAGGCGCATTCCTCTCGGTCATTGAATGGCCGAGGACCCTACGCTACATATCCTGGACTTCCGAGTTGTCCAAACGATTACCGATAAAAGAGAAAACCCAGATTACAGTTTTTGTAGTCTGGGTCTTTTTCTTATAATGATTTCAGGTCAATTTTGAATTCTTCGGAACCTTCGCCGTTAACGGTATAGTATGCCATACGCTGTTCGATATTGATATAAATCTTGATCTCGCCTTTCAGTTTTCTGGACGAAACCGCTTTTTTTACGGCTTTCTCGATAGCGGATATGGAAACGGAAGTCTCAAAAATCTCCAGGTTTACTTCGGACACTCTGGTACGGATGGTCTTTTTTATTTCTTCCACAGTTTCTTTTCCCTCTTTTACAACAGGGCTGTTCATGATTTCTTCTGTTTTAGAAGAGATCGTTTTGGCAACAGCTGGAGCTTCTTCTGCTACCTTATCCATCACTTTTTCTGCAGTTTCCTGCATATTTTCCGCAGCTTTTACAGCTGTTTGTTTTATTTTTTCTGCTTTTTTCTGCAATCTTTTTTTCATAATAAATTCCTTCTTTCCTTATATTATAATCCATCGTAACATGCATTAAAAAAAATGTCAATTTTTGCATATAATTCTCCATACTATAGGTAGGAAGACTTTAAGAAGAAAGGAGGAAAAATTATGTTGGATGATTTTCTTGCAAAATATCGAAAAGGCGACATTGTATATCCGTCTGCAGTAGCAAGGTATTTGGGAATAGCTGTGGAAAAAGCGTACAAACTTTTGGAAAGGCGGAACGATGTATGTCCTATTTTTGTTGTCCAATGTCCATTCTGTAGTCATCTTGTAAAACGTTGGTATTCCATACGCGATCTTCCAGATGACGAAGAAATTAGTTGCAAACATTGCGATACCGTGTTCACACCGACAAAATATGACACCATTGTTTTGTATGAGAAAAAATAGAAAGGAAATTATTTATGAAATATTTTGGTATTTTTTTACTGGCTGTAGGATTCAGCCTGATGTGGTCCAAAAGAAAAAGTGACCACGGCGAAGAAACATGGGAGAGTAAGCACAATATTGGTATTAGAAAATGGCAATACATCTTGTGTATCATTCTTGGAGTAGTTTGTATTTTTGGCACAAATTTCCATGCAAACTTTTCTACGGAAAATTCAGATAAAACAAAAAAAGAAACTTCGACTATTCTTCCGAAAAAAGAAAACGACTCTAAGGAAGCAGAAAAAGAAGATGCCGATGAATCTTCCGTTGCTACCTCAGAGGAACTGGCAAAAGGTGATGCCACTGACCTGGATCAATCAGAAATGACCGGAACAACAGGGAATGCTGTAAATGATGTTAATCACACCCTGAAATTTATAGATGGATTTCTGCTGGATATCAGTTATTCCGGTACTGGAGAATTCAAAAATTCTGAACAATCCGTATGCTCCATTACTAACGATAATAACCGCTACATCATGTATACAGACTCCCATGTGGCTGTGAATGATACAGAGGCAATCCTGAAAGAGTTTTCCTCTTCCAACTACGATACTGACAATATTTACCAGTACAGTCTGGAAAACGGGAAAAAGGTATATGGATCTCTGAATAACAGTAATGGATATGGAGACGCTATGATTCTGGAAGATGTTGGGGCCAGCACATATCTTGCAATTGAGATCACAGATTATTCCAACAGTTATACTTTGGACGATCTTGCATCTGAATTTGTTATCAAAATTTCCTGATGATAAAAGGCAGTTACGGCTGCCTTTTATTTCTTCCTTTTTCCAACACTCTATATATATCAGACAATTTCTTTACGAATGGAGAATTTTACATGCCTGAAATACAATTTTTACAAAGGGAGAAAACTTATGAACTACGTAAACACAGGATTTTTGGAGACCGATATTGAATTTGCAAAGGATTTGGAACGGGCATTACAGAAACACGGGATTCGTTTTTCTGAATATAATGCTCTGAGCGGAAAAACTGCAACCTTTTCCTTAGACGATGTAGAAGGATTTATCGAAAAAGACTTAGAAGAGATTGCAGCAACTTTTTATGCGGAAAAAATGCCCCTGAAAGGACAGATCGACTATTATGGAGACGGAAACGGCCGATATGTCATCCATAACAGTCCCCTTCATTCCTACACCCAGGACGAAGCCACCCTCATGGATGCTACGGTCAGTGAACTCTTAGAAGAACTGAACCGAAAAAACTCTGAGATCTGTTTTTTGGAATTCCGGAAAGATGGAAGACAGGTAAAGCGAAAGTTCTTTGCTTCCTACAAGGAAACCTATATGGAAATGAAAGCAAAATATGATACGTATTTTTCTGTAGACTATCCCAATTTCGCTATCAGCAAACATTCTGCATTCATCCACACCTTCCAGAACCGTCTGGAATGGAACATTGTCTGCAGTAATCCGTCAGAAACAGAGTAAGTAATCCGCATATGCAAAGACCTGGAATTTCCGGGTCTTTCTTTTTGTTCTTTTTGAAATTTTTCATACTATAAGAAACAAAAAAAAGAAGGTGATGCAATGAGATATGTAAAAGCGATCCGGGTTGCACCGGAAGATACTGAGAAGATACAAAATATCCTTGGAATGACTGCAAAAGAACGAAAGGACTATCCGCCAGAAGATATTACTTACGCTATCTGTTTTCCCAATCATGTAGAATTTTCCATTCAGCTTCACTATGAGAGGAAACGCAAATATTTTGTGGAAGCATGTTTTTTTTATAAACGAAAACAGGTATATGCCTCCAAACAGAAGTACAAATTCTTTGAAAACTGGTGCTTTCAGTTAGACGGAGATGTATATGTGGTTGTAGTATGTTGATTTTGTTTTCCATTTGTTTTGCAATCCTATAAATATCAGATAATTTTCTACGAAAGGAAAATCTTTTGTCTGAAATACAATATCTCAAGGAGAAAAACAAATGACAGTAAAAGTAACTTTTATTTTAAAAAATGGAACAGAGATCAACAGAATACAGACGAAAACTTTGAACAGCCCGGATAAGTTTGAAAAACAGCTGAAAAGCGAGATCCAGGCTGCTATGAAAGACCCTGCAAGTATCTATTCTTTTGGAAACCTGTTGGTCCGTGGATCAGAGATCGCGGCTGCAAGTATTAGGATTGATAAGTGTTGAGAAGTAGAAATCCACACAAGGCCCGGAAGTATCCGGGTCTTTTTTTGTATAATAAAACAGTCTTTAACATATTATCAGTATACTGACCGCAATTCTCCCGACTTTTTTTGACATCCACCGGGTTTTTTGAAAAAGTCCGCTTATTAAGGAAG
>OLQH01001870.1_pt1 | contig 14296 bp, 13 predicted proteins | sample 1672671 | NCBI WGS metagenome assembly OLQH01 (sample SAMEA3136712, study PRJEB25190) | human gut metagenome
GCAGCTTGCCGATTCGGCCGCAGCCTACAACGCCAATTTTCAAAATGCCCATTGGAATTCTCTCCTTTTATATAAGGTGATTCTATTATAAACCACTTGCGGGTGTGCTTCAAGGGTGCAGCGTATTTTTCAGCGCACCGCCCAATTTTGGGGCTTCTGTTTGGTGAAAAATAGCAAAGCGGAGTGCAAAAAAATCGTGCAAAATATCCGTGCATTGTGCTAAAATAGAAAATGCACAGGAAAATGCAACACATTGCACGTTGGTGTCTAAAATGCGGTGAAACGCTTGTGCGCTTTACTGCACTATGATAAAATATGAACGTATTGTGGCAAAAATGTGTCTTTTAGGGATAAAAGAGGATACATGGATGCCTGAAAAGGAGAATATCTTATGAAGGTAACTGCACAGTGGATCGCAGAGCAGTGCGGCGTATCGCGTGGAACAGTGGACCGAGTTGTAAACGGCCGACCGAATGTAGCGCCGGAAGTGCGGGAGCGCGTGCAGAAAATAATCAGCGAATACGGCTACAAAACGCCGTCGCAGCGGCAGGCCGCCCGTGCGGGACACGGCGCGTTCCGCATCGGCGTAATCCTGCCGAGCTGGGATGCGTTTTTCATCCGCCGGATGCGCGAGGGCATTCGCGTGGCTGTACACAACCGCGGATTAAATGATGTAAATGTGCTGGTGGAGGAGCTGAAAAACCGCTCGCATCGTGCGTATTTCGAGGCTATCGGACGCATGGAGGAGCGCGGCATTGACGGTCTCATTGTCACTGCGCCGGACACGGTAGCGATGAGTGAGGAGATCGACCGGCTGGTCGCAATTGGCATTCCGGTCGTTACCTGCGACTCGGATGTGCGGCAGAGCCGCCGCCTGTATCATATCGGACAGAACATGGTCAAATCCGGCCGGATTGCCGCCGGACTGCTTGCACCGTACGTTGAGGGACAGGATGTGCTCGTCGTTACCGGCAACCGTGAATTCACGGCGCACGGACTGCGTGTGCGCGGCTTCCTTGACCGCCTGCACGAGATTTTTGATGATAACGTAAACGTCAACGTCATCGAGAGCGTCGAGCAGTACGAGCTGACCTACGACGGCGTACTGCAGCAGGTGCGGCAGAACCCGCGTCTGCGCGGTATTTATATGGCAAACGAGTCCGTGCGCGGCTGTATGGACGCGCTCGAGCGCGCAAAGCCCAATCGGCGCATTCACGTTGTCTGTCACGATCTGACGCCGCATGCGCGCCAGTATTTGGAGGACGGACGGCTGGATTTCATCGTCGATCAAGATTTTTCGGCGCAGACGACGCGCGCGATTGAAGTGCTGGCGCATACACTGCGTACCGGAGAGTCGCCGCGGCAGAGCATCGAATACATTCACACCAGCATTATCACAAGGGAATTGTTGTGAGAAAGGAGCCTATATGAAAGCAAACTGGAAGCGCACACTGCTGTCTCTGGTGCTGTGCGCCGGATTTGTATGGCCTGCAGGCGCGGTAAGCACCGGACAACCGGCAGCGCCGCAGACCGGGACGAGCACCGCGCAGAGCAAACCGGTGGCTTATACCGTCAAGAAAATGGGTCTGCTGGGCGTCAAGCGTACGGTGGAGAGTGACAATAACACGGTGAAAATGCTGAACAAAACGGCAGCTTCGCTGGACAGCAGCTCGTATATGTCGGGTTCAGCGTCCGGTGCGACCGGCGAGAGCGAGATAGCAATCTACGCTGCGCTGATTGAGGATATGAAAAAGGCCATGGACGGACTGGATAAGACCAGTGATCTTTATAAGACCTATGCGGCACAGTTAAAGGTATTAGAGGATTACCAGACCAGCCTGAACCAGAACGCCGTCAGCGGCATGCAGCAGGCAATGGCCATGCTGTCCCAGCTGGATGACGCGGCGTACACGCTGCGCAAGCAGGCGAAAAACGTCTCCGGTCAGCTGGCGCTCGGTGCACAGACCATGCTGATTACCATTAAAAATCTGGGCTACACCAAGGAAAACCTGCAGGTAACGCTCACACAGCTGGACCGAAATCTGGCTGTGCTGAAAACGCAGAGAAAACTCGGCATGATTGGGCAGCTGCAGCTTGACACGGTGCAGAATCAGCGCGACAAGCTGGCGCAGTCCATCGACACACTGGAGACCACCCGCGAAAACCTCGGTTCGAGCGTTGCGCTGATGTGCGGTCTGGACGCGAACACCATCGTGATGCCGGCCGACTTTGAAACGCTGTACGAGGGCAATCTGGATAAGATGTCCTATAATAAGGATTTGGAGCAGGCGCAGAAGAACAGCTTCCTCATCTGGCAGAAGCAGGACGCTGTGCGTAGCGCGTACAACTCGTACGACAAGAACATCAGCGGTACCGCCGAGGCGGTCAAGTCCGCTGAGGACGCACTGGCGGCGGCCAAGGAGTCGGTAGTGGCTGCATTCGACAGCACCTACAAGACCGTCAAGGACTGCCGGACGACTCTGGCAGCCAAGCGAACCGCACAGTCACAGGCGGAGCTTGACCTGAAAACCGCGACCGTGAAGTACAGGAAGGGCATCATCTCCAAGCTGGCGTATCAGCAGGCGCAGGATGCCGTAACGACCGCAAAGCTGAATGTGGAAAGCGCGTATCTGTCGCTGTATACCGCATATAACCAGTACGAATGGGCCAAGGAAGGCGTACTTATCACCACCGCAGCCGCATAACAGAAGGGAGAAAACAATATGAAACGAACCATTGCAGCCGGTCTTTCTGCTGCTCTGCTGTGCGGCATGGTCGTACCGGCGTTTGCCGCCGATACCAAGACCGCGACGAACACCACCGGCACCACCCAGACCCAGCCGACGGCGCCGGTCAAGCTGACGTTTGACAAGCTGGAGGAGACCGTCCGCCAGAACAACGTCACCATCAAGGCGAACAACAACACCGTGCTCAGCGCGGAAAAGACCGATGTAAGTGACCAGTACATCGAAAGCTATTTCCAGCTTTCCGAGCAGATTTCGTCCTACCAGAAGCAGATCAAGGAACTGCAGAAAACGCTGAAGGAACTGGGAACCGACGAGGCGAACGCCGGTCTGCGCAAGACGCTTGAGAGCCAGATTTCCATCCTGCAGCGCAATCTGGCAGCCGCTGAGGCTTCGTACAGGAACCTCGACGACGACGAGGACGACGCAGAGGAAGATCAGGAGAAAACAGTTGATCACACCCGCCGTCAGATGCAGAATGCAGCCGATGAGATCTGCCTGAGTGCGGAAAACACCTACATTTCTCTGCGCGGCATGAAGTATACGCTCAACCAGACAAACCGCAGCATTCAGCAGCTTGACCGCAACATTGCGACTGTGCAGAAGCAGGTAAAGCTGGGCATGACCGGTGTAAATACGCTCAAGAGCCTGCAGGCACAGCGTGAGAGCGCCGTTGCCAGCAAGGCATCGCTGACCACGCAGGTAGAGGCACTGACCAACACGCTCGCTATCCAGTGCGGCTATACCACCGGTACCCAGATCGAAACGAGCGATCTTCCGGTCGTAACCGCCGAGCAGGTCACCGCCATTGATTATAACAAGGATCTTGCCGAGGCGCTCAAGAACAGCTATGCGATCTACTCCAAGGAGTACGCAATGCAGACCGCGTCCGACGATTACGAGAACAACAAGACCAACACGCTGTATGCTTATCAGGCAGCCAAGATCGACCGCGACGCACAGAAGGAGAGCACGACCGCTTCCTTCCGCAAGCTGTATACCGACCTGCAGGAGAAGCAGACCGCACTTGCTGCGGCGGATGCCGATCTCGCACAGGCGAAAAAGACGTTTACGGTAAGCCAGGTGCAGTACACGCGCGGCATGATCTCCAAGATGGCGTACACGGATGCGCTTGATACCTTCACCACCGCACAGGAGACCGAGGTTGCAGCGCGTATTGATCTGCTGACCGCCTACAACACCTATCAGTGGGCAAAACGCGGTGTAATTACGGCAACAACTTGATAAGCTGACCGTTTTTGCGAATATAGCAGATATGTATAATGAATTGGAGGACCCCGATGAGCAATAGCAAACGAATCCTTGCGGCGCTGCTGGCCGGTGCGATGGTACTGTGTGCAGGCTGCGGCAAGGAAGAGGAAACCGAGGAGGAAAGCTCAAACAGCACTGCGGTTGAGGTAACCGATGTTACCTCGGGTGCGATGAGCTCGGAGTATACGCTGAATGGCAAGATTGCCGCCGTCAATGAGGTGCAGGTGTTCCCGCTGCTGGCGGGTCAGGTGCAGACGCTGAACGTCAGCGAAGGCGACACCGTATCCAAGGGTCAGACCCTGTTTACGGTGGATACCTCGACGGTTACCTCGACGATGAGCTCGCTGCAGCAATCCTACAGCGCTACAAAGACCGCGACCGACCGTGCGATTGAATCGGCAAAGGTCGGTGTGGAGCAGGCGGAACTGGCGGTCAGCAACACGGAAGCACTGCTCGAAGCCGGTGCGGCTGCCGAGCAGGATCTGACCAAGGCTAAGCAGGCACTGACGCAGGCGCAGGCAGGTGTCGCGCAGGCTGAGGCCCAGCAGTCCGCGTCTCTGGCGCAGATTCAGGCGTCTATGGACCAGATCAACAAGCAGGCAAGCCTTGGCACGGTAACCGCTCCGTGCTCGGGTACGGTTACGGCTGTAAACGTAGACCGCGGCGGCATGGCATCCTCGGCGCAGCCGAGCGTGGTTATTGCCGAGAACGGTGCGGTTGAGGTGCAGGTTTCTGTCGCTGAGGACGTATTCACCGGCATCAAGGTCGGCGATACCGCAAGCGTCACGGTTTCCGCTGTCTCCAAGGAGTCGATGAACGGTACGGTCAGCACGCTGCCGGCGGCTGCCAATGTGCAGACCAACCTGTATGACGTATCGGTTGCTCTGCCGTCCGGCACCAAGCCGCCGATCGGCGCGTTTGCTACCGTCACCTTCTATACCGACCGCCGCGCAAGCACGATTTCCGTGCCGACCGAGTCCATCCTGACCGGCAACAACAACGAGCAGTATGTGTTCACCGTAAATGCGGATGGCACGGCCGCAACCCGCGTTACCGTCACTACCGGACTGGTTACCAAGGATTCGACCGAGATCGTTTCCGGTCTTAAGGCGGGCGACCGGGTTGTTACCAAGGGTCAGTCCTATCTGTCGGACGGTGCAGCCGTGCATGTCGTCACCTCGGACGCCGCAGACGGCGGGGAGGGCTAAGCGCGCATGAAATTCGCACAAACCTTTATCAAACACCATGTAATGACCATCCTGCTGTACATACTGGTCGTTGTGTTTGGTTTTTACAGCTTCCAGAACCTGCCGCTGGCGCTCATGCCGTCCATGGAGGTTCCGGCAGCGGTTGTTTACGCTACTTACCCGGGTGCCGGTCCGGAGGATATCGAGCAGCAGGTCACCAAAAAACTCGAGGGTGCGGTAGCGGGTCTGTCCGGTCTGGATACGCTCCAGTCCACCTCGTCCGAGAATATGGCTATGCTGGTCATCCGGTTTACGAATGATACCGATATGGATCAGGCAATGACCGACCTGCGCGACAAGGTTGCACAGGTAAAGAGCCAGCTGCCGGATGACGCATCCGACCCGACCGTTATGTCGATTGATATTGACTCCATGCCGGTCGTTTCGGTGGCGCTGCGCGGCAACGATCTGGCTTCTCTGCAGTCCATCGCCGAGGACGAGATTCAGCCGGCGCTCGAGCGTCTGGACGGCGTAGCGTCTGTTGATATTTCGGGCGGCTACGAGCAGGAGATCGCAGTCCACACGGACGCCTCCCGCCTGAAGGGCTATAACCTGACCATTTCGTCCATCGGTCAGCAGCTCGGCGCGGACAACATCGCCATTCCGGGCGGCGATCTGGATAACGGTTCGCAGACGCTGGCTGTCCGCACGGACGGCGAGTATTCGTCCATTGATGATGTAAAGAACGCTCTGATCTCGCTTCCGGCAGGCGGCACGGTCCGTCTGAGCCAAATTGCGGATGTTTCCATGCAGCCGAAGGATCAGGACGCCATCTCCAAGGTTGACGGCGAGGAGTGTATCATCCTGTCGGTCAACAAGCAGTCCGGCTCGAACACCGTGCAGATTGCCGAGCTGGCCAAGGCTGAGTTTGACTCCCTGCTTAAGAGCAACGATTCCCTGCAGTGGAATATCGTTATGGATCAGTCCGACTATATCAACATGACGGTTGATAACGCTATTCAGAACATCTGGATGGGCGTGCTGTTCGCCGCAATCGTACTGTTCCTTTTCCTGCGCGACTTCGGCGCGACCATGGCTGTTACCATCGCAATGCCGTGCTGTATCCTGTTTACGTTCCTGATTATGAACGTGCTGGGCATTACGCTGAACATGATGTCGCTCGGCGGTATCACGCTCGGCGTAGGTATGATCGTGGATAACTCCATCGTTGTTCTGGAGAACATCTTTACCTATCGAGCGGACGGCTACGACCGTCTGGAGGCCTGCACCAAGGGCACCGGCGAGGTCATCGGTGCAGTTATCGCCTCCACGCTGACCACGGTCGCCGTATTCCTGCCGATCGCACTTTCCGGCGGCATGGCCGGCATGATGTTCAAGGAATTCTGTATCACCATCGTAGCGCTGCTGCTCAGCTCGCTGATCATTTCCATCACGCTCGTGCCGCTGCTGTGCTATTTCCTGCTCGGCGGCACCAAGCAGAAGAATGTCAAGCCGCAGGGCTCGGGTGCAACGCCGATCACCGAAAAGCCGCTGTCGCGTGCATACCGCAGTTCGCTGAATTTCCTGATCACCCACCGCTGGGCAGGCGTCGCGCTGACCGTTGTCATTTGTATTGTCAGCGTGCTCAGCGTCAGCCAGGCGGGCATGGAGCTCATCCCGGAGATGGATGAGGGTGAGGTGAGTGTTTCGGTTTCCATGCCGAACGGTTCGACTATGGAGGACACTGCCGCCATCGAGGACCGCATTGCGGCCATCGCAGTTGATACCATCCCGGAGCTGGAGCAGATCTACTACTCGACCGGTTCTTCGACCTCGATCATGTCCTCGTCCTCGGGCGCAAGCGTTACCATTTCGCTGGTAGATCTCGATCAGCGTGACCGCTCGTCAGCGGATATCGCCAAGCAGCTGCGCCATGACCTGCAGGATATTGCAGGCTGTGAACTGACGGTTTCGACCAGCAGCACCATGTCGATGTCCACGGATTCGGACATCAGCGTTGAGCTGACCGGCGATGACTACGACCAGCTGGCTGAGACGGCAGACGATCTGGCAAACCAGATCAGCGCCCTGCCGGATGCCATCAATGTTGAGTCCTCGGCAGGCGAGCAGACCCCGCGTGTTGCCGTTAAGATCAACCGCGAGAATGCGTCTCGCTTCGGTCTGAATGCGGCCACCATTGGCGGTCTGGTTCGTGGTGAGCTGACCGGCTCGACCGCAACTACGCTCCGCATGAACGGTGAGGAATACGATGTTACCGTTGCCGGCGACGAGGATGTAGCAACCAGTCTGGACGCACTGCGCTCCATGCAGATTCCGACCATGACCGGCGGCACCGTACCGCTGTCCATGGTGGCGGATGTCTACACCGAGCTCAGCCCGCAGTCCATCGTGCGCAAGAACCAGAAGGAGACCGTAACCATCACCGGTGAAAGCGAATCCGGTGACAGCAATGCCATTAAGGCAGCCGTTGACGACATTGTTGCCAAGTACGAGCTGCCGGACGGCGTAGAGGTCGGCGAAGGCGATACCGCTGCTTCGCAGATCGCGGAGACCACCGGTACGCTGATGCTGGCCCTTGCGGTGGCAATCATGCTGGTATATTTCATTCTGGCAACGCAGTTCAACTCGTTCTCGCTGCCGATTGCAATCATGCTGATTCTGCCGATCGGTCTGCTTGGCTCGATGATCCTGCTGTGGCCGACCGGAAATCATGTTTCTATGGTCGCACTGCTCGGTGTTATCATTCTGGCCGGTACAGTCGTCAACTCGTCCATCGTGCTGATCGACTATACCCTGCAGCGCCGTCAGCGCGGTGAGGATAAGAATACGGCTATCCTGAACGCATGTCCGCGCCGTGTCCGTCCGGTGCTGATGACCGCTATGACCACTATCCTCGGCCTTGTGCCGATGGTATGCTCCAGCGGCGAAGGCTCCGAGATGATGAAGCCGATGGGTGTTGTTATGATGACCGGTATGGTTATCTCCACCATCGCAACGCTGTTTATCACCCCGGTTTACTATTCGCTGACCGACAGCGTCGCTTCTCGCCTTTCCGGCCTGTTTAAGAAAATCAAGCTGCCCAAGTTTAACTTCCATAAGAAAAATCCGCAGCAGTAAGCAAAAAGGGAACCGATTTCGGTTCCCTTTTTGAATTGAGAATGGATAATGGAGGATGGAGAATGAATGGCGGGTAAACTGGGTACCGCAATTGTCCAATGTCTGTACAATCTACCCCGCACCCATTTAACGATGACTTGGGCCAACACTGTTCGCCTCTACGGGTATACGAGTGCAAATGAATTTACAAACGACGTATTGATTCAACTGCCGCGATAATTTTCCATTCTTCATTCTCAATTTTCAATTCCGATATTCCCTTGCATATCGCACAAGTGAAGTCTATAATATTTGTATAAATTGCAGATAGGAGCGAACAATATGGCTTCGGATAAAACAAATGTAATGCGTGTGCTCGAGCAGCACAAGATCGCCTATAAGCCGCACGAATACCCGCACGGCAAGGACGCCGTAGACGGTGTTTCGGTTGCGGAGCTGCTCGGTCAGAACCCTGATCAGGTATTCAAGACGCTGGTTGCACGAGGCAAATCGGGCGGCTTTCATGTATTCGTTATTCCGGTCGCAAAGGAGCTTGACCTGAAAAAAGCAGCCAAGGCGGCAGGCGAAAAGTCGGTCGAGATGGTGCATGTCAAGGAACTGTTGGGCCTTACCGGCTATGTACGCGGCGGCTGCTCGCCGGTCGGCATGAAAAAGGCGTTCCCGACCGTGTTTGACGAGAGCGTGAACAATGTCCCGACCGTGATGGTCTCTGCGGGCAAGATTGGCTTCCAGATCGAATGTGCACCGGCGGATCTCATCAAGCTGACACGCGCCGCGACCGCGCATATCACGACGGATTAAGGCAATACTGCATGATTAAACAAGAGCGATTTGTGAGTGGATTTTGTGCACTGGCGAGGCGCGGTTTTGCGGTAATACTTGATGTATTACCGTATAATCAGCGGCAGCGCGACCGGAGCCTGCACAAGGAACCGCTATAAAGTCAGGGCACAAAATTTCCGCAAAACGCCGCAGCCTTAATTGTGCAGTGCTGCCTTACGTCTGCGGCTTCAGCAGCCCTGCCGCATCCGGAAACAGCGCGAACACGTTCTGCACGCCGCAGCCTGCCAGCTGCGCCAGCTTGGCCGCCAGCGTGGAATCATCGTCGTACAGGACAAAGTGTGCCTGTCCGTCTGCATTCATGTAGGTGAAGTATTTCGCGCACAGCTCGCGCGAAAAGAACGGCTGTGCGCCGGTCTGCGCGAGCAGCGCGGCTCTTGCTGCGGAACTGAGCGAAACGCCGTTCGGCGTGGGTGACGGCAGGGTGAAATCCTGCGAAACCGGCTGCAGAAACGCGGCAATCCGCGCAGCGCTGTAAATGCCCTGCAGGGAGGAAATGTACTCGGTCAGACTGCCGCCCGAAATCGCGGTGGAGACCGTGAGTATCGCGTGCGACAGCGTGTGTCCGCACTCGAGCGGCACATACAGCGGAATATCCGCATCGTACAGTGCTTCGTCGAATGCGGCCAGCAGGCGGCGGTTCAGCGGCGTGTCGTGCTCAAAATCCGCGAATACGCCGGGCGCTTCCGTGCGCCGCGCCTCGAAAACCAGATCGGCAGCAATGCGCTCGGCGCTGCAGAAGTTGATAGCCTGCGGCGGGTCGGTCACGCCGAGCAGGCAGTGCCGCTGCACTGCGGACACCTTGAGCCGCTGCAGCGCCCCGGACTGTGAAATGCCAAGACAAAGCTGCAAAACCGGCATGCCGAGCGAAGCGGCTTTCGTCGTGTCGCGTCCGGTGCATACCAGAATAAGGTTTTTCGTGTAGACCATCATGGATCGACTCCTTTGCGATAAAATTATCTTTTCTGGACTTTTTGAATAAATTCCATTACACTATATGTAGCATTACGCTAAATTAGAATACGGGTATTAACAGGAGTGTATGAATGAGCAAACTGATTCCCGATTATGTATTTGATTCGATTTACGATATTACGCCGGAGGTGCTGACTGCCCACGGCATACGCGGCGTGCTGGTCGATCTGGACGGCACAATGGCATCCCACAAGGCCGCTCTGCCGCCCGATACGCTGCACACCTTTGTCGATCGGCTGAAGGATGCCGGCATCGCTGTGCTGGTGTTCTCCAACAACCATCCCGAGCGGGTAGGAAAGTTCTGCGAGCCGCTCGGTGTGGGCTATATCAGCCATGCCGGAAAGCCGTTTTCGCGCGGCTTCCGCAAGGCGGCAAACCGGCTTGGCCTGTCCATGCGCGAGATTGCCGTTATCGGCGACCAGATTTTCACCGACGTGTTCGGCGGCAACCGCGCAGGCGCGCTGACCTGCTACGTCGAAACGCTCGACCGCCGGTTTTTCTGGATCAATGTGCGCTATCAGCTTGAGCGCGGCTTTATCGCGCGCGGACGGCGCAGAATGGAGGCGAGAGCACATCATGGCTGAGCCGAAATTCGGTCCTGCGGGCAACTCGGAGTCGTTTGCCGCCGCAGGCTTCAAGAAAAGCGAGGATGCGCCTGCATGGCTCGCACAGATGGGACTGACCGCGTTTGAGTATCAGTGCGGACGCGGCGTGCGCTGCGGCGAGGAGACCGCCCTCAAAATCGGTGCGGCAGCCAAGCAGCACGGCATTCAGATGAGCATTCATGCGCCGTATTTCATCAATCTCTCGTCCGAGGAGAGCGAGCGCATGGAGAAAAACGTCGGTTATGTGCTGGAGACCGCGCGGCTGGCTGTGCCGCTTGGCGCAACACGCATGGTCGTGCACTGCGGCGGTCAGGGCAAGCTGACCCGTGACCGCGCCATGCGCAACTCGCACGAAAACGTAAAAAACATCCTGCGTGCGCTGGATGAGGCTCACTTGACCGGCTGCGCGGTCTGTCTGGAAACCATGGGCAAAAAGAGCGTGCTCGGCACTGCCGAGGAGGTCTGCGAGCTGGTGGCTGCCGATGACCGCCTGCTGCCGTGCATCGACTTCGGTCATCTCAACTGCCGCACGGGCGGGCACATGAACACCCGTGAGGAAGTGAAAGCGCTGTTCGACCTGATGGAAAATACCATCGGTCACGAGCGTACCGCCAAGCTGCACGCCCACTTCTCTCATATCGAGTATAACGATAAGGGCGAGGTGCGCCATTTGACGTTCGCGGATACGGTATACGGTCCGGATTTCACGCCGGTCGCGGAGGAAACCGCTGTGCGCGGCTACGCACCGACATTCATCTGCGAATCCGCCGGAACGCAGGCGGAGGACGCTTTAGCCATGAAGCAGTGCTTTATGGCTCAGGCAGAAAAGTAAAAAGTAGGACATTTGCCCTACGGAGACGCTTTGTAGAACTATGCAAAGGGGTATAAACGTATGAAAAAGGTATTATTGATCCACGGTCCTAACCTGAATCTGACCGGTCAGCGCGAACCGGGCATTTATGGTTCGAACACACTGGCATCCATCAATGCAGAGGTTGTACAGAAGTGCGAACGTCTGGGGATGGAATGCGCGGTATTCCAGTCCAACTCCGAGGGTGCGCTGATCGACCGTATTCACGCGGCTCGTGAGGACTGCGATGCGATCATCATGAACGCCGGTGCGTACACGCACTACAGCTACGCCATCCGCGATGCGATTGCGGCTGTGCGCCTGCCCTGCGTGGAGGTACATATGTCCAACGTGCACGCGCGCGAGGAATTCCGCCACAAGTCGGTCATCGGACCAGTGTGTGCGGGCGTCATTGCAGGCTTCGGCAAGCACAGCTATCTGCTCGCCGTGGATGCGGTAAAATCCATCATCGGCTAATATTTAAGAGGCGATTACCATGAAAAGAAACGAACTGCGTGCTATGCTGCTCGAGCAGCCGTATGACGCGCTAGTGCTGACCAGCGAGATCAGCCGCCGCTACGCCACGGGCTTTCACTCGACGGCAGGCGCGGTGTACCTGTCGGCTAAACAGGCGGTATTCTTCACGGATTTCCGTTATGTCGAAGCGGCACACGCGGCCATCAAGGACTTCGAGGTGCGCGAGATCAAGGCGGGCCAGAGCTATTCTGCGCTTATCAATGAGCTGCTTGACGAGGACGGCGCGAAAAAGGTCGCTCTTGAGGACAAAACGCTTACCTATGCGGAGTTCATGTCCTGGGGCACGGCGCTGCACGCGACAGCCGTCCGTCTCGAGGACGGCGTGGAGCAGCTGCGCATGTGCAAGGAAGAGGACGAGGTTGAGAAGATCGTCGCGGCACAGCGAATCGCGGAGCAGGCGCTCGAGGAGGTACTGAACGACATCAAGGTCGGCGTGACCGAGAAGGAGATCGCGGCACGGCTGACCTACCTCATGCTGCACTACGGTGCGGAGAACATGTCGTTTGACCCGATTGTCGTTTCGGGTGCAAACAGCTCCAAGCCGCATGGCGTACCGGGTGAAAAGACCATCCAAGCGGGCGATTTCGTGACGATGGACTTCGGCTGTATTTATGACGGCTACTGCTCGGATATGACGCGCACGGTCGCGGTCGGCCATGTCACCGACGAGATGCAGACCGTGTACGACACGGTGCTGAACGCACAGCTTGCAGGCATTGCTGCCTGCAAGGCCGGTGTGACCGGTCGGGACGTTGACGCGGCAGGCCGTAAGATTATCGAGGCGGCAGGCTACGGTGATGCCTTCGGCCACGGCTTCGGCCATGGTGTAGGACTGGAGATCCACGAGGCTCCGGTTGCTTCTCCGCGCGGAGAAGCGCCGCTGCCGGCAGGCAGTATCGTCACCGCAGAGCCGGGTATTTATCTGCCGGGCAAGTTTGGCGTGCGTATTGAGGATATGCTGTACGTCATTGAGGACGGCTGTATTGATCTGACCGATGCGTCCAAGCAGCTTATTGTTCTGTAAATTGCGGAAAAGGGAGAAAACGTTGTTTTCTCCCTTTTATATTCAGTGAATGTTGAAAATGGGTTGCCGTATCGCTTGACGGCAGCTTGATGAAAAAGAATCAATTTAACAATTTATCCATAAGCTATACACAAAAAATCCACACAAGTTCGGCACAATGGTTACACCGATAGGAGGAGATGTTCTCATGCGTATTTTGCTAATCAATGCAGAGCAGGACGAGCGCCTGTTCGCCACCTTCAAGCATGAACATATTCTGTATGATCAGCAGCCGGAGAGCGACACGCTTGATATTTCGGAGAATATATATGATGTAATCGTGTACAATGCCACTAAGCTGGATGAGAAGACCGTCGATGCGGTGCGCTCTCTGCGCGAAAGCGGTGATATGACACCGTTGCTTGTCATGGCAGGTCACACGACCGCGCGGGCGCGTATCCGTATTCTGAATGCGGGTGCGGACAATGTACTCATGCGTCCGTGCCAGAGTGATGAGATTCTGGCGCATGTCAATGCACTGGCACGTCGGCCGAGAATGATGCAGAGTGAAATCCTGACCGCCGGTGACCTGACGCTCGACCGCGGCCGCTGTGTGCTGTCGAGCAATGACGGCGAAGTCCGTCTGTCCGGCAAGGAGCTGCAGCTTGTAGAGATGTTCCTGCGGGAACCGGGACAGGTGCTGCCGCGTGAAATGCTGCACGAGAAGGTCTGGGGAGCAGGCAGGGACGCGACTTACAATAACATCGAGGTTTATCTGACACTTGTGCGCCGCAAGTTGCGTGCGGTCGGCTCGAAGGCCGAGTTGATCTCTGAGCGAGGCATCGGCTATTATCTGCAGGAAGCAGAATAAGGGAAAGGACGTACTTTCATGGTACGTCCTTTTATTTTTCCTGCACTGACTATCTGGGGCACACAAGGCACGTTGGTGCTGCGCCTTTCCGGGCGGCAGCCTTTTTTCGCTGCACCGACCCAGCGGGGGTACGAACCGCGTAAGCGTGTTCGCCCCTAATGGGCGGGGGTGTTCGCTGAATCTCAGCGGGGGGAGTCGCGCTCTGCGGAGCGCGGGGATTCGCGGCGCCCGCCGCGGGGGCAAAAAGGAAGGACAACCTGCGGTTTTCCTTCCT
>OLQH01001879.1_pt1 | contig 14234 bp, 11 predicted proteins | sample 1672671 | NCBI WGS metagenome assembly OLQH01 (sample SAMEA3136712, study PRJEB25190) | human gut metagenome
TAAACATAGGCCTCTTTGAATTAGTTTTAACTAACTTTAGTTTACTTTATTTTTTTACTGTTGTCAATCCATAAATAGATGTGATTAATAATTTTGTTTTAGCATAGTTCCATTATAACATGGAACGGAGAGGAGACGGTTGTCATTAGCCATCTTTTTTCTCTTTTTATGGAAAAGTTTTAGGGGCAGATTTGACTCGCATGAGTCAAATCTGCCCCTGTTTGGAACTATCTATTTCCCGATAGCCCCTCAATAACTAATGGCATATCTTATATCAATTTTTTGTTTACACAAAGCTTGAAATGGTCTCAGAGTTTCTACTCTGCCATTTTGCTTTTTATCTCCTCAAATTCCTTATACAATAATCATAAATTCTGAGATAGGTTTGATAAGAATAATGCACACCGTCATATATTCCTTTATTCTGAAAGTTACTGATCCATCCATACTTCTGAAGTGCCGTACAAGCATCAATATACGTAAAATAGTTATTGCTTCCACTACACAATGACATACGTATACTTTTATTAAATGCAGCTACTTGAGCTTCTGTTCTATATGTACCTCCATATGCTTTGATCATGGCACTGTTTACAGGATTTACTGACATATAGTACATATCGCATCTAAACTCGCCTCTTAACTGTTGAGATACACGTCTCATATAATCTATGTATGAAGACGAATTCCAAAGATCGTTTACTCCAAGATTAATTATTACCGCCTGTCTGGCTCTTCCTCCGGAATTTTCAAATATTTTACGCACTTTCCTATAAAGGTTTTTATATCCTCCTGTATCATCTCGTCTTTCAAACCACTCCAGACCTTCACCGCTATCAGCTACAAAATCCACATTAGATGGTTTTCTTGATCCCAGTCCCCATTGAAGTCCAATAGTTCTGGAATCTCCAACAAAGTAAACCATATCATATCCTTCCGGAGTTCGTATATAAGAAGGTGCTTTGTCATCCTCAGGTCCAAATTTTACCATATAATAATTACCTGTTTTTGTAGGGATTCTGTCTCCGGCATAATACTCTGGTCTGGAATTTTTTCCCATTGTCTTAGACCACCCAAGGCACATATTGATGCTTCCTAAATTTACTGATGGAAATACTGGCGTACTTCCTGTATTGGTAGGTACTGATTTCCAGAATTTGCCATCATATTTATACAAGTTTACACTAGTGATTGTCTGAGTTTTTGAGTAAAACTTCATGTCCCCATTTATTTTAATTTTTGTTCCCGGTTTTTGATACGTTTTAGCATTCGCTGTAGTCGACCATCCCAGTCCCATTGTTGTTGACGAATGGGGCACTGACGGCAGTGTTATATTTTCACCTTTAATCGCCTGTTTTCTTAAATCTTTATGTTCTTTTTTCCCATCTTCACTGTAAAATTTTACATCATACAGTTCATATCTATGCAGACAGAATTTTGTATTCTTTGTCACCTTATATTTTGCCCCGGGACTATATCTTTTTACCGTATTACCCGACTTCTCTTCCCAATAACATCTGTATCCGGACCATGAATACTCCGGAAGATTAATCCACTGTCCTGGTTTTACTGTCCTCTCCCAACTTTTATACGTTGGCGTTGACACTACCCCCCGGGCATTAGCAAATACTACTTTACACTTTGCCGATGCAGCAGAAACCTGCTTATTTCCGCCAAACAACAAAAAAAATAACATAAGCAAAAAAAATATACCTTTCCACTTACAAAGCTTCCGATTCATATATTACTCCTTATTTCATACTGTCTGTTTCTGTTACTCTGGTTATGATTATATCAGGTTCTATATGAAATTCAATATAATTTTCATCTTTCTTTCATATTTTCGTTATATTTTGATTTTTTATATTCTATTATCCTTTTTCTATCATATATTAATATCAAATATTTGTACTGGAGTTTTATAAATATGTTTTTTAAAAAGCAGAATGCTCTTACCAGATTTATTCTCAAATATCAAATTGCTGTAATTCTGACAGGCTCTTTTATCCTGGGTGCAGGAACAGGAAAAATTGTCACACGGATTGAAAAGCTCCCCAAGCATGTACCGTCAATAGCATCATCCTCTATAAATTCCAGTTCCTCTGCCATCTCCTCAGAATCCACAAACTGGGGTCTTGGTTTTGACGAAGAAGGGAAGCGTCCTACCGGTAACGCATCAATCGAACAATTAAAAAAATATAATGCTTACTATGCTCAAAATACAGACTCAAAAATTCTGTATCTTACTTTCGATGCCGGATATGAAAACGGAAATACCCCAGCTATTTTAGATGCATTAAAAAAACACAACTGTCCTGCCACATTCTTTGTAGTCGGAAATTTTATAGCCGATAATCCCAAACTTATTCAACGCATGATTTCAGAAGGACATACGGTCGGAAATCACACAATGACTCATCCGGATATGTCCAAAATTTCTTCTGTACAAGCTTTTCAAAATGAGCTTTCCTCGGTCGAACAACTGTACAAGAACATAACCGATCAAGATATGCCTAAACTTTATCGTCCTCCTCGCGGAATTTACAGTACGGAAAATCTAACTATGGCCAAAAACCTCGGATACTCAACTTTTTTCTGGAGCCTTGCTTATGTAGACTGGATTCAGGATCAGCAACCTTCAAAAGAAGAAGCCTTTGACAAATTGCTTTCCCGCATACATCCTGGTGCCATCGTTCTTCTTCATAATACATCTTCAACAAATGCAGAAATTCTTGACGAACTTCTTAGCAAATGGGAAGAAATGGGATACCGATTTGGTTCTTTAAACGAATTGACCGGGATATAATCCCGGTCAATTCGTTCACTTTCATATATCCTTTTTAGAGTGAAGTTCCTCTTTAATCTGACTGCTGGAAATTTCAGGTGTCCGTGGCACATAAATCACTTCGCACCCTTCCTCCTTTAAAAAATCAAATTTGCCTGACCAGTCATCTCCCATAACAAAGGTATCCACATGATACTCTTTTACATCATTACGTTTCTGCTCCCAATTTTCCTCCGGAATCACCAAATCCACATATCGTATTGCTTCCAACAGCTGTTTGCGTTTTTCATAGGAAAAATAACATTGTTTGCGTTTTTCCCTCCAGTTAAATTCATCTGTCGATAATGCCACTATCAGGTAATCTCCCATTTGTCTTGCACGACGCAACAGATTAATATGCCCATAATGAAGCAAATCGAAAGTTCCATAAGTGATTACACGTTTCATTTTATTTACCTCTCTCAGCCAAAGAGCATTATACTCCAAGCTCCTTTTCGCACATGTCCAAAGCAGATGCAATTACAGCATCCATATCATAATATCTGTACTCTCCAAGTCGTCCGCCAAATACAACTTTATCTTCTTTATCAGCCATTTTTTTATACTCAGAATAAAGCGCACCGTTTTTCTCGTCGTTTACAGGATAATATGGCTCGTCACCTGGTTTCCATTCAGAACTATATTCACGACTGATAACTGTTTTCGGAAGATCGTTTCCCTGTTCATCTTTGCCAAACTCAAACCATTTATGCTCAATGATCCTGGTCCATGGCGTTTCTACGTCCGTATAATTCACCGCTGCATTTCCCTGATAATTCGGCTTATCCAAAACTTCTGTATCAAACCGTACGGAACGGTATTCCAGATGACCAATAGCAAAATTAAAATATGCATCGATTGCACCTGTATAAATTACTCTGTCTGCTATTGAATCATATTCATCCTTCTGCTGAAGATAATCCTCCCCAAGTCGAACTTCTATTCCTTTTAACATATTATCAACCATTTTGGTATATCCACCAATCGGAATGCCCTGATAAAGCGCATTAAAATAATTATTATCATATGTCAGGCGAACCGGAAGACGCTTGATAATAAAAGCCGGAAGTTCCCAACAACTGCGTCCCCACTGTTTTTCTGTATATCCTTTAATAAGCTTTTCAAAAATATCCTTGCCTACAAGAGAAATTGCCTGCTCTTCAAGATTTTCAGGATTTGTAATACCTGCCGCTTTTTTCTGTTCCTCAATTTTAGCTGCTGCCTCTTCTGGAGTTACCACACCCCACATCTTGTTAAAGGTATACATATTAAATGGGAGCGAATATAGTTCTCCATGAAAATTAGCAACAGGGCTGTTCGTAAAACGATTGAATTCAGCAAATTGATTGACATACTCCCACACCTTTTTATTGTTTGTATGGAAAATATGTGCTCCGTATTTATGAACATGAATTCCTTCTATTTTTTCTGTATAAACATTTCCCGCAATATTTTCTCTCTTATCAATCACAAGAACTGATTTACCGGCTTTTTGGGCTTCATGTGCAAAAACAGCTCCGTACAATCCGGCTCCAACTACTAAATAATCATATTTATTCTGCATGATCTGCCACTTGTCCTTTCTACAGACAGTAAAAATATCTGAATTATTTTTTACCCATTCTTCTGATAAATTTTTTAATCTTAATAGGAATGTACATTACCATACGTCCCACTTTCATTGTAGTGGAATTTTCCAGTTCTGCAACACGTCTTTCCAGATTTGATGTTCCGCTGATACATTCCAAATGGTAAAAAGCTTCCGGATTTGCCATCAGCATATCAAGACGTTTTCGGTTCATGTCACTAAACAGGCTTTTATCCAATTCATAATCTGATTCTGCCTGCCTCATTTCCTGACTAATATCAAGAATATACTGATGTTTAAATTTAACGTTTATTCTGTTTAATGTAAACATATAGTTATTAAATTTTTTCCATGTATAGTAATACTTAAATCTATTCCACAATTCAGTATTTCCTGACAGCATTTCTTTAATGTATTTATACTCCTCATTCATACAGTAAACTTTCTCTGGACTATTTACTGAAGAATTTGGATTATCTCTTCTGTTCATATAATATGGTATATCTAAGATCATAGCACGTTTTGCATAACAGAACGTCTGAATCCAAAAACCATTATCCTGAAAAGACGCACCCGGGGTTTCATGGTGACGTATATGGTTTTCTCTTAAAAACTCATTTTTATATATTCCACTCCAGGTATTCATAACATATGTCAATGCTTCAGGCTCCATACTGGGATTAAAAACAACATTATATTTTTCTTTCATTCCGGTTAAATGATTGTAGGTCAGCTGCATATTTCCATTTGCAGCAGTAACAAAGCGATAAAAATCAGCCTTTACAAAGTCAAGTTCATATTCTTTGGCTTTTAAATAAAGATCTTCAAACATATTTAACGGTACATAATCGTCAGGCTCTACTATACCGACATATTCACCGGTAGCTTTGTCCAGACCAATATTCATCCCAATACCATATCCCTCATTTTTTTTATCAACAACAATAATCCGGGCATCTGCGGCTGCATATGTTTTAAGAATTTCCATTGATCTGTCTGTTGATCCATCATTAATACATATAATTTCAATATCTTCCAAAGTCTGTCTGACCACACTCTCCAGACATTCTTCCAGATAGTCTTCAACGTTATAAATAGGAACCACGATCGACACTTTGGGAATATCAGATTTCACCTGAAGATACTTGTTTTGTAAAAATTGTCTCTTTTCCATTCTGGATCCGTTTTTAATCATAAACTCGTCAAAATCACTCATACTAATCTCCCGAAAAATTTTATAGTTATTCTTATTGTAATTATAAAAATATTCCTCGTTTTTCCCTTCAATTCCCAGCTTTTTAAATCCGTCTTTTTTCAGTTCATCAAAAACAGCTTTTTTTGCCTGCACATCTCCTATTGAATTCATATTATAAATACAACCTGCTAAAGCTTTATTCACATAACTGCGTTCAACAGCAGAATAAAAATTATTTTTTTCAAGAAAATCTTTTACCGCATAAAATGCCGTCAAAAAATCCAATGGGAATTTATAGTTTGTTGCCTGACAATTATTTGACATTCCAATCCGATAATAAACCAATTTCTTTTCTAAAAGAGTAATCCTGTCCGCAAGCATCATGCAGGATGCCACAAAAAGGAAATCATTTGTTCTGAAAATCTCCTGAAATTTAATATGATATTTCTTTACAAGCTCATGACTAATCAGCTTATTCCATGCCCAGTTTTGAAATGAATCTAATATATGATCCGGCATATCCTTATAACAAAATACATCTTTTCTGGGTGCATTCTCTTTCTTGAATGACCCTTTGTCATATACTGTTTCTTTTGTTTTTTCATTATAGCGCAAAACCTGATAAACACATATCTGTGCTTTTTTTTCAACGCACCTTCGATAAGCTTCTTCCAACATTCCGGAAGCAAAAAAATCATCGGAATCTAAAAATGATAAATATTCGCCCTTTGCAATAGCAAGTCCTTTATTTCTTGCAGCGCCTGCGCCTTTATTCTCCTGAGTCAGTACAATAACTCTTTTATCCTTTTTTTCATATTCTCGCAAAATCTCCAGAGAACGGTCTGTTGACCCATCGTCAACACAAATCACTTCTATTTCCTGTAATGTCTGATTTAATATAGAATCCAAACATTCTTTCAAATATTTTTCAACATTATATACAGGTAATATCACAGATACTTTTACAGTCATTTTTCTTTCCTCTCATAAAATTGTTCCAATTTCAGCTATGTACATTTTAACATAGAACATTCCTGTTGCCAACACTTTCATCGAAACACATAATACTATGCTTTTTTAATTTCCTTTCTTTCTCAATATTCTTCTAGCCATAATCCATATATTCCTGGCTGTAATATATATAATATTATTTTTAGTATCCTGTTCTGCTTTCCTTGCCCTCTCCATCCAATATTGATTTTCTTTTTTCAATTCTTTTATCCTGTAAAATAAATATTCTTTTTCACCGGATGCTTTTAACTGAAGATATTGCTCATAGTACTTCTCATTCCAGGAATTAATCTCTTCTTTTTTTAACTCTTCCATACCTAATTCTTTAAAAATCTCTTTTTTTATTTTTTCATATACCATAGAAAATACCTGAGCATTTCCCATTGATTCCAAATTATAAAAACTGACATCAAGAACATAATTTTTATAACTGTACTCAACATCTTCATAAATTCCCAGTTCCATTAATTTTGTCCTTACCGCTTTCAATGCTTCATACCAGTCCCACGGACTGTTGGCATTATTAGCCTGCAAGCTTCCTGATGATTTTCGATAATTAACCAGTTTTTCTTCAAGAATCGTAACTCGTTTTGCCATTGCCAGTGATATGCATACAAAATAAAGATCATTAGAACGATGTGTTTCCATAAATTGTAAATTATTTTCTTTTATAAAATTTTTCCGATATAATTTAGTCCACGGACAGCCTGTACTGATATTGAAAATATAAGGAAAGCTTTTGCCTTCAAACGGAATCTTCTGAGGAACATACTCCTTTTTTAACATGTGCCCTGCATCTATAAAATTGCCAGATTTCTCATAATACAAGCGTGCATCAAAAAGGCATATATCGCTTTTATCTTCCCTGATTCTTTTTAATGTATCTCCAACTAATTCAGGTTCAAAAAAATCATCTCCATCAAGAAAAAGGCAGTATTCTCCCTCTGCCTTTTCTATTCCCAGGTTTCTCATAATACCGGCTTTACCACAATGCGGTAATTCATATAATCGAATTCTTTTATTCAACCGCATATATTTTTTAATTATAAAAACCGTCTGATCATCAGAACCATCATCTACACAGATTATCTCAAAATTTTTATATTTCTGAGCGAATAAACTTTTCAAACACTGTTCAATATATTTCTCCACGTTATATGTAGGAATAATAATTGAAACATCCGGTATTTCTTTTTCATGCTGCACTATCTATTTTCCTCCCAGTAAAATTTCTGAATATTACATTTTATATGGCTTCATTAAAATCTTTTTCGTAACACGCCCAATTCCCTGCTTTACTGCAGAAATAATTTCTCCAATCAGCATGGATGCAACTGTTCCAACAATCAAATATACAATCCACCAGCCGTTCGTGGTTTTATATGGTGGATAATTTTCAAAAAGTTGTACGAAAGGAATCCCAAACAACTTAAATTGTACTGCCTCAATAATCCAAAAAACAACAAATTGCCAGATTACAATTGAAATACTGTTTTCCCCCATTACAATCAATGCTTTTTTTATCCATATGGTTCTTTTTTGCAAAATTTCCGAAACATAAATAACCACATATGATGCAAGCAATGCCCCTATCGCAAATAAAAACGGATAAGTATATGTATTCTTCGCCATATTGATGGCATTATAATGGCCAATTATGGCAAACAATATAATTGAAAAACAAACCAAAATACCTGAATGATATACATATATTACTTCTTTGTACTCTTTAGCTGCCCGTCCGATTGCAAAATAAAAAGAAAGAATCAATGTCCTGCTCAATAAATATGGAAAATTAATTGAAAAACCAGTTGCTGCAACACATCCAAATAAAATCACAAGAAATATACTTTTCCCTTTTACCGATGGCATATAATAATCCATTAATTTATACACTACTGATACAACAAATAAAGCTCCCAAGAACCAGGTCGCTCCCATAAATTTGCCGTCCTTGTCTAATGTAAGAATAATTTTAAGTATTTTTTTAACTAAATGGATATCTGAAAACTCCTGTATATGAAGAGCTGTTGTAATCAGAAGAGAGCAAAGATTCCAAAATACAAAAGGAATATATAAAGATCTGACCTTTTTGCCAAGAAACTGAGCCGGAGTATTTCTGCTGTTAAAAAGGAAACCTGAAATCAAAAAAAATAACGGCATATGAAATTGATACATATACGGCGTAAAAGGACCTTTTGCATGAGACCACACTACAAATAATATCCCTAACCCTTTTGCAATATCAATTGTTTCAATCCTTCCGCCTTTTTTCATACAATTTTCTGCTTGTGGTATATAATTCATATCAATCCTCTGTATTACATTTTTTCGTAAGTATAACATGATACAATCATAATATCAAGTTTAACTACAAACCAATGTAACATTTTTGTTACAAACAGTTTTTATTTCTCACAATAATAAAACAATCTTATTATCTGTTAATTAATTTTCATTCACATTCACGTAATTATCATGAATCTTTTGCAGCATCATGCTATGATATACAAAAGACTACAAACATTTATTTTATGAGGGAATTTATGAAAATAAAAAAATATCTCCGGCGCTTTGTCCCGGTCAGCAGAACCTATGTTGACGCAAAAATTAAAGACCTTGAAAGTACTTATACAAATCAAATTGAAAAGCAATCTGCTCTATTCAACCAATTAACCAACTATCAGAGTGCATCTTTTGACGAAATCATACAGCAACTCTCCTCTCTGGAAACACATATAACAAAGCAACAACAAAATAATATTCAAAATCTCCTGCACCATATCACAACCGAACATAATCGTATTGCATCAACCATAAATGATCATCTTGACTGGGAACTTAAGCGCCGGGATAGATGGAAGACAATGTCGGCTGAAAATAAACGTTCTGCTGGCGGGCGTCCAATCTGGGTAATCAAATGTCCTGCTCCAGAAGGTAAAGATAAAGTACTGTGGGGTGATTATCCCTATGCATTAGCTCTGAAAAAGTACCTGGAGCGTCTGAATTGTTTTGTTATTATTGATACACGAGAAGACTGGGGATGTGAAGAAGGCGCTGATGTTGTTCTTGTTTTAAGAGGAACCTATTTCTACCGCCCTGACCGCCGTAACAAAACAGCGCTCTATATCATGTGGAACATCAGTCATCCAGATAAGATTACAATTGATGAATACAATCTTTATGATGTCGTATGTATTGCTTCTGATTACTATGCTGAGATAATCAGAAATCAGGTAAAAGTACCTGTTTTTCCCCTTTTACAATGTACTGATACAGAGCTGTTTTTTCCAGCAGATAAACATCAGGAAAAAAAATGGGACTATATTTTTATCGGGAATTCCAGAGGTGTAGCCCGTAATTGTGTTATGTGGGCCATTGATGAAAATATTCCGCTTCGTATGTGGGGAAGTGGCTGGAATACTATACTCAAAGATCATATGGATCTTTTTGAATCGCCTTCTGTAGAAAATTATGAACTTCCCAATATCTACCGTTCAGCCAAAGTAACATTAAATGATCATTGGGACGATATGCTGCAAAAGCAATTTATTAATAATCGGATTTTTGATGCGCTGGCCTGTGGACTTCCAGTTATTTCCGATGAATGCGATGAATTAAAAAAAATATTCCCAACCGCTATCCTGTATTATCATACCAGACAAGATTTCAAAAACTGCATTCATAACATAGAAAATAACTATTCCCAGATATCTCAAACAGTCCTTGAACAACAAGCTCTGATACATGAAAAATTTTCTTTCGAAGCAAGAGCCTACCAATTGGTAGAAATTGCATCTAAATTTACAAACAGCAGGAAAAATTAATTTTTTCCCGCTGTTTGCATCGGTCTTTCCACCAGATAATAAATACCAGCGCCAAAAAGAATGGTCAGGACAACAGACAGTCCCAGTGCAGCTGCCGGACATCGCTTTAAAAATCCTGCATTTTTCCACAGTGTATGGCTGAGAATATAAAAAGCAGCTTCCTGCATTACATATATGGAATAGGAATATTTTCCCAATCTGCAGAAACCTGTCCTGCTGATGATTCTGGATAAAAGCCCCTTTTCTGTGAGCATACAGAGGAAAAATATACAGAAGAAGACCACTACAGAAAACTGATTTTTCCCTGCATTTTTTCCTGCAAAAAAATCTGTCAGAAGAAACAAAAAGCTTCCCAGCTCTATGAAAGAGATCATTATGGTCCTCTTTTTTTCGTGCAAAAGATCTCCTTCTGGTTTTTCCCATTTTTCTTTTACGGAATCATAAAAAGCTCCCAGAAGATAGCCTGTTCCTATGCCGGCAACCGCCCTTGCCATAGCAAGGCTGAATACTCCGTAAACAACTTTTCTGCCAAAGCCGCCGTCTGTAGTCATAATATTCAACGTATAGCCAAAATACGCGATTACGCATATCAAAAGCTTCATTCCCGCTGAGTTTTTCATTGCTTTATGTAAAAGAAAATAAAAAACCTCTGCAAAAAAGAAGGCGGAAACATACCAGTTCAGACCGGTCCACCCTGTTGTAAGCCCTGTAGACTGCAAAAAGAAGAGATTTAAAATCCCCTCGCTTGCCGGAACTTCAAGAAATACAACTGAAAAAACCGTAGAAACTGCCAGTACCGGCCACAGACGGACAATTTTTTTCCATAAAAAATCAGTTGTTTTCTGTTCAGGCCGGGACAGTAAAGAGCGGTACAGAAAATATCCTGATATAATAAAAAAACATTCCACAATATATTTTGCGTACTTTGACTGTTCTGCAAGATTCTGATAAATCACCGATTCTCCCGTATAAGGCATCATAAAAGAATGAAGAAGATGAAAATATATAATTGCTGCTGCAAAAAAGAATCTGATAAACTCTATATTATTTAATTTTCCTTTTACCTTCTGTGTTCCCACTATTTCAGCATCCCCCGGACTTCGTCAAATATTTTTATTTCTGCCGGATTATCTGAATGGACTCCAATATGCTTTTCCATCCAGACCATATTGTACCAGCGTCCGAATTTACAGGCGCATTTATGAAACTCCGCCACTTTACGATAACCCATATGCTCATGAAATCTTACGCTGTCTCCGGTAAGATATTCGTCCTCTTTTTCCGGCCAGGCAATACAGGCATTGACACTGAGGATATTCTGCTCTTTCAAGATCTTTTCCAGCGTATCATAAAGCAGCTTTCCAATACCCAGATGTTTTTTATCCCTTTTTACATAAATAGAAGTTTCCACAGACCAGGCATAAGCAGCTCTTGGATGAAGCGGGCCCGCATAGGCATACCCGATCATCTCCCCATCCTTTTCTGCTTTTAAATACGGGTATTTTTCCAGCGTATGAATGATCCGCTGTCTGAATTCCTCCGGAGAAGGAACAGTATATTCAAAGGATACTGCTGTATCCCTCACATAAGGAGCATAGATTTCCAGTAATTCTTCGGCATCCTGTGGACCTGCTACGCTGATTTTTATCTCACTCATGATTTTTCCTCTCTTGCTTTTTTCAGATATTATAAGGTGTTCTTCCGAAGAAAGTCAATCCTCTGCACAGTGGAAATGTTTCCTTCTACTGTTTCCTTCTACTGTTTCCTGCTTCTGTCAAAACAATTGATTTTGCATATTTGATATGATATCATAAATTCACAGATTAAAGTATACATACACCTTATTACCTCTCACCAAAGATTAAATTTGACAAATTACAAAAGCCGGTACAATTCATAAATGGGAGGGATTTTTATGTACAAAAATAATATCAGAACTAAAAAAAAAGAAAGAACTGTTTTGGATACCTCACGCCAAGCTAATAACAAGTTTTTTATTTGTAGCAACGGTAATATTCTTAATACTCATGTATATAAATTACAGAAAAATCATAGATCTGATTTTTCCTGTCTACCCTTTGTTTCTTTTCCTTATATTTTTAGTAATATTTTTAATCTATTCTCTTATTATGGCTGTTTTAGAATTTATGTCTGTTATGGCCGAAAAATAGATCATTATGAAAAAGCGGCACCTCTGTGGATGCCGCTTTTAATATACTGATAACATTGTATTAATAATGTATAAGCATTGTATTAATACTCAGTTTTCAACGTTTTTTATTGATGTTTAACCATCTCCAAAAACCTTGATTTTAAAGCATTTCTTAGAATTTGCCCTCTTTTGCAGCTTCCTCAATGGAAACGGCAACAGCAACAGTCATACCAACCATCGGGTTGTTTCCTGCGCCGATCAGACCCATCATCTCTACGTGAGCCGGTACGGAAGAGGAACCTGCAAACTGAGCGTCAGAATGCATACGTCCAAGTGTATCTGTCATACCGTAGGAAGCAGGACCTGCTGCCATGTTGTCCGGATGAAGAGTACGTCCTGTACCACCGCCGGAAGCAACGGAGAAGTATTTTTTGCCTTTTTCCAGGCACTCTTTTTTGTAGGTACCTGCAACCGGATGCTGGAAACGTGTCGGGTTGGTGGAGTTACCTGTAATGGAAACGTCTACGCCCTCTTTCCACATGATAGCAACACCTTCCGGAACGCTGTTAGCGCCGTAGCAGTTTACTTTTGCACGAAGTCCCTCAGAATAGGATTTACGGAATACTTCCTTAACTTCGTTTGTGTATGGATCATACTCTGTCTCAACATATGTAAATCCGTTGATTCTTGCAATGATCTGAGCAGCATCTTTTCCAAGACCGTTCAGGATAACGCGAAGCGGTTTCTGACGAACCTTGTTTGCTTTTTCTGCGATACCGATAGCACCCTCAGCTGCTGCGAAAGACTCATGGCCTGCAAGGAATGCAAAGCACTCTGTCTCCTCTTCAAGAAGCATTTTGCCAAGGTTACCATGGCCAAGACCTACTTTACGTGTATCAGCAACGGAGCCCGGGATACAGAAAGCCTGAAGACCTTCTCCGATAGCTGCTGCTGCATCAGCTGCTCTTTTGCAGCCTTTTTTGATAGCGATAGCTGCGCCTACGATGTATGCCCAGCAAGCGTTCTCAAAGCATATCGGCTGAATACCTTTAACTATGCTGTATGCGTCTACGCCCTTTTCGTCGCAGATCGCCTTAGCCTCTTCGATCGATGAAATACCGTGCTTTGCAAGCTCGGCATTTATCTGGTCGATTCTTCTCTCATAACTTTCAAATAATGCCATTGTACGTTACCTCCTTAGATTATTCGCATCTGGGGTCGATAAGCTTAACAGCGTCATCAACTCTGCCGTATTGTCCCGAAGCCTTCTCAAGAGCTTCATTCGCATCCATACCCTTTCTGATGCTTTCCATCATCTTACCGAGGTGAACGAACTTATAACCGATGATAGTGTCGTTTTCATCAACAGCAAGCTTTGTTATGTAGCCTTCTGCGAGCTCAAGGTAACGCGGTCCCTTTTCGAGAGTCGCATATGTAGTACCTACCTGTGAGCGAAGACCCTTTCCGAGATCCTCAAGACCCGCGCCGATGGGAAGTCCGTCCTCAGAGAATGCGGTCTGAGTACGTCCGTAAATGATCTGGAGGAACAGTTCGCGCATAGCCGTGTTTATGGCATCGCATACGAGGTCTGTGTTCATTGCCTCGAGGATGGTTTTTCCTACGAGTATCTCCGAAGC
>OLQH01001883.1_pt1 | contig 14190 bp, 10 predicted proteins | sample 1672671 | NCBI WGS metagenome assembly OLQH01 (sample SAMEA3136712, study PRJEB25190) | human gut metagenome
ACTTTTTCCTTCAGCGCGCCTTTAAAGAATGCCTTTCTTTCCGGATCCTGTCTAGGCACTCCGCAATGATCAAACAGAATATCCGGCCCGGCTGCCACCTTCCCAGGCTCCACATCAAACAGCAGGCCCACATTGTCGGAAACCATCTCCACGCTCTGCTTGGCAGGAGCATAGACCAGAAATGCAAAATCGATATTGGCTGATATGTTCTGGAAAAGCCGCTCTCTGTAAATGCGGCCCTGCTCCCGGCCTTTCATAGCCTCCCGGCTCAAAAGAAGCGCCGTAATCAAAACCAGCGCAATCGTCAGTTCTGCAAAAGTAATGCCTACCATCCGTATAATTTCAGAAGATTCCTGCTGTAGAACACTTTTCGGCATGATGGAGATAAGATACCAGTTATAAGAATTCTCCATGGGAAGGAAGCACAAAAGGCTGCTCTCCCCTTTAAACTCCAGGCTGATGGTTCCTGCCTCTCCATTCTTCATCAGCTGCTGCAGTTTCTCTTTTACTTTCTTGCTATTATTCTCCCGATCCAGAAACTCATAGATATCTTCCGTGTTCGATCCCGTGCTCTCTATGATCCACGAGCCCATGCATCCGTCTACCACATAGGCATTTCCCGATCCTCCGCTGAATGTAAAAAGCGCAGGATCGTTGTATCTGGAAAGCGTCTTGTCCGCGTAGAGGGCTCCCACCTGCCTGCCATCCGACAGTACAGGCGCCTGAAACGTAACCTGAAGCCTCCCGCTATCCCCCACATAGGCATCAGAATAACTGCGTTTTCCCTTGGAAAGCGCAGTTTCTTCAAAAGGCAGGGCTGCCGCATCGACTCTTTCCCCGTCACTGTTGATTCCGGTGCCGTTTAAATCTATGTAATAGAATCGGAAGAATTCCGTCGCAGCCGCATAATTGGCAAGAGTCTTCGCCGCATCCTTCTCCCCGCCGCTCATGACGAACAGGCTGGCAGAAGACTCGATCTGCTCCATGTCATTTTCAAGTTCGCTGCTGATGCTGCTCTGGATCATACGTGTGGAATTCATCAGCGACTGGCTGGAACCCTGGTTCATCTTTGTGGTAATGCTGTTCAGCAAAGAAAGCATAAAAACGATGATAAGTGCCAAAAGGCAGATTACGCTGACTAAGATTATAATAGAACGCTTTTTATATTTCCTCATACTCTCCCCTTGGCTTTCCTCAAACTTTGCTATGATTCTATCACAATTGGCATCATCCTGCAATCTTCGCTACTGGAATCCAGAAATCTCGACGGATAACGCGTTATATACCCTCCCTTTAAAAACAACAGAACCGGAAAACAGGGTTCCTCTGCTTCCGGTTCTGCATTTCTCTATTCTATCTTCATAATCTATTCTGTCTTAACTTGCTACATTCTCTCATGGAATGTCCGGGAGATCACTTCTTTTTGCTGTTCTTTTGTCAACTTGTTAAAGTTGACCGCATATCCGGACACCCGGATCGTAAGGTTCGGATACTTTGCCGGATTGTTGTAGGCATCTACCAGCGTGTCGCGGTTTAAGACATTTACATTCAGGTGGTGCGCCATCTGTCCAAAGTAGCCATCCAGAACCGCGGTCAGATTCGAAAGCCGCTCTTCCTCCGTCTTGCCCATGGCCTGAGGCACGATGGAGAAGGTGTTGGAGATCCCATCCTTGCAGTATTGGTAGGAAATCTTGGCCACAGAGTTCAGGGATGCAAGCGCGCCGTTTATGTCTCTTCCGTGCATTGGATTTGCCCCGGGGGCAAACGGCTCTCCTGCTTTTCTCCCGTCAGGGGTGGCTCCCGTCTTCTTCCCGTACACCACGTTCGACGTGATGGTCAGGATCGATAGCGTCGGCTCTGCATCTCTGTACAGTTTCTGCTTCTTAAGTTCTTCATAGAACAGTCTTACCTGCTCGCTGGCAATCTGGTCTGCCCGGTCGTCATCATTTCCAAAGGCCGGATACTCCCCGATAATCTCATAATCCGTAATCAGCCCCGTCTCCTCATCGCGGATACATCTGACTTTTGCATGCTTGATGGCTGACAATGAGTCTGCAAGAACGCTCATTCCCGCAATGCCAAATGCCATATACCGATGCACGTCCGTATCATGAAGCGCCATCTGGGTCTTCTCATATGCATACTTGTCATGCATATAATGAATCACATTCATCGTATTGGCATACATATTCGCAAGCCAAGGCCGGTAGATATCAAGCAGTTCCATAACCTTGTCATATTCCAGATACTCGCCCTGGTATGGCTCATGTTTCGGTCCCACCTGCATATTATGCTTCTCGTCTTTTCCTCCGTTGAGCGCCATCAGAAGCATCTTGGCCAGGTTCGCCCTTGCGCCAAAGAACTGCATCTCTTTTCCGATTCTCATAGCCGAAACGCAGCAGGCGATTCCATAGTCATCCCCGAACTGCGGACGCATCAGGTCATCATTCTCATACTGGATGGCATCCGTATCGCAGGATACTTTTGCACAGAAGCGCTTGAAATTCTCCGGCAGATTCTTAGACCACAGTACGGTCAGGTTTGGTTCTGCGGATGGCTTCAGGTTATAGAGCGTATGCAGCATGCGGTAGCTGTTCTTGGTCACCAGCGTGCGTCCGTCCTCGCCCATGCCTCCTATGGATTCCGTAATCCACATGGGATCTCCAGCAAATAGATCATTGTATTCCGGCGTCCTCAAATGCCTGGCCATGCGAAGCTTCATCACGAAGTCATCCACGATCTCCTGAACCTGTGTCTCATCTAAGATGCCTCTTTCAAGATCCCTTTCAAAATAAATATCCAGGAAGGTAGAGGTTCTGCCCAGGCTCATCGCTGCGCCATTCTGTTCCTTGATCGCTCCCAGATACGCAAAGTAGAGCCATTGAACCGCTTCTTTTGCATTCTGGGCCGGCTGGCTGATGTCATAGCCGTACATGGCGGCCATTTCCTTTAATTTTCCAAGGAAATTAATCTGCTGATACAGTTCCTCCAGCTGGCGGATGTGATCCACATCCATCGTCTCCATACTGATTCTGTCTTTATCTTTCTGCTTTTCTTCAATCAGGCGGTCCACGCCGTAAAGGGCCACTCTTCTATAATCTCCGATGATGCGTCCTCTTCCGTATGCATCCGGAAGGCCTGTGATCAGCCCGCAGTGCCTTGCCGCCTTGGTGGCTTTGTTATAGACGCGGAACACACCGTCATTGTGCGTGGTCCTGTATTGAAACTCGTCTTCTACCTTCTGGGACAATTCGTAGCCATAAGCCTTGCAGGCTTCTCTTGTCATCCGAAGTCCGCCAAAAGGATTGACGCCGCGCTTTAGCGGCCTGTCCGTCTGCAGCCCTACGATGATCTCCTTGTCTTTGTCGAGATAGCCGGGCTTATAGTTCAAAAGAGAGGTAACCGTATGGGTGTCAATATCCAGCACTCCGCCAAACTCTCTTTCCAGCACCAGCAGATTCTCGAATTTGTGCAGCAGTTCCTCCGTGCGTCCGGTAGCCGGCTTAAGGAACTCTTCGTTTCCTTCATAAGGCGCATAGTTCCTCTGGATAAAGTCGCGTACATTGATCTCTTCCTGCCATTTTCCTGTCTGAAATCCTTCCCATTGTGTAAACATCTGATACTTCCTCCTATATTCTGAATATGACACCAATTCGCTGCTGCTCTCCTTTTATCCTGGTAATGATGGACAAAAAAGAGCAGCATCAAAAAACGATGCTGCCCAGACGGTCGGCTTGATTACAGATCTTCATTCCCTTGTGGTACTCCACATTATCCGTCAGTAATGAAGACCTTTGTCTACTTGTATGAGGAGTATAACATCAGAAAGCCTCAAGTGTCAATTCGTCATTTTTACTAAATTTTATATTACAGCATCTCTCTCTGGCAAGCTGTGCGGGCTGCAATCCGTCCAAAGCACAGGGCATGCCCAAGGCTATAGCCGCATGCAGGAACACCGTGGCCAAAATTGCCTGTATTCGCCACTTCTCCTGATGCAAACAGTCCGGGGATGATTCGTCCCTCCTGATCCAGGACTCTTCCTGTAATGTCAATCTGAAGGCCGCCAAATGTTATGGAGGTGGCCGGCTTTAAGAATACCGCATAATAAACAGGGCCTTTCAATTCGTGCATCTGGCCTGCCGGCTTTTCGAAGTCTTCGTCAAATCCTGCGCGGCACAGCTCATTATAGCGATTCACCGTATTTTCCAGAACCTCCGGGTCAACGCCCATCTTTCCTGCCAGTTCCTTTATGCTGCCGGCCTTGGGGGTATCTGGCAGGGTAAGCGCATAATTCAGCAGCTGGAAGGGCTCGTCGCCGCAGGTGATATACCATGCGCCAGCGCTTCCCGTACGCGCAAGTTCGGCCCCAACCAGGCTGTGGAACTGATATTCATTACAGAACCGTTTCCCGCTGCGGGTCACGATCAGCCCTGACTCTTCATTGACGCCTGCCCCGCTTCGATCATGAAGCAGCATGGTCTGGAGATAGGGATGCTGGTAATTTCTTGCCCCAATGGCTTCAGCAGCCCAGATTCCATCTCCCTGACTGGAATCCGGACAGTTATAATAGTAGTCCTTCATCCACGGAAACTTGGATTCTACCAGTTCCCTGTTGGCTGCATATCCGCCTGTCCCCAGAATTACTCCCTGGCTGGCGTGGAAAGTCACGGTGCTGCCATCTTGCGTATCTACTGCTTTGGCTCCAACGACTCTTCCATCTTCTCTGATCAATTCTGACAGCGCCGTATTCAGAAGCGTAGTGCCGCCCAGTTCATGGAACCGGTTATTCAGCGGAACGATGAAGCTGCCGCCCCATCCCATGGTCTGCCCTTCTCCGCCGACGCAATTGTGTATCCTCCATGGCAGCTGAGAGCCATGGGGCGCCTCTAAATCCTGTACCTCATGCCCCATCTTGATCAGCCATTCCAGGTTCTCATTGGCATGATAGCAGAAATAGTTGATCTTGGGATCATCCAGGAATCCGCCAGCTGCATTTTTCAAGAATCCGAACAGTTCCTGAGGCGAGTCATAGATTCCCTGCTCTCTCTGCATACGGGTATCTGCCGCAATCAGCTTGCCTCCGGATATTGCGGAAGATCCTCCTACGATTCCCTGCTTTTCCACCAGAACAACCTTGGCCCCGCAATCTGCGGCTTCCACGGCCGCGGACAGTCCTGCCAGGCCGCTGCCGAATACGACCACATCTGCGTCAATCGTACGGTCCGGCTTCTTCGCGGGAACCGGTACCGGAACCTTCTTTAAGGCATCTGCATCCCCTCCGGCCTGCTCTACGCATGAGGCGACCGCATGCACGATAGCGCCGCACACTACTTCCGCTCCCACCACCATAGGAACTGCCAGCGACTGATGCTCGATAATCTTAGGAATGTAATATTCAAAAGGCGAACTCTCCAAGCCATATGCCTGCCCGTAGATTTCCTTATGCTTAACAATCTTAATGTCCGTGATCCGATCCTCTGAGAATGTAACCTCCAATATCACCTTTCCTCTTACTCCATAGCCTTTTCCGGTATATGTCCCGGGTGTATAACTTGCCATATTATCCGCTCTCCTTTCTTCATCTCTTCTATGTTATAAATCCACCATAATTTCCTGGGATTGCAAAGTCAACAGGCTTGCAAAGAATCATATACTATGCCGTTTTTTTGTCGCTTCCCTATGCGCTAAATATGTGGAAACTGTCATCTGCCGCTGGCTTTTTGGATCTCTCCTCTTCCGCCGGAATGCTCACATCTTATCGGTTTTTCCATACACTGTTATTGTAAACGTTTATGGAAGGAGCAAAGCATATGCCTAATTATCGCTATAACACATCTGATTGTACAAGACGCGGCCAAAGCGGCTGCAGCCGACAGACTTCGCCTGCGGCTGCTTCTGTCCGTCCGATGTCAAGCAAGCCGACATGCTGCGACGACAGAGCAGAATATGATGAGCTTAATGGCCTGCCAATCGCTATGGCTTACGTGCCATGGCAGCAATGGCGGGCAATTTATGAAGTGGAAAAAGGATTCCACAGGGGTACGATATTCGAAGAATTAGATAAGCCATTCAAAGGGATAGGAGGTTGCTGCAAATGACAGATAACAGGCCTTGCCGCAAAGATTTATTAGACTGGATCAACGTAGTCAGTTTTGCAGTAGATGACGTGAAACTGTTCCTGGATACGCACCCCTGCAACAAAGAGGCAATGGAATTCTTCGACGAATTCAAAAAGCAGCGCGTCCAGGCGCTGAAGGAATACGCCAAATATTATGGTCCTCTTACGCTTGATACCGCAAGCACTTGCACCGAACGCTGGAATTGGATCAACGAGCCATGGCCATGGCAGGAAGGGGGATGCTAATATATGTGGAATTATGAGAAAAGACTCCAACATCCGGTAAGAATCACACAGACCAATCCCAAGATCGCTCAGGTCATCATCAGCCAGTTTGGCGGTCCTGATGGGGAACTGGCCGCATCTATGCGATATCTCTCCCAAAGATACACAATGCCTTACAAAGAGGTAACTGGCATCCTGACCGATATCGGCACGGAAGAACTGGCGCACATGGAAATGGTATGCGCCATCGTCCATCAGCTGACCAGGAATCTTACCCCGGAAGAAATCGAGAAATCCGGCCTCGGTCCCTACTATATTGACCATACCACCGCGCTCTGGCCCCAGGCAGCCGGAGGCGTGCCGTTCAACGCATGCCAGTTTCAGTCCAAAGGCGATATCATCACGGATTTAACGGAGGATCTCGCAGCAGAGCAGAAAGCCCGGACCACATATGACAACATCCTCCGAACCGTAAAAGACGCTGATGTTGCAGAGCCGATACGCTTTTTGAGAGCTAGGGAAATCGTGCATTTTCAGCGTTTCGGTGAAGCACTCCGCATCGTCCAAGATAAATTGGATTCCAAAAACTTCTACGCTTTTAACCCGGAATTTGACAGGTGCAAGGAATAACAATTATCCTTGCCAGTGTTGTCTTCCCATCATCCATTTGTCAGATCAGCAAATAAGCCCGCGGACAGCTGTTATACAACTGCCCTCCGCGGGCCTACTTCTTTCATTTTCACGATTTGCTCAACTCTTTCACAGTTCATCCGCCCTCATGCAGCCCGCCAGTTTTCTCTGCCTGGTCACTTCATACATCATGATCGAAGCGGCACAGCTCACATTGAAGGAAGACGCATAGGACGTCTCAGCCATAGGGATGGTGCACAGCAGGTCGCAGTACTCCTTAAACGCCTTGTTCAGGCCCATGGTTTCGTTTCCTACCATCAGCATCAAAGGCCCTGTCAGGTCTGCTCCGTAAATCGGGTTCTGTTTATGCGCTGTGGTTCCTATTGTAACGAAACCAGGGTACTGTTCTTTCAGCCTTTCCACATAGGAAAACAGCTCCTTGTTGTCGGAAATTCTCACTACCGGCATATTAAAGAAAGAGCCCATGGCGGAAACCACCACATCCGGATCATACAGATCCACCGCGTGCCCTGTCAGAATCAGCATATCTGCTCCCAGGGCATCACAGGAACGGATCAGGGTTCCCAGATTTCCCCTGTTGGATGGCCTGTCAAACAGCACGAGAAAGGGGTTATCTGACAAAGGAACTTTCTCCAGACTGTCCTGCCTCATCTCAATGACAGCCATCAGCTCTGAGGTATCCTCCTTGCCGCTCAATTCCCGCATTAATTCCGGCGTAAGACGGTAATTGGCATCCGTAGGCACCTCGCGAAGCATATTTATGGCCCAGTCCGACATTTCTCTTCCGTCATAGAGAAAGGATCTGATTTTCCATCCGTTTTTCACAGCCTCGTTCAGGCTCCGAACGCCTTCCACCAAAAATTCATTATAACGGTATCGCTTATTCCGATTTGTTTTTAATACTTCAAATCTCTGATAAATATTGTTTTTATTAAATATTTTTATCTCGCCCATAGCGCAGGACAGCCTCTTTTCTATTTTTATCTCTCGTCTCCCATAAAGAACAGGGCAATGGTTCCAGGGCCGGAATGCGCACCGATGGTCGGTCCGATCTCATTGATCATGCATGCTTCTATCCCAAAACGTTCTTTGACCAGCTCCCTGACCAACTGCGCATCTTCCAGCGCATCTCCATGGCTGATAAAGAAGCACTCGTTTTTATCTCGGTAGCTTCCCATTTTCTTTTCCATCATATCCACCAGGGAAACCAAAGATTTCTTTCTTCCGCGGACCTTTCCGACAGCTACAAGATGCCCCTCATCATCCACATGAAGAAGAGGCTTGATCCCCGCCAGCGTTCCCACAATCGCCGTTGCTTTGCTCACTCTCCCTCCTCTGTGAAGATGGAACAGGTCATCCACAGTGAAGACGTGAACCAGGTTCAGCTTATGCTGCTCCACCCAATCTGCCACAGCGTCCATGGAGTCTCCCATTTTTTTCCGCTGCACTGCCAAATGTACAAGCAGTCCTTCCCCCAAAGAGGCACACAGTGTATCCACCACAATGATACGGCAGTCTTTTTCTTCTTCCATTAGCTCTTCTGCAGCTGCCTTGATATTATTACATGTACCGCTCAGCCCAGAAGAAAAAGCGAGGACCAGAAGCTGCCTGTCCTCCTTCAGAAACTCTCTCAGACAATTCTTCGCCGCTTCCGGATTCACCTGTGAAGTGGTTGGCATCATTCCCTCCCGCATTCTGGCATAGAATTCCTTCACATCCATCTCCTGCCCGGTTCCATATGCGATCCCATCCACAATATAGGGAATCACGATTCTGCCGATCCCATTGCTTTCCAGATATTCCTTGGGCAAATCGGCTGTAGTATCCGTAATTATTTTAAAATCAGCCATGTTTTCTCCCCTTCTGCTTTTTCTCTATTCGCTCTTTGTTTTCTGTTCTGGCTTTTCGTATTTCAAGCCATTTTTTATTTTACCATGGTGCGTTTTCCCTGACAATCCTATTTAAGGACAAAGGCCGCCCTGCAATTTAAGGGCAAAAGGCGCCATCAGTTTATGCTGCCTAACTGTGAATAATTGGGCATGGAAGCCATCTTACAACAAAAAGGAACAATATTCCCGTATTTTCATATGATATGTTATAGATTCATTTGCTGTCGGATTGGAGGAATGATATGGAAAAGGTACAATTATCTTTGAAAAATATATCCTATTCCTACCACAGCCTGGACGGAGAAATACGGGCGCTTGACGACATCTCTTTCAGCGTAACGGCCGGGGAATTTCTCGCAATCGTAGGTCCAAGCGGCTGTGGCAAGTCAACAATTCTTTCTCTGATTGCCGGATTACTCCATCCCGAATCCGGCGATATTACTTTTTATACAGCGGATCCTAAGGCTCCAAAACCCGGAATCGGCTATATGCTCCAGCATGACCATTTATTTGAATGGCGCGATATATACCGCAATGTGACACTGGGACTAGAGATTAATAAGCAGCTTTCGCCTGAAAGGAAACAAAAAGTTCTGAAAATGGTGGAAGACTATGGTCTTTCTCCTTTCCTTCACAAGAAACCAAGTGAACTTTCCGGGGGGCTGAAGCAGAGAGCTGCCCTGGTACGCACCATGGCTATGGAACCGGAAATTCTTCTGCTGGATGAACCCTTTAGCGCGCTCGATTACCAGACCAGGCTGAGCGTTTCTTCCGATATATGCAGAATCATCCGCTTATCGGGCAAAACTGCGATCCTGATCACCCACGACTTATCAGAAGCGATCAGCCTGGCGGATCGTGTCATTGTGCTCAGCAAACGGCCGGCCGTTGTGAAGGCCGAAATTCCGATCCACCTCACTTTGCTGGATGACAGTCCGCTGGCGGCCCGCAATGCGCCGGAGTTCAAAGATTATTTTAATCAGCTGTGGGAGGAACTGAATGATGAATGAACAGGAAAAATTACTGGAAACCAGGGAAAATGCATCTGCTGAGCGTCAGCTTAAATATATTGCGGCAAACAGGCGGCATCATCGGATCGTATCCTTTGCCCGCGTTTTCATTTTGATCGCTTTTCTCATTTTATGGGAAGTATGCGCGGATCTCAAGATCATTGATTCCTTTTTCTTTTCCAGCCCGAGCCGTGTTGTGGTCAGTTTCATCACCCTTCTGGAAAAGAACGCCCTCCTCACCCATATCGGGATCACGCTGTATGAAACCATCCTGAGTTTTCTGCTGGTTTTCTTCATCAGCATGGTATGCGCCACGCTCCTGTGGTATTCCACCAAGCTGACGGAAATTCTGGAACCCTATCTTGTCGTGCTCAACAGCCTGCCGAAATCCGCCCTCGCCCCTCTTCTCATCGTCTGGCTGGGCACTGGCATGAATACCATCATCGTGGCCGGAATTTCCGTCGCCCTGTTTGGAGCCATCATTAATCTCTACACCGGCTTTCGGCAGGTGGATGAGGAAAAAATCAAGCTGATCTATACGCTGGGCGGCAACCGCAGGGATACGCTTTTTAAGGTCGTTCTGCCCGGTTCCATTCCCATTATTCTGAGCACGATGAAGGTAAATATCGGCCTGGCTCTGGTGGGTGTGATCATTGGAGAATTCCTTGCCGCAAGGCGGGGGCTGGGATATCTGATTATTTATGGGAGCCAGGTATTCCGGCTGGATATGGTAATCACCTCTATCCTAATTCTCTGTGTGATCGCCATGGGGCTGTATCAGCTCATTCAATGGCTGGAACACGCTTATGAAAAAAGAAATTAAGTCCCATGCCTCTTCTCCGGCGGCAGCCTTAGAAATATACTGGCTTTGCCGCCGGCTCTTCTTGTTTTGCTGACCGGCCGTATCTCTTCTCACCTCTTTTTCGTCCGCTCCCGCATCCGTCTGAACGGCTCCAGGAAACGGTTGATATGGGCTCCGATCAGAAATAAATAGAAGCAGAAATACAGCCAAAGCATCAAGATCACGATGGTTGTCAGGCTTCCGTACATATCAAACGCGTTAAAGTGCTGTACATAGATGGAAAAACCCCATGAAAACAGGTTCCAGGATGTGGCGGAAAATACCGCTCCGGGGATCTGATGGGAAAACTTCAGTTTGCAGTTCGGAATATAGGTATACATCGCCGCAAAGATCATGGTCATGATACACCAGGAGAAAATTCCGCGCAGGTGCAGCAGCAGTTCAAACAGCGCTTCCATCCCAGGCGCATGCCGGATCACTACCCCTGCCAGCAGATTCCCAAAAACCATTACGGTCAGGGAAAAAACCACGGTCACCAGAAAAATGATGAGATAGAATGAAGCAATCAGCCTCTGAAGGACATAGTTTCTATCCTCCACCACTCCGTTCATGGCATTCAGGCCGCGCATCAGAGCCAGCACGCCTTTCCCCGCTGACCACACCGTTACGATGGCCGTTACGCTCACCATGCCGAAGGTACTGTCATAAATGCTCTGAACCAGAGAAAACAGGAACGGAGAAATGGACGGCGGCAGAAGTCCCACCGCTGCCAGCAGATCCGATTCCTGAAGCAGCGGCGTAAAAGACAGAATCGAACAGATCAGCATGATCATGGGGATCAAGGAAAGAAAAATGAAAAATGCCGTGCTGGACGCATATGCATTCACATTCACTCGGCTCATCTGCCTGGCAAATCCTCTTAAAATCCGGTAAATCCTCATGCTTTTATTCCCTTCTAGTATATTTTCCTAACACTGCTTCCCTCATAGAAGAAGCTCAGAATATTTCCGCTGTCGCAGCCTGCCTGGGCCATGCTCCTGGCCCCATTCTGGCTCATGCCGACGCCATGGCCAAAGCCACCTCCGATCAGCGAATAGCCCGACACATAGCCATCCTCTTTCTGTGTCTGCAGAATGAAAAATGCGCTGGGCAATAAAGACGTGGCCTGATAAGTACTTCCGTCCTGCCGGATCACCTGGCTGCTGCCGTCGCTTAGAACATATCGGATATTATGTTCGGTACGAATCATCAGAGCAGCATTTTCTCCCTCAATCACCAGTTCTTCTGCAACGCCTCCGGTGTTTCTGGCCGCAACATAGATATCTGTTATTCTTCCCGGATCCACCGGACTTTGATTCACATAGCTTCCATCCGCCTGACGGACAAATACGCAGCTGGGACTCGCTTCGTAACGTTTTACAATATTGGCATACAGCACTTCTGGATCAATCTGTTCCACCTGATATGTCCATCTGTACCATGCCTCCTCCTGCTCAAAATCGGATTCCCTGCTGCCTGTGATAAATGCCGCAAAAGCTTCCTCTGCTTCCATGGCATCCGCAGCGCTGATATCCTCTTCTCTTACATTTTCATCGATGGTATCCCCTTCCGCATCTGTCACACCTGCCACATTCACGGCTTTTGCCTGTAAATAGGGGAACTGTTCCGGATCGGAAGCCTGCCAGATTCCCGTATCCGTTCCATAACCACAGGAGGTGGAATAATAATAGGCCTCAGCCAGTTCTTCTCCATAGTACAAAAGTTCTCCTTTGGTCTCTTTCACGGCCTTCGTCGTATCCGCGTTCTCCGTGATGTTATTATAGACCTGAAAGGCAGAGCTGTCGTCCACATGCGCTCCATAGGTCGGCAGTCCCGCATGCAGCATCTTGGCATACGCATAGGTACGGGCGCAGACGGCCTGCGCCTTCAGCGCTTCCAGAGGATAGGTGGACGGCATTTCGCTGGGCACCACTGCATACAGGTACTCTTCCAGCAGAAGTTCATTGATGACAACGATTCCATCCGCCTCCCGTTCCAGTTCCAGGCTTCCTCTGTAAGACGGTATTCCCTGGTTTCGTTCCACATTGAGCAGACGAATGCGTCCGGTGAGCGCCTCAGGCTGTATCCGGATATGATCCGAGGCAAAAAGAGCGCTGTCACGTCCGATCGTTAACGTCTCCCCTGCCGGAAGAATCTGTGTCTGCTCGGAGCCATATTCCCCGGTAATCACCTGCAGGTCACAATCCGCCTGCAGCTCCACCACATCATGATAAGCGCTTCCATAGCCGGAGGTTTTTACCAGCACACGGATATTCTCCATTGCCTCTTCCTTCACAACAAGAGCCGCTTGGACCTGACCATTTTCCAGAACAAAATCTGCAAAATCATATCCGATGCACAGATCTGACGTATAATACTTCTTCAGCTTTCCATATAGACGATATATCTTCAATTCTTCAGCAAACGGGAGAAATCCCTGTCCCTCCACCTCCACACCGTCTTCCAGCACCTTCAGAAGCCTTCCGGACACTTTATCCTGCCGTATATGAACGCGATTAAGCGCACCATCCGTAAATCCCAAAACCGCGATCTGCTCCCGCTGCGCTCCCATCTCCTGCGCGCTGAGCGGTGTGGGAATACGCAGTTCATAATCGTTCCAAAAGCAGCGCAGGGCATTTTCCTCCACCTCCATGATCCAAATGTTGGATAACTCGCTGTCCGCCCCGTCAACGGAACGGACGGCATACAGTTCCTGCCCCTGCACGATAGCGGTCACCGGCAAAAAAAGGCAGTCCCTGACCCTGTCCGTCCGAAACCGATACGCCTGTTTTGATGAAATCAGCATATCTTCCGCCAATGCCGTTCCTTCCTGATCCAGCACATCCTTGCCAATTCCGATCGGCGTCAGCGATACATCTTGGATGAGCCCCTGCGTATCATAAACGCCTCTTGCCGCGTCAAAAAAATCATACCAGTCCGAAAGGAGCACGCTGTCCCTGTTCCGATAACCGTCCGGCAATTCATATCCGCATTCCGGAAACAGCGCCGCAATCTCCTTCCATGTGGCATAATCCAGCAAACCGGTCGCCTCCGAATCCGTCTCCCGCGCAAAAAGAGCCGCAAGCACAGCCTCATCCGCCCTTCCTGCCGTATCTGCCAGCAGCCTGGTCAGATTCTCAGCCTCCTGCCAATTCAGGTACTCTCCTTTGGGCCCGGGAAGAAGCACCGTTCGGATCGTCGTGAGCAGAAGAAAAACAAGAAGTGCTGTACCGATTACAATCGCCGCGAATTTTCCCCATCTTCCTCCCGGAACCGGAGCATTTCCCCTTCTCCTTCGTGCGGTTCGCTTTCGATATGTGGCGGCCATCTTTCTTCTGTCATATGCATAAGATGCCCTGTATGTACGTCTTCTTCCTGAAGATGAACTTTTCCTTCCGCGTCCTTCCATTGACATCCCGCTCTCTTTCCACCCTTCCCAGTTACTGAAAAAAGCAG
>OLQH01001889.1_pt1 | contig 14151 bp, 13 predicted proteins | sample 1672671 | NCBI WGS metagenome assembly OLQH01 (sample SAMEA3136712, study PRJEB25190) | human gut metagenome
CCGTGAAAGATTATATCGAGGAGCGAGCAATCGATATTGCCAACTATATTATTGATTACAATGCCACTGTGCGCCAAACCGCAAAACAGTTCGGCATCAGTAAGTCTACCGTACATAAGGATGTTACGGAACGCCTGTCTCAGATTAATCCCGCGTTGGCCAGGGAAGCCAGAAAGGTGCTGGATGTGAACAAATCCGAGCGCCATATCCGGGGCGGACTGGCAACAAGAGAAAAGTATTTACACCAGTCACAAAACGGAATACAATAAACAAGTAATAATCCTGTTAAAAAAGCGAAAAGGATTTGTAAGGTACAAAAGAAAAAATTAGGGGCGGAAAATAGGAATGCTTTATTCAAATAAGGATCTGAAAAAACTGATTATTCCTCTGGTCATTGAACAGACATTGGCGATAGCGGTTGGTATGGCGGATACCATTATGATTTCCGTTGTAGGGGAGGCGGCCGTATCGGGCGTGTCTCTGGTTGATACCGTGAATATCCTGCTGATCAATATCTTTTCAGCGCTTGCCACGGGCGGCGCGGTGGTAGCCGGGCATTTCCTGGGACAGAAGCATCCAGAAGAAGCCAGTAAGGCGGCCTGGCAGATCATCATGTTTGCCACAACGCTGGCCCTGGCGATATCCGTGCTGTTCATCGGCTTCCACGACCAGCTGCTGCGCCTTATATTCGGAAAAATAGATACGGATGTAATGCAGTCCGCCAAAACCTACCTGATCATAACAGCAGTCTCTTTTTCGGGACTGGCAATCTATAATTCCTGTGCCGCCATATTCCGCTCCATGAATAACGCCAAAGTAACCATGTGGATTTCCCTGTTAATCAATGCGATTAACATTACGGGAAATGCCATCTGTATTTTCGGCCTGAAATGGGGCGTTGCAGGAGCGGCTATCCCCACCACGGTTTCCCGTTTTGTGGGAGCCATTGTAATTTTCTGCATGATGTTTAATCCAAAGAAGCCGATTAATTTCTGCGGACAGATCCGTTTTAAGTTCAATGGAGATTTGATTAAAAAGATTCTTTATATCGCCGTTCCCAACGGCATGGAAAACAGCATGTTCCAGCTGGGAAAAATCATGGTTTTAAGCGCTGTTGCGACTATGGGGACATCGGCAATTGCCGCCAACGCGGTCGCCAATACGCTGGCGTCCTGGAATATCCTGGCCGGACAGGCAATAAACCTGGCTCTGGTATCCGTATCAGCCGTATGTGTGGGAGCCGGGGAATATAAACAGGCAAGATATTATACCAGAAAATTGATGGCGATTACCATTGGCGTTACCGCGGTGATTTCCGTGATTATGTATGTAAGCATGCCCGTGCTGGTTAAAATGTACAGCCTGGGGCCTGAAGCCGCAAAAATGGCAACGGATGTGATGCGTTTCCATAATATTATGGTAGTGCTTTTCTGGGTGCCCTCCTTCACACTGCCCAATACGCTCCGTTCGGCGGGAGACGTTATATGGACGATGGTGATTGCCATCCTTTCCATGTGGATTTTCCGGGTAGGAGCCTCCTACCTGTTTACATACCAGTTCGGCCTGGGGCTGCTGGGCGTATGGGGAGCTATGGTGATCGACTGGGTGTTCCGGGCAATCTGCTATATCTGGAGGTACCGGGGACATAAATGGGAAACGGCTATGAACAGACAGCGGGAGCAATAAACCTGCTGTCTGTTTTTGTACGAAAGAATGACAGCCGTGCGGATGGAAATAGACGAAGGATGAAAAATTACATAAAATAAGGAAGATACGGGAAAGAAAAGGTTTTGACAAACAGCAGTGAGTATTTTATAATGAAATGAATTTTTATGTGATACTTACTTTACTTAAAAAAGTTACCTGCAATTTTATCCAAAAGTACGAACACGCCGCATGGCGGTAGAATGGAGGAAAAATGGAAAGAGAATTAGTGATAGTTCTGGACTTCGGCGGACAGTATAATCAGCTGATTGCCAGAAGAGTCAGAGAGTGCAACGTTTACTGTGAGGTTCACCCCTACACTATGAGCCTGGAGGAAATCCGTGAAAGAAATCCCAAAGGCATTATTTTTACAGGCGGCCCTAACAGCGTATACGGTGATGATTCTCCTTCCTGTGATAAAGCGATTTTTGAAATGGGAATTCCGGTACTGGGTATCTGCTACGGCGCCCAGCTGATGAACCATCTTTTAGGCGGCACCGTATCCACGGCTCCGGTTCGTGAATACGGGAAAACGGAGGTGCATTTTGATACAAGTGGGAAGATGTTTACCAATGTATTGGAGACTTCTGTATGCTGGATGAGCCATACGGATTATATTTCCCAGCCTGCGCCGGGATTTGAAATAAAAGCAACTACTCCGGTATGTCCGGTAGCTGCGGCTGAAAATGTGGAAAAAGGCCTGTATTGCGTACAGTTCCATCCGGAAGTGGTGCATACCCGGGAAGGAAAGAAGATGCTGGCTAATTTCCTGTTTGACGTCTGCCATTGTGCAGGGGACTGGAAAATGGATTCCTTTGTGGAGACGAGTATACAGGCGTTGCGTGAGAGAATCGGAAACGGAAAAGTCCTGTGTGCCCTTTCCGGCGGCGTGGATTCCTCTGTGGCAGCAGTGCTGCTGTCAAAAGCGGTGGGAAAACAGCTTACCTGCGTGTTTGTGGATCACGGCCTTCTTCGTAAAAACGAAGGGGACGAGGTGGAAGAGGTATTCGGCCCTAATGGCTCCTATGATTTGAATTTTATCCGGGTTAACGCCCAGCAGCGTTTTTATGAGAAGCTGGCCGGAGCCGTGGAACCGGAAGATAAGAGAAAGATAATCGGGGAAGAATTTATCCGGGTGTTTGAAGAAGAGGCGAAGAAGATCGGGAAGGTGGATTTCCTGGTACAGGGGACGATCTACCCGGATGTTATTGAAAGCGGTCTTGGTAAATCTGCGGTTATTAAGAGCCACCACAATGTGGGAGGGCTTCCGGATTATGTGGATTTCAAGGAAATCGTGGAGCCTCTGCGGCTGCTCTTTAAGGATGAGGTGCGTGCGGCAGGAAGAGAACTGGGAATTCCGGAGAAGCTGATCAGCAGGCAGCCTTTCCCGGGGCCGGGACTGGCTATACGGATTATCGGAGAGGTGACGGAAGAGAAGGTTCGGATGCTGCAGGATGCGGATGCCATTTATCGGGAAGAGATCGCGGCGGCGGATCTGGAGGAGAAGCCGGATCAGTATTTTGCGGCGCTCACTAACATGCGGTCTGTCGGGGTTATGGGGGACGAGAGAACCTATGATTATGCGATTGCGCTGCGCGCGGTGACGACTACGGACTTTATGACGGCGGAATTCGCGGAACTGCCGTGGGGGTTGATTGGGAAGGTCAGCAGTCGGATTGTGAATGAGGTGAAGAATGTGAACCGGGTGCTTTATGATTGTACGGGGAAGCCGCCGGCTACGATTGAGTTTGAATAATACCAACTTAATACAGATTATTTTATATGGCAGGTAGTCTATATGGTTGCCTGTCGTATTTATAATGATATGTATTATTATGATTTTTGTTGCCAGTAAAAATGGAAGATGATATATATTGCTTTCACGATATAGTTAAGGAAAAGGTATGGACAAAGATATAGAATTGTTATTGACACAATGCAAAGATAAATGGGGGCAATCAGATGAAAAGATGAATTACTTTTCAAGTAATTTGCCAAGGTATTTGGAAAATTTATCACCAGAGATGAAAGATATCATTTTACTATTAATAAATTATTTTGATTATTATTCTCATCAGTTAGTGAATACATATTTAAAAGATTTACATAATAGAACAATGGAACATCAAAATATTGATATAGGTAATTCTGTTTTTTGTGTACTAAAATCACAGAGGGGGACAATTAATAGTTCATATGAATATTTAATAGAGTATAGGCATCTTAATGGGATTGGGAAATATTCTATTGTTCCAGAATTAAACGATATAGCTACAAAGGAATATTGGGGGTATATAGATAATATTATATTGATTGATGACTTCTGCGGATCAGGAAAGACATTTGTAGACTATATTGAAAAAAATAAAAATATCCTTATTGGAAAACATATTGTTTATATCGTAATTCATATTATGGATGCAGCAGTGTCTAAGATTGAAGCTTATGCGAAAAAAAATGAAATATCTATAGAAATCGTATATGAACATAAACAAAGTGCGGCATTTTCTTCTTCAGACGAGCTAGGCATGAAGAGAGAGTGCTTTAAAGAAGAATCCTTAAAAATGGACTTATATAACGAAAATGACATATTTGGTTTTTCGAAATCGGAATCGTTAGTTTCATTTTATAATGATACACCTAATAATACGTTAGGGGTATTTTGGAAAAATACAAGTAAAAATAATGCATTATTTCCAAGAAATAATGAACGAAAACCAGCATGGATGAGGTTTAAATCAGATAAGAAGCAACGTAATGAAAGTAATTATGCAAGGGAAAAGAAAAAATATAATGGATGAATATGTAAAGTTATTAATATTGGCTTATTTTAAAGAATTTAATGGAAGATATAATTTAGTAAAATTAAAGGAAAAAATAGGTATTTCGTTTAATATGCTTGATAATTTTATTGGAGAGTTAGTTGAAAATAGTGAATTGTCTTACAAAAATAATATGCTCAGTATAACCCAAAAAGGAAGATTAAAACTTATTAATTCAGAGATGGAAGATTATTCTTATAGTATTAATTTGGAGAATGAATATTCAAATAGCAGATGGAGCATAGAAAAAATTTATACTGTACATGAATTTTCTAAAAAAAAATGGAGGGGTTCCGAAATATAATTGCTGTTCTCAAGTGCATCTGTTAGAAAGCGAAAGGACAGTGGCCTTTCATAGTTGCAAGGTTTCTTAATATGCAGATTAAGTAGCAAAGCATACTTAATCTGAATATGTTGGCATTACAACGATATTCAGCAAATGTTGTTGCATGCGAATGCAACAACATTTACTGCTTTAGCACAAATACAGAAATAGTAGCAGGTGCATTTGAGAATGGTGATTATAATGAATAATGAAGAATATTTAGAAAATTTAGAAAAAGAATTAATTGATAGCAATGAAGAGGTAAAGGATATTGAAGCAGCAAAAAAATATGCAAAAAATCTATTGAATCTTGGATTACCTGTGATTTTTGATAAACAGCATTTTGCATTGCTTGTTGGAAGAGAATTATCAGAAATTACAAAGATGATGGCAATGATAGAGACGAATTACTATCATGAAGCCAAGATAGTTAAGAAGTCTGGAAAGATGAGAACACTTAATATTCCAGCGGTTAGCTTACGCTTGGTGCAAAAGTGGATACTAGATAATATATTATACAAAATAAGAGTTTCACAATATTGCAATGGGTTTTGTAAGAAAAAATCTATATGTACAAATGCACAAAATCATTTGAATCAGGACTGTATTGTGAATATGGATATGAGTGATTTCTTCCCAAGTATCTCTCAAAAACAAATATTTAGGATTTTTTATTATTATGGATACACAGTAGAAGTGTCGTATATGCTAGCTCGATTATGTACGTATGATGGTTATTTACCGCAAGGAGCCCCAACGAGTCCATACTTGTCTAACATCGCATGTTTAAAATTGGATAAAAGGTTAGCAGGACTTGCAAAAAAATATGAATCAACATATTCAAGATATGCAGACGATATTACTTTTTCGGGGAAATGTGGAATACAAAAAATTATTCCTGTTGCAGAGAAGATAATTCAGGATGAAGGTTTTTCATTAAATGTGAATAAGACTAGGATAGCATATTATTATCAACGTCAAGAAGTAACAGGAATAAATGTAAATGGAAAGAAGATGCATGTAGATAAGCGATATGTAAAAGGATTTTGTCAGGAGATATATTATTGTGAGAAATTTGGTGTGCATGACCATCTTCAACATATTAAATGTAATAAGCATTTTTATAAAGAGCATATGTATGGAAAAGCGTATTATATTAATATGGTTGACAAAGGCTTAGGAAGAAAACTATTAAGTAGATTAGATAATATAGATTGGGATGATTAATATGAAGAAGGAAGAGTTATTTGAATTGAGATATTATGCGAATTGTATGGAAAATGGGATTGATCCTACTTCGGGATTAGTTTTTCCAGAAGATACAGTAATGAATTGCAAGAAAATAAAAAGTTATAATGGTAAGGTTCGAGAATTGCTTGATTCATTAATAGTAGCGATTGAGAATGATGGAAAAAAAACTAATAATCGTAAGATACCTTTTTTTATATCCTCCAAAGAAAAAGATAAATTTCAATACTCTGCCAAGCCAGTTTCAATTAGTGAATTTTGTCATCAAATTAATGATATTTTATTACCGGGTATGACAAGGCTGATTGCAAAGGAGATAACACATGGGCTAGAAAAATTGGGATATTTAGAGACAAAACCACTTGGGGAGGATAAAAACTATAAGTGTGTGACAGATAAAGGAAAAGCAATAGGGATTATTGAGGAAAATAAAGTAAATTCATATGGAAACAGGTATAGTGTAAATTTGTATACAAGAGATGCACAGGAATTTGTTTTGCGTAATTTAGAAAAAATATTACAAGAAAAGTGAAACAATAGTTTTTCATTTTGAAGAATATGTAAAAAATATATGGCAACATTTTGGCAACAGAAAATCAGTAAGCCAGAAGAAAATATGTAATTGAGATAATATAGAGGCATTTTCTACATGCAATTTAAACAAAATAGTTTAGGAAGAACCATGAACTTGCCGAGTTTGAATAGTTGGAGCTAAGCCGCAAAGCCCGTAAACACTAGGGTTTAGCGGCTTTTCTTCTGTATCATTGCATTACGATTGCATTTTTTTATTCAACCTCTCTGTGATAGACAGCCGTGTGCTGATTGCTTGTGTAATCTGCAATGCTGTGTGTGGCAGTGGTAACATTGAGAATACCAGTTAATTTCTTGGCTACTTCCAGATTGGTGTTAGGATATAAATGTCCGTATGTTCCTAACGTGGTTTGTATTTTTTCGTGTCCCAGCCGTTCCTTAATCAGCAATGGGTTTTCGCCCATGCTGATAAGCAGGAAAGCATGGGAATGTCTTAACGCATGAATTTTGATACGGTGTACTCCGGCAAGCCCTGCAAGTTTTTCCAATGCTCTTGGAAGCGTATACTTGCTGGTGGGAATACCGTTATAGCTTACATCATCGTCTATCAGCAAGGTAGACTCACGCAGAAACTTCTCCAACATTCCGGCACGAGTACATAGTCGGTGGGTTCTCTCACTTCTTGTCAGGCGTTTCAGCTCATACACCAACTGTTTTTCTTTGTGCTTGGCTGCGGTCAACTTCATTTCCGCAACATACTGGTCATGCTTCAACTTTTCCAGCTTTCCACTCATACACAATAGCTCCTTTCTGAATAATTGGCAAAACAAAAGCGACCAACTTTTTACGGTTGATCGCCTTTGGCTTGGGCCGGTTTTTTCGACCTTTCCGGAGAGGTTCCTCAATGCCCTTTGCCTGAGGGGTTCTCAATCGTCAGCCTTCAGGAAGAAAATGATCTGGAAAAAATCAATCGGGTTATGTGGAGGGGATTCGATCATCCCAATGAACCGGACTGCAGTATTGATACCCGCCGGGTAATGCAGTCCGGCCCTCACTTCCGGCCGGAACTCAATCTTGTGGTAAAGGCCCCGAATGGAGAGTACGCCGTTTATTGTGGTATGTGGTATGAGCCGGAGTGCAGGGAAGCCTACCTGGAGCCGCTGTGTACCGATCCGGATTATCGAAAAATGGGATTGGCAAAAGCAGTACTATACGAAGCCATGCGCAGAACAAAAGAGTTAGGAGCACTTTCCTGTATTGCGGGAGGCCAGCCCTTTTACGAAAAAGTAGGATTTGTACACGAATATGTAAAACGGGATTGGGAAAAAACATGGTAAAGCCAACTATTATCCAATTCTCCCCCTCATAACACCTCTGCGCACAAAAAGTCAAGCCCTTAAACTCATTTCCTCCTATAATGAATTCGGCACTGATTATAACCCTATACAGAACGAATCCCATCGGAGGAAACAATGGATAAACAAATCAAGGCTCTTGAAGATCTGATTACAACCGAATATAGTAACATTACAGGCATTGCAATCAATAAAAACGGCCAAAATATATATGAAGCCTATTTCAACGGCTACACTCCTGACAACACTACCCACGTCATGTCAGTAACCAAAAGCATCTTATCAGCCCTCATCGGCATAGCCATAGATAACACCTATATCCAAAGCCCCGATCAAAAAGTCGTCGACTTTTTCCCCAACTATAAGCCGAAACGCGGAGAAAAAACCATTCAGGATGTCACCATAAAAAACCTTCTGACAATGACCGCGCCATACAAATACAAATCGGAGCCCTACACCAAAGTGTATTCCAGCCCCGACTGGGTACAGGCAGCTCTGGACTTATTAGGAGGACGGGCCGGTATCACCGGCGAATTCAAGTACTCCACAGTTGGCGTGCAGATTTTATCAGGAATTCTCGTAAATGCCACAGGAATGCCGGTAGCCGATTTTGCCGCAGAACGGCTTTTTACCCCTCTGGGAATAAAAAAGCCCCGCAATATCGTCCTGCATAATAAAGAAGAACATTTTGCGTTCCTGAAGGAATGCCATCCTACCGGCTGGGTAATAGATCCTAAAGGTGTGAATACCGCAGGATGGGGCCTGTGTCTGAGCCCGCGGGATATGGTTAAAATCGGTGAATTATACAGGAACGGCGGTATATATGATGGCAAAAGGCTGTTACCATCCGCCTGGATTGAAGAGAGTACAAGGGAGCAAAGCCGCTGGGGAGAAATGCCTTACGGTTACCTGTGGTGGCTTCTTGAAATCGGCGGAAACCATTGCTATGCAGCCATCGGCGACGCTGGAAATATCATTTTGGTAAATCCCCGGAAGGCGCTGACCGTAGCAATCACTTCCTGTTTTATACGGAGACAGGTCCCGATAATGGAGTTGCTCACAGAGCAAATAGTCCCTATATTTGCATAGTCAGCACAGTGTTACAGGAATAGCGGGCACTCATTACTGTAATATTCATGCAATGCTGCTGCAGAAAAGGAGTCAGAGAAAATGGATTGGATCAGCGGAATACAAAAAGCTGTGGATTATGTGGAAGCTCATATCACCGAAGACCTGGATTATAATAAGATTGCGAAGCAGGCCTATTCCTCCCCTTTCCATTTTCAGCGTATTTTCAGTATCCTGTGCGGCTATACGCTGGGAGATTATATCCGCATGCGCCGGCTCACTCTCGCGGGAAATGAGCTTGCTTCCACGAATGAGAAGGTATTGGATATTGCAGTGAAATATGGCTATGATACACAGGAAAGCTTCAGCCGTGCATTTACTCGTTTTCATGGTGTCTCTCCTTCCCAGGTAAGAAACGGAGCCAATCTGAAATCCTTTTCCCGACTTTTTGTGAAATTAACCATGGACGGAGGCCATATGACGGACTATCGGATTGAAATACAGGATGCATTCCCAATCGTATGCAGAAAGGTAAGATGTTCCGCCCAAAAGGAGATGCCCGGCGCGGATCTCGCTCAGTTCTGGCAGCAGTGCGGGGCGGACGGGACGATTGAGACGCTGGCCGGATATATCCCGGAGGATAACATTTTCGGGAAATGTATAGTCGGCGCCAGTTTTGGAAAGGATGCGGCTGACAGTAATTATCCCTATGCCATTGGCGGTTATTATAATGGAGAACCGGTTGCGGAACCGGATTTGACCATAGAGGAAATACCGGCGCATACCTATGCCGTGTTCCGGTGTGAGGGGAAAATGCCGGAGGCGTTTACCAGGCTGTACCATCAGGTAAGCAGTGAGTTTTTTCCGGCGAGCGAATACCAGCCCTGCGGCGGTACGGATTTTGAAGTGTATCCCTCTCCTGATGTGGACGATCCCGGCTATACCTGTGAGATATGGATTGCAGTAGAGAAAAAATAAAACATATAACTTTAAGTCCAGCCTTTAAACCGGCTGGGCTTTTTTCATGGGATGCCGGGACAACGGTCAATTCCATAATTGCCCCAAAACATCCCGCAGGGTGCAATATTTCCATAAAGAGATGGAAATATTGTACTGTCCGATTTTCCTGAATCGCAGAAATGCCCTGTTTTCAAGGGTTTTGGAAGGCACATATTTCCAATAAAAGAAAAGAGTTATGTCCTTGTTATATATAGAAAGGATTCCTATAATGAACCTTGCAAAGAAAATTTGCCAGATATTCCAATGTATAGGAGGAAAAGGGTCTATGAAGAAAAAAGTGTTGGCAGTACTGCTTGCTTCTGCAATGGTGGCGTCACTGGCGTCCGGCTGCGGAAATAAGGCATCGGAAACTACGGGAACCACCACTACGGAATCAGCCGGGACGACGGAAACGGCTTCTGCAGCGGCGGTGTCCGAGGAAGCGGCAGGGGAATCAGAAGGGATAACCTTCCCGCTTGCGGAGACAAAGAATTTTTCCATGTTATGTATTATTAATGGTGATACACCCATGGATGAGGTGGATGCATTCAAGCATCTGAATGAACAGAGCAATATTATCTTTGATGTAAACAGTATTCCTCAGGAGGATGCGTCGGAAAAAGAAGGGCTTATCCTTTCCGCAGGAGATTACCCGGATGTCTTTATTTTCTCGAGTCTTAAGAAAAACGATATTGACAAGTACGGAGCCGAGGGTGTGTTTGTTCCACTGGAGGATTATATCAGAACCTATGCGCCCAATCTTACAAGCCTGCTGGATGAAAGAGAGCTGTGGCCTTACATAACCGCACCGGATGGCCATGTATATGAAATGCCGGCGCTGAATACCGGAGCGGAATTGGAAGCAGGTTTCCATATTTGGCTGAACTATCAGTGGCTGGATAATCTGGGATTGTCGGAGCCTAAGAACCTGGATGAATTTCATGAGGTGTTAACTGCATTTAAGGAGCAGGACGCCAATGGAAATGGAGATCCTAATGATGAAATTCCCCTTTCGGTACCGGATGGCATGTCTTATTTGAGGAATTACCTTCCTTATTTTGGATATAACCTGGATTCGGATACCTGGCTTGCCATTCAGGACGGGAAGCTTGTATATATCCCTACAGAGGAAGGCTACAAAGAATTTTTAAGATATTTTACTGACCTTTATAAGGAAGGGCTTCTTGACCCTGCCAGCTTTACCCAGAATTATGATCAGATTGCGGCAATGGGAAGTTCCGGGGATGTGCTGGGATGCTTCAGCGCTCTTGCATCCTTCCAGTTTGCAGGCCGCGATCAGGACGAAGAATACCAGACGCTTACTCCTTTTGCAGGTCAGGTTTATCCGCAGTCCACAGGTATTATGCACGGCAGCATGATGATTACGGATGCCTGTGACGATCCGGCAACGCTGGTTGCCTGGGCGGATCAGCTTTTTACTCAGGAAGGCGGAGAATTATATTGGCTCGGCGTGGAAGGAAATTCCTATGTGGATAATGGGGACGGAACCTGGTCCTGGAATATCGGGGGACCTATCGGTGACGATATTGCAACGGTACGTGAAAAAGGAACCTTGAAATATCAGACAGCCTTCCCTGGTATCCAGCCTGATTTCTGGTTTACCGGAATCACGGATCCTGATGAATCTTACCTGATTACACAGCGTGCGAAAATGCTGGATTATGGCGAGCTCACACTTCCTGCCATGACCTATACTACAGAAGAAACAGAAACCATAGCATCTTTAAAAGCGGATCTTGACAGCTACATCAACCAGTACGGCGCACAGGTAATTACCGGGGCGATCGACCTGGATGACAGCTGGGATGATTATGTATCCACAATGAATACAATGGGAGCATCTGAGCTGTTCGAAATTTATCAGAATGCTTTCAGCAATGCGAAATAGGCAGGCTGTAAATAAAATGCTGAAGCTAAGAGGAAAGCCGTTTCACTGCGGCTTCCTCTTAGCTTGAAAAAGCCGGAACACATGGAAGGGGATGCACGGATGTGAATAAATTACCTGTCTCAGGCACGAAAGGGAAGGAGAAAAATCTCCGCCCGGAGCTGGTGAGGCCCTTGCGGCTCAGGCTCATAGATGATTTTAAAAAGAACTGGATTCTGTATTTGATGATTCTGCCGGTTCTCATGTACTTTATTGTTTTTGCATATGCCCCCATGAGCGGCGTGATATTGGCATTTAAAGACTTTAAAGTAAAGCTTGGTATTTTTGGAAGCCCCTGGGTAGGGCTTAAATATTTCGAAAGGTTTTTCGGAAGCTTCAATTTTTCCCTGTTATTGAAAAATACAATTGGAATCAGTCTGTATACGCTGCTGATTGGTTTTCCGATTCCCATTATATTCGCACTTCTTTTAAATTATTTAAGGCTCAAGCATCTGAAAAAAACGCTGCAGATGGTTTCTTACGCCCCTTATTTTATTTCCACGGTAGTTATCTGCGGTATGATCGCTATTTTTATGGATAAAAATACGGGGATTTTCAATCAGATCATTGTTGCACTGGGAGGGGAAGCCCAGGATTTTCTGAGCAAGCCTCAGTATTTTAAGAGTATCTATGTGTGGAGCGGTGTGTGGCAGGGCATGGGCTACAGCTCTATCATATATATTTCGGCCTTATCCGGTGTGGATCCGGCTTTGCATGAAGCGGCGATTATGGACGGCGCCACAAAGGTACAGAGGATTCTGCACATTGATCTTCCGAGTATCAAGTCCACCATTATCATGCTGCTTATTTTGCAGATGGGATCTTTAATGAACGTGGGATTTGAAAAGGTCTTCCTGCTGCAGAACGATTTGAATATGAGCGCCTCCGATGTTATCAATACCTATGTGTACCGGGTCGGCCTGGTTCAGAATAATTACAGCTATTCCACGGCGGTGGGGCTGTTTAATTCCGTGATTAATATGGCACTGGTCATCGCGGCGAATCAATTATCAAAAAAACTTGCCAATGAAAGCTTGTGGTAAAGGAGCAGGTATGGATAAAATAAGATCAGTTAAAAAAAGAAAGATAGATCCGGATAAGGTATTTGATATTGTCAACCTGCTTATCATGCTGGTGCTGCTGGTGATTTTTGTGTGGCCGCTCTGGTTTGTGCTGATCGCTTCGATCAGTGACCCTTCGGAGGTATGGCAGGGGCATGTGGTTCTTTTTCCCAGGGGAATTACGCTGGCTGCCTATGAGGAAGTCATAAAGTATAAAACGATTTGGACGGGGTATGCGAATACCATTCTTTATACGGTGCTGGGCACCGCCATTAATATGGTTCTGACCGTGTGCGGGGCGTATCCGCTTTCACGGAAGGATTTTGTGCCGAAGAAGTTTTTCATGCTTCTTTTTATGGTGACCATGTATTTCAGCGGAGGGCTGATTCCCACTTACCTGGTGGTGAATAAACTGCATCTGATAGATACGATATGGGCGATGGTGATTCCCAATGCGGTTTCCGTTTTCAATATTATTATCACCAGGACCTATTTTATAAACAGTATACCGGATGAACTGCTGGAGGCGGCGCAGCTGGACGGGGCCAATACGGCGCAGTATCTGATGAAGGTAGTTCTTCCGCTGTCAAAGCCCATACTGGCGGTCATCACGCTTTTTTATGCTGTGGGACACTGGAATGATTTCTATTCCGCGCTGATTTATATTAATTCCCAGCAGCTTCTGCCGCTGCAGTCCATTTTAAGAAAGCTGCTGCTTTCCACACAGATGACTCTGCAGATAACCAGCTCCATGAGTCCGGATGAAATCATGAGGAAGACGCAGCTGGCGCAGACGCTGAAGTACAGCTCCATTATTGTATCCACGGTTCCGGTTTTATGCCTCTATCCGCTGGTGCAGAAGCATTTTGTCAAAGGAATCATGATTGGCTCGGTGAAGGGATGAGCGTACCCCTGCCGCGCCGCCCGGCCCCTGCCTGCTTGCCTCCGGTTCCGTGCTCCGCCGCATTGCCTGGCCCTTTGTGTGCCGCTCAGCTCCGGCCAGGCAGTATCCCCTTCCGGGGCACGCTTTCGCTCGGATAAAAACGCAGCGGTACTAAGATTGCAGAGGACGCAATCTAAGGACCGGCGTTTT
>OLQH01001892.1_pt1 | contig 14111 bp, 10 predicted proteins | sample 1672671 | NCBI WGS metagenome assembly OLQH01 (sample SAMEA3136712, study PRJEB25190) | human gut metagenome
GTCAGGGAGGTTAAGCGGAGCCTCGAGCTGACCTTTTCCTACGCCCTGGCCCTGTCTCCCCGGTGCTCCCTTCTATATCCGTCCGTCTGCGACACCCTTCCCTTGACCATCCGTCTGCGACACTCCGTCCGCCGACTATATAACCTCGAACTTCACATACACAAAACCCATCATTTTTACAGATGCGGCTGAAAATACCCTTCTATTGCTGACACTGTCTGAAAGGCAATAAAGGAATGGGGATCCAGCGCATGAACCTTCCGTCTTAGTTTATTGACCTCATATTTGGAGAGTACGGTCATATAAACATGCATTTTTGTATGGCTGTATACTCCCTGCCCGGTCCATTCGGTGCCCCCGCGGCTGAGATCTTGGGTTATGACCTGTGCTACTTCCGGGTTGGAGGTTACAATGAATGCGCTTACCTTTACGGTCTGATAATGAAACCGATCCAGGGCAAAGGAGCTGGTGAAGGTAAAGATGGCGGAATATACTACCACTTCGAAGTCATAGAGAAACAGACAGGTTGTAAATACAAAGATTGCCACGATGACTACTACCTTGCCAACGCTGAAATTTGGTCTTTTTTGGGCAAAATACATGCCCAGGATATCGAGTCCGCCGCCGGAGCTTCCTTCCCGGAGGATCATGCCTGCGCCGAAGCCTGCCACAACGCCTCCGATGAGACAGGCGGTCAGGGGATCGCTGATAATGGGTTCCGGGGGTACCGGGATCAGGGAAAAGAACAGGGAGATCAGGGCAGTGGTGATTACTGTTTTCACAAAGAAAAACTTGCCCAGCTTGAGGAACGCCAGAGTGAGCAGGGGAATATTTATAAGAAATAAGATGATACCAGTAATGTCAAACCCCCTGGGCAGGGCCACATGAGCATAATCTACCAGCAGAGTCCGGAGGATCTGGGCGATACCGGTGAAGTTGCCGCTGTATAAATGCATGGGGGTGATAAGCAGGTTGTAGGGGAGTACAAAGATGATGGCACCTACCCCAACCAGAAACTGTTTTTTTATAAACTCTTTCTTAGCCGTATCCATAAGCTACCTCCTAAAATGGGCCATGATTCATTTTGATATATAAGAATTATATCATGAATCATGGCCCATTCATAGGCTGTTAAAGTCTGGATTTGTAACTGCCGGAAACTTTATTCCTTCACTTCTGCACGTGTCCTCACGGATGTCAGGCCAATAATAAAGATAAGGAACAGGCAGATACCGAAGATCAGAAAGATCATGCCAAGAGACTCTTCCAGTGGTGCATCGCGGTTCAGAATTACACCCGACACAGCGCCGCATACAGTGCCTGCGGCAGAACCGGCAAAAATCAGCATGCCCTGAGCAGCCCCATAATTTTCTTTTGGCATGGTGGACTGAAGGTAGGGGGTGTTCACTACCTGGTCACAGGCGTATCCGGCACCGCCTATCAGGGTCGTAATATAAATAAGGATAACCGATGAGCTGGGCGTCAGGAAAAAGGCCCATGCGAGAAGCGGTATGGCTCCGCAAAGTCCCATGAAGATATAAATTTTCTTGTAGTTCTTAGCACTCTTAGAAATGTACAATCCTACAAAGGAAGCAAGCACGGCACTGCAAATGGTCTGGGGCATGGCAAAGGTGGAGCTTACGGTCACTGACACCTTCATGACATTCTGCCCGAACAGAACAAGATAACCGCTTACCACTACTATGTACATGGTATATAGAAAATGACAAATCCAGGCAATGCGGAACTCTTTGTATTTAAAAAGCCTTACGGAGACTACCGGGTTCTTTGCATTATATTCAAAAATGATCAGCGCGATGAAGCCCACTATTCCTATGATCAGAAGAGCGATACCTATAGGAGAGGTTCTTGGGAAAATAACATTTCCAAAGTTCAGGAAAAATACAATGGAGCAGATGCTGACTACCAAAAGGAAAAGCCCCAAGATATCAATTTTATTATTTTCAGAGACAACTCCCAGCTTAACATGTGGATAGCAGGAAGCATAGAGGCAGATGACCACGATACCAAGGGGGATACCCACAAAAAACGGTCCCCGTACCAAACCGTTGTCAGCCAGAACCCCGGCCAGAAGAGGGCCGGCAAGCTGTCCTACTGCCGCAGCCGTTGCCAGATAGCCAATGTATTTGGGCCTTTCCTCAATGGTAGTAACGTCTGCAATCATGGAAAAAGAGGCGGAGACAAAGAAGCCGCCGCAGATTCCGGTGAGCGCCCAGAATACCATGAGCATCCAGCCGTTCGGGGACATACCTGTAATTGCTGCACATATGAGGAAGCCGGCCAAAGAAAAGATGGTGATCCATTTACGGCCCAAGGTATCACCAAGTTTTCCCGACACCGGGGAGGCAATCATAAGGCCTACAGAGCTGAACACCAGTACAGTGGCGTAAATATCCATAGCATTAAGTCCGCCTAAGAGCCTGGGAAGAGTCAGGCCGCAGCCCATGTTGGCAAACATGTAATTGAAATACATAATGATGGAGGCGAGGATTACCAGCCTCTTTTTCTTTGGATCTAAAACAATATTTACTTCGTTATTCATTTTACCCTCCTCTTTTAAGTAGTACCGTCAAATAAACGGGGTTTGGATTCAGCCCTCAGCTGGCTGTACATGATTCCTGGAGTGAGTAATAACTCATATGCCATATTATCAGCACCCGCATCGCCCCCCTTCGATTCTTTTACAGTCCTTTATGCAATAATTATAATCGGCTTCTCATGTATTCGCCTAAAATTAACCAAACACGTACTTTCGGTCAGATTCATTTTGCAGAAAAGCATTTTCTGTAAATGCAAATTTCGTTAAATGACTAGATTTTTTATTTTTTCAGACAACAATAGGAATACCTGCACATAAGGAGGCAGAACGTGAACTTGAACGACAAAAAAACATCCCCACCGGAGTCTTCAATGTTTTAAAACATTGACTCCAATGAGGATGTCATTTACCCTTGCAGATCCCATCTGCAAAAGCTCTATATTTAATTTTAGGGTCACGTCTTTACCCCGCAGTTTATCGGTTTTACAACCGAGACTCGTAATTGCCGGATACCTCAGTCACCTGCTGGAATACGATAAAGGCTTTGGGATCAATTTCCCGTACCTTACGCTTCAGCTGACCCATCTCATATTTAGAAATGATCGTCATAAATACGTAAGTATCCTGGTGTGTATATGTACCTTCTCCCCGCCAGGTGTTGGCACCCCGGCCCAGGTCATGGGTGATAATGGGCCCCACATCAATATTCTTGGTGAAGATTGTTGCGGACATTTTGATATTCTGGAAATGTGTTTTGTCCAGAGCAAGGGAGCAAATAATGGTAAAAATGGCTGAAAAAATAACGGTTTCAATATTATAAAGGAAGGCGCATATCGTAAAGATAACAGCAGCCATCATCATGGTGATTTTGCCCACGCTGAAATTGGGATTTTTCTTAGTGGCATACATACCTACAATATCCATACCGCCGCAGGAACCGCCGTAACGGAGGATAATACCGCCCCCGAATCCGCTGACGACACCGGCTACCAGACAGCCTGCCATGGGATCACTGACTAAGGGTTCTGCAGATACCGGGATGATGGAGAAAAAGATTGTCATCACCGTAACATTAATTATTGTCTTGTAGAAAAAAGTTCTTCCCAGCGTTTTAAACGCCAGAACAAACAAGGGTATATTGATCAAATACAGGATAATACCTGTCCAGTCGAAGGTCATCTTAATGTGTGCGTAATCTGATAAGAGTGTCCTCGCAATCTGCGCAATACCCGTGAGATAACCACTGTATAAATGCATTGGAGTGGTTATGAGGTTGTACGGAACTACGTAAAGGAACACGCCGATGGTGATGATCAGCTGGTCCTTCCAGAAGTCCTTGCTCTTTAGTTCATTCATTTTCATCCTCCCAAAAAATTTTCATATACATGAAATAAATAATATAAATTTCTCCCAGCCCAATTATAGCACAAAGTATTCCCAGGGACTATACTATATATAGTAAAATATAATTATTTTTTAAGGGGAAAACAGTGTATTACGAAAAACCATTACCATTTTATATGACTTATCCGTATGCTGATATGTATGACCAGGAATGGATGCTGGAACAAGAGATGGAAAAAATGAAATCCTATTACCCAAAGAATGCAGCTATGGTACAGAAATTCGTGGAAGATGCCTGTGATAAGATAGAATATGAAGGAAGTATGATATACGATGAATACCCAGATCGGTTTATGATGAATCAAATGTGTGATCACATCTACAGCCAGGTAAAAGAGGAAAATGCACGATTGGAAATGATGGAATTGGAAAAGATACAAAAGGAAGAAGAGAAGGTAATACCTATAGAGCTTCCGGAACGGCTGAGAAGAGAGCTGGAAAGGGAGAAGGCACCCGGGGAAGACAATATGTATGAAGAAAATAAAATGTATGAGGAAGATAAAATGCCTGGGGGGGATCCGGAAGAGGAAATGACAGGGGATCCGGGGTATGAACAGGAGAAGATAAAAAAAATCGAAAAAGATATGGCTGAAAAAATGCAGACCCAGGAGATTTCAGATCGGGCGCTGAGGGAACTGGTACAGGTTTTATTCTTTAATGAAGTGTACAGAAGACGCTGCAGAAGACGCAGATGCAGACGTTATTTTTAGGAATATTAGGTCTTGTGGTTTATCTTTAAAACCTTTACAATAATATCATGAATGAGCCGTGAGTTTTTCTCACGGTTCTTCTGAAGTGACAATAGGACAAACTCTCGCAGATGGAGATTATTATATGACAGATTTAATAGAATTTTTAAATAGATATGTAGAGCAGGGGCTGCATCAGATGACAATCAGCGGCCCAAGGAATAAAGAAGGGATTCGTAAGATTAAGATACGTCCGGTTATGTTGAAAGGTGAGCTGAAGTACCAGGTGTCTGAGACTCTGGGACAAAAGGAGCTGCACCATAATTATAGGAAGGAAGAGCTTATTCCCTATGTACAGCAGAAGATGGAAGGGCAGTTTCGGCAGCTTCAGATGGAGGGCGGCAGCGCCCGGGGAAGCGTACTGGTGAGCAAAAAGGGGAAAATGACGATCCAGGTGAAGGAAATGCAGGGATCCTGCTGCAAACAGGAGGTTTCTCTGGAGCATAACCGCAAAAAGAAATATCTTCTACAGGAAGGAATCCCTGTACCGTTTTTAATAGATCTGGGAGTTATGAACCAGGAGGGAAGGATACTCAAACCCAAATACGATAAATTTAAGCAGCTGAACCGTTTCCTGGAATTCATTGAAGATGTCCTTCCGAAACTTGACAGGGAGAGAGAGATTACAGTCCTGGATTTTGGTTGCGGAAAATCTTATCTGACCTTTGCCATGTATCATTACCTGAAGGAATTAAGAGGGTATGATGTAAAGATTATAGGCCTGGATCTTAAAGCTGATGTGATAGAGACTTGCAGCGGTCTGGCCAGAAAATATGGGTATGAGAAACTCCAGTTTCTCCAGGGGGATATTGCTTCCTACAAAGGTACCGGCCGGGTGGATATGGTTGTGACCCTGCATGCCTGCGATACTGCCACGGATTACGCTTTGGCAAAAGCGGTAGCATGGGATGCCTCTGTGATTCTGTCGGTTCCCTGCTGTCAGCATGAGCTAAACGGCCAGATATCCAATGAAATACTGGAACCAGTCTTTTCCTATGGGATTTTGAGGGAACGATTTGCTGCGATTCTCACCGACGGACTCAGGGCCAAGATTCTTGAGAGCCAGGGCTATGACACCCAGATACTGGAATTTATAGATATGGAGCATACCCCCAAGAACCTGCTGATTCGGGCGGTAAAGAGTTCGAAGGGAGTTAAACCGGGGAATCAATACCGGGAATGTATGGAATTCTTCCATGCCAGGCCCACTCTGGAGCATTTGCTGTGTGCAGGAGAGGAGGCCGAAGATGAAGCGAATTCTAACTAAGATTGGCATTTTGGCTGCTTTGTTTGTAATTGCCGTGCTGGTGATAAGCAGCAGAATGAACAAACAGACAACGGATAATAAGACAGATTTGGAGGCTGCCAGTCTGCCGGTGCTGTCGATGGAAATCGACGGCAATGAGCTGAATCAGCTGCTGGGATATAAGCAGGAGATGCAGGTAGACTTTATGCGGGACAGTCTGACACCCATAGATACGGATAAAGAGATTACGCTGGCAATCACCCCCTGCGGCCATAAGATAAAGAGCGTAGCCTACGAGGTACGTACCTCAGACGGAAGTAAGGTAGTAGAAAATGCAAAGATAAAATCATTCTCAAAAGAGGAAAATACGCAGAAAGCTACGTTTGCCATACAGCAGCCCATCCGGATGAACCAGGAATATTCCCTGAGGTTTGCCGTGGAGACCGATAAGGAGACGGTGTATTATTATACCAGGCTGATACAGAGGGCGGGGCTGAATACAGACAAATATCTGGAATTTGCGGAAACATTTTACCAGCTGTGTCTGGATAAGAGTTCCCGGTCAGAGTTGACCAAATACCTGGAGACAGACAGCTCTATGAATAGTCAAAGCTATACGGAGGTAAATATTAAGTCTACCAATGACATGGTGAGCTGGGGGAAACTGGAGCCTCAGCTGTTCCGGAAAGGAATCCCTACCATAAAGGACATTAATAAGACAACCGGGAGCATTTCCATTGAGTATATGATCTCAGCTAAGGATGAGGAGGGGAACCAGGAACTTTACCATGTGACAGATTTTTACAGGATGCGGTACACCCAGGCCAGGGTGATGCTACTTGACTTTGAGCGTTCTGCCAGGCAGGTATTTGACGGAAATCTGCCCGTGATAACTAAGGATGGGATTAATCTGGGCGTGGCCTCCAAAGAAGTACAGCATGTGACTAACCAGAACGCAGATATTGTGGCCTTTGTTCAGGAGGGAGAGCTTTGGAGTTATAATAAGACGGCCAATAAGCTTACCAGAATTCTCAGCTTCAGAGAGGACGGGGAATCGGATATCCGATATGAAAGCACTGCCCATAGTATGAAGATTATCCGTGTAGGCGAGACTGGAGACGTGGATTTTGTGCTATACGGGTATATGAGCAGGGGCAGCCATGAAGGTGTCGTGGGGACAGGCGTCTATCATTACAGCAATGATCAGAATGTACTGGAAGAAAAATTCTTTCTTCCAACCACTCAGTCTTATGAATTTTTAAGGAAGGATCTGGAGAAGCTATCCTATATCAGTACTCAGGATCAGCTGTATCTCCTTCTGGAGGGCAGTCTGTACCGGTTCGATACACAGAGTAAGGAATATGAGGTGCTGAAATCCGGGATTCCCAAGGATGGGTTCTATGTATCGGCGACAAACGCTCACGCTGCCTGGATGGAGGGAAATGACGCTAATAATACAACACAGATTACGGAGATAGATTTTGAGTCAGGGGAAACCAGGACGATCACCGCGGCAGAGGGAACCAGGCTGAGAGCGGTAGGATTTATCAATGAGGATCTTGTTTACGGAATTGCCAATGAGTCCGATATCCTCACAGATGCATCCGGAAATATCCAGTTTGCTATGAATGAGGTTAGGATTGAAAGCTTTGACGGCACCCTGGTAAAGAATTACCAGCAGGAGGGGGTGTACATCCTGGGGATAACACTTCAGCAGGGGCTGATTGAGCTTTCCAGGGCTAACTGGCAGGACGGAGCTTATGTGGAGATTAACACTGACCATATTATGAACAATGTACAGCAGGAAGAGAAGGCAATCACCGTAAATGCGAAAGTGACAGAGCGGCAGGGAATGCAGATACGGCTGAACTTCAGCAGCAGTATCAGAGATAAGAATCCTCTGGTAATGGTTTCAAAGATGATGGAAAGCCAGGAAAACCGGACGCTCAATATGGAAGTTGAAAAAACACAGGATGGTCAGGCATACTATGTGTATGCAAAAGGAAAGCTGGACAGTATTTTCACCAGGCCAAATGAAGCCATAGTAAGGGCGGATGAACAAACCGGAGTCGTTCTGAACCGTGCGCAGCAGTATGTGTGGGAAAGAGGAAACCTGAAAACAAGGGTTACTATGGGACTGGGGGATATACCGGAGGTATTTAAGACCGGAGAGCTGGATACAGATGCTCTGGCAGAAGGGCTGGGCAGTTCCGGAACTGTGCTTAATCTCACCGGCTGTTCCCTGCAGAGTGTTCTCTATGAGGTGAGTGCTTCCCGTCCGGTTATAGCTAAGATCTCGGATACAGAATCGGTTCTGATCATAGGATATGACCCATATAACACGATTCTTTATAATCCGGTTACCCAGGAAACCTACCCCTATGGTCTGAATGACAGCACTGAGCTGTTCCAGAGTGCAGGCAACGTATTTATCAGTTATATAGAATCCATAGATTAATCAGTAACAGGAGGACGCGATGGACGAGAGATTAAAAAAACTGGCCAGAGGGCTGGTACAGTATTCCTGCCGGGTACAGGAGAATGAAAAGGTGTATATCCACTATATTGGAGAGGAAACCGGGGATCTGGCCAGACAGCTGGTGAAAGAGGTATATGCCGCTAAGGGAATTCCATTTGTACATTACACGGATCCCCGTCTTCAGAGAGAGCTCCTTCTCTCTGCTAAAAAGGAACAGATGGAACTGATGGCAAAGGTGGATGCTCTGGAGATGTCAAATATGGACTGCTATATTGGAGTAAGAGGCAGTGATAACGTATCTGAGCTGTCAGATGTGCCGCCGGAGAACATGAAGCTGTACGAACAATATTATTCCACTCCGGTTCACCATGAGATTCGGGTGCCCCATACAAAGTGGGTAGTGCTTCGTTATCCCAATGCCTCTATGGCTCAGCTGGCCAATACCAGCAGGGAAGCTTTTGAGGACTTCTATTTCGATGTGTGTACACTGGATTACTCGAGAATGGAAGAGGCAATGAAACCGCTGGTAGAGTATATGAACCGGACGGACCGGGTCCGCCTGGTAGCTCCGGGGACAGATCTTACTTTCTCTATTAAGGATATCCCCGCGGTTCCCTGCAGCGGAACCTGTAATATCCCCGATGGTGAGGTATATACAGCACCGGTGAGAGATTCTGTAAACGGTACCATCACTTACAATACACCCTCTCCGTATCAGGGCTTTGTATTTGAAAATGTGAAGCTTACCTTCAGAGATGGGAAGATCGTGGAGGCTGCTGCCAATGATACCACAAGGATTAATCAGGTCTTTGACACGGACGAGGGAGCCAGATATATCGGAGAGTTTGCCATTGGGGTGAATCCTTATATTCTGGAGCCCATGAAGGATATTCTGTTTGATGAGAAAATACAGGGCTCCATCCATTTTACGCCGGGAAACTGCTACGATGAGGCGCCAAACGGCAATGAGTCTTCCATCCATTGGGATATGGTACTGATTCAGAGGCCGGAATATGGCGGGGGCGAGATTTATTTTGACGATGTGCTGATCCGCAAGGACGGAAGATTTGTAGTACCGGAGCTGGAAGGACTGAATCCGGAGAATTTAAAATAAAACTCTGCATACGAGGAACATTTGCATCACAGGCAATGTCCCCGGACACAGAGCGGGAGATCCGCCTAAGGGCGGTGCCGAAGCAGCTGAGGTGCGACGGCACCGCCTTTTCTATGCGGGTCTTGCTGTTATTTGGATATAAAATAGGATTTAATGCAACAAAAGGAAGTTTGAAGGACACTGTATCTATGAATTCGAACTTCAGAACCAGCTGCTGAAGCAGGGTACCAGTGAAAATGAAATCCATGGATGAGAGGTGAGGAGATGGGAGAATACAGTGAATTGGCCCAAAAAGCAAGGGAAAGGGATCCCAAAGCTTTCGCCAGTTTATATGAGATGGTTTACCAGGATATGTATCATATGGCGCTCTATACATTGAGAAATCCCCAGGACGCAGAAGACGCGGTCAGTGAAACAGTGACGGACGCCTATGCAGGAATACATAATCTCCGGGATGCAGATGCATTTCGGGGCTGGATATTTAAGATCCTTTCCAACAAGTGTAAGAGAAGACTGAAAGAATATCTGAATAAGACGGTGGAATTAGGGGAGGAGCTGACAGACTCGGTATCTCTGGAAATGCATGCTCCGGATCCGGATGAGAATATGCAGGTCAGAGAGGCCTTTTTCCGGCTGGGGGAAGAGGAGAGGCTGATAGTTGCCATGAAAGTTTTCGGTGGTTATCAGAGCAAAGAGATCGGTGCCATATTACATAAAAGCCATAATACAGTACGCTCAAAGTTAAGCCGGGCGCTGGAAAAGATGCAGCGCTATCTGGATGAATAGAAAGGAGGAAGGTGACATGAATGAATTGGATTTCCTGGAAAAAATCCGTCAGTCGGCCCAGGCAGATGAGATCCCGGAAGGACTACGTCCGGAACAGATAGAGAGAAAGCTGGAATCCTCCTCACAGGGACGGAAAAAGCATGTCATACGCCGCTGGGCTGCAGGTGCAGGAGCTGCCGCGTGTGTAGGTTTGGCAGTATTTTCATGGTTTGTCAGCTCGCAGACGGGAGACATGAAGAACCAGATGGAATCGGCAGAATCTCAAGCTGTGGCAGATTCGGCTCCCAGCAGTGACGAGAAGGCAGATACAGGGACAGAAGGGGAGATTGCGGCTGCAGAGGATGTTGAAAAGGTAATGGCTTCAGCTGCAGATTATCAGCAGGTCTATGATACGGTAAAGTATCCCCAGGCAGAAACTTATAAGGAAGACAGGGGAATTCTTGGAACTATATCCGACTGGATCAGCGGGGGCAGTACGTCCGATGCTATGGAAAAGTCGGAATCTACCGCAGATACCGCAGCTGCTCCGGAGTCAGGCGCTGCCACAAATGACCAGGCAGCCGGTGCGGATACATCCGCAGACAGTGCAGACGGCAGCTCTTATTCTGATACGAATGTCCGGGAAGCGGGAGTGGATGAGGCAGATATCGTTAAGACAGACGGAAAATACATCTATCTTGTTACCCGGCAGGGAATGCTTCAGATAGTGGAAGCCAGGGGCGGGGACATGAAACTGGCATCCACGATCCGGCTGGAGGCTGCAGGTGAGGGGATACAGGAGATGTATGTAGACGGGGATGTGCTAAGTGTGATAACATCCGATTATGAGACTGCCCTTTATGAAAGAGAGAAGAATACTTACGATACCCTGGAACAGCAAACTACCCATTTGTATACGTATGATATCTCTGATCGGACGAAGGTAAGGCAGACTGGGCATATTTCTCAGGAGGGGTATTACCAGTCCTCCAGAAAGTCGGGGCAGTATGTATATCTCTTTACCAATTATACGCCGTATAATACAGAGGATCCGGAGGCTGTGGAGGAGTATATCCCCAGGGTTAACGGAGAGCTGCTTCCGGCAGAGGACATTTATCTGCCCAGGGAACAGAATATATCCAGTTATATTGTAATAACCTCAGTGGATACAGGAAAGCCTGATAAAGTACAGGATACCAAGGCCCTGGTTGCCGGGAGTGATATGATGTATGTGAGCAGCTCCAACATTTATATTACCAGGCCGGAATGGTACCAGGGCGGAAACAGAACTTCCATTGTCCGATTTGCATATAAAGAGGGAAAGATCAAGGCCGAGGCGGCAGCCTCTGTCAATGGGTATCTCAATGATTCTTTCTCCCTGGACGAATATGAGGGGAATCTGCGGCTGGTGCTCACTGCCAGTGACGCCAGGGGAGTGGATACCAATGGGCTGTATATCCTGGATCAAAAGTTGGAGGTCACAGGGAAGATTGAGAATCTGGCAGAGGGAGAACGGATAAAATCTGCGCGGTTTATGGGGGATAAGGGATATTTTGTAACCTTCAGAAACACAGATCCCCTGTTCTCCGTTGACTTGTCGGATCCCCAGAATCCTGCGGTTTTGGGAGAACTGAAGATCCCGGGATTCTCAGAGTATCTGCATTACTACGGAGACAATCTTCTTCTTGGCATTGGCAGAGATGCGGATCCCGAGACGGGCAAGGAACTGGGACTGAAGCTGTCTATGTTTGATATCAGCGATCCATCCAATGTGACGGAGAAGAGCAAAATGATTCTGGACGCAGTTTCGGAGTACAGTGTTGCAGCTAACTATAAAGCAATTATGATAGATCCGGAAAAGAATCTCTTTGGGTTCGCCTACACAGAAGGAGGATATTCTCCTTCAGGGGAATATCCCAACGCATATTACGGTGTGTTTTCCTACGAGGAGGGAACCGGATTTGTCAATAAATTGGTCTGGCCTCTCTATGAAAATCAGGAGGATCACTACGGAGGGTTTACGGATGCCAGGGGTCTCTATATAGACAATACTATCTACATTTATAATGGGAGCAGTTTGACAGCTTTTGACATGAATCAGGAGTATCAGCAGACCGGGAAATTGGAATGGTAGTTTTTATGTTAGTCCTTGCGTGATAATTTGCAATGCGATATACTAAAGGGTGGAGTAAGCCAGGGAGAACTTACTCCGCCTTAATATTATAAAAGGAGTAAGAATATGGACCTTATAACAGTAAAGGATATTTACAAAGACAGAGATAAGTACATGGACCGGGAAGTAACCCTGGGCGGATGGGTTCGAAGCGTAAGGGACTCTAAGACATTCGGATTCATTGTACTTCATGACGGAAGTTTTTTTGAGACAATGCAGATTGTATACAGCGACAGTATGGATAATTTTACCCAGATTTCTAAATTAAATGTAGGTGCGTCTATTTTGGTTACAGGGACTCTTGTGGCTACTCCTCAGGCAAAGCAGCCTTTTGAGATTCAGGCCAGTGAAATCCTTGTTGAGGGAGAGTCCGCGCCGGACTATCCTCTCCAGAAGAAACGCCACAGTCTGGAATACCTGAGAACCATTTCTCATCTGCGCCCCAGGACGAATACATTTCAGGCAGTGTTTCGCGTGCGCTCTCTGATTGCCTATGCAATCCACAAATTTTTCCAGGAGAGAGGCTTTGTCTATGTGCACACTCCACTGATCACAGGAAGTGACTGTGAGGGCGCTGGGGAGATGTTCCGTGTCACCACTCTGGATCTGGAGAATCTGCCGAGAACAGAGGATGGCAAAGTGGATTACACCAGGGATTTCTTTAATAAGGAGACAAGCCTTACAGTGAGCGGCCAGCTGAATGGGGAGACATACGCACAGGCGTTCCGTAATATTTATACCTTCGGACCTACATTTAGGGCAGAGAATTCGAATACCACAAGGCATGCAGCCGAATTTTGGATGATTGAGCCGGAGATGGCGTTTGCGGATCTGGAGGACAATATGGCACTGGCTGAGGCAATGCTCAAATATGTCATCCGCTATGTCATGGAGGAGGCGCCGGAGGAGATGAAGTTCTTTAATTCCTTTGTGGACAAGGGCCTTCTGGATCGCCTTCAGGGAGTCGTAAATGCAGATTTTGCCCACGTGACTTATACAGAGGCAATTGAGATTCTGGAGAAGGTTAACGACAAATTTGAATATAAAGTATCCTGGGGATGTGATCTGCAGACAGAGCACGAGAGGTATCTGACAGAACAGGTATATAAACGTCCTGTCTTTGTAACGGATTATCCCAAGGAGATTAAGGCGTTCTATATGAAACTGAACGGGGATGGCAGAACGGTTGCCGCCATGGACTGCCTGGTGCCTGGAATCGGGGAGATTATAGGAGGGAGCCAGAGAGAGGATTCCTACGAAAAGCTAACCGCCCGTATGGAAGAGCTTGGGCTAAAACCGGAAGACTATGAGTTTTACCTGGATTTGCGGAAATACGGTTCTACCAGACATTCTGGCTTCGGACTAGGATTTGAGCGCTGCGTGATGTATCTGACTGGTATGAGCAATATCCGTGACGTGATTCCATTCCCCAGAACTGTTAATAATTGTGAGTTATAAGCCATTGTGCTTAGGAGATGAGTGACTTTTAATGAGATTTATTCACATTGCAGATGTACACCTGGGGGCAATGCCTGATAAGGGATATCCCTGGAGTGAGGAGAGAGAAAAAGAAATATGGAGAAGCTTTCAGAGAGTCATTTGTCAGGTCGGCCGCACAGAG
>OLQH01001896.1_pt1 | contig 14090 bp, 6 predicted proteins | sample 1672671 | NCBI WGS metagenome assembly OLQH01 (sample SAMEA3136712, study PRJEB25190) | human gut metagenome
AGATGCGGACAGGGAACCGGCGGGGCAGACGCGGAGGAATGCAGGAGGGTGAGCAGCAGCCGTCATTGATATTTTTTATCCTTGTAAATGTTGACCCTTTGTTTATATTGCAGTAAAATAGAAAAGATAGGGAATTTATTTCCTGTCAATAATATACAATATACGAAGGATTTTCCTTCTGAAAGGAGCATGAAAAATGGGTCTTGAAGAAAATGCAGTCATTCAATTTCTGAGCAAACTGGATGCGTCTCCGTTCCTGGTGAAGTATTTGGGGAAAGAATATCATATAGGCGAAGGCGCTCCTGCCTTTACCGTGAACATTAACAAGGAACTGAACGTAAAGGATCTGTTAACAAGCACTTCTCTGGCATTGGGCGAAGCTTATATGCGCGGGGATCTCTCCATTGAAGGCGATCTGTATGAAGCGCTGGCTCATTTCATGGGCCAGATGGATCGGTTTTCAACCGATAAGAACAAACTGAAAAAGCTGATATTCACCTCCAGTTCCAAGAAGAACCAGGAAAAAGAGGTGACTTCTCATTATGATATCGGAAATGATTTCTATGCGCTGTGGCTGGATGAAACGCTCAGTTATTCCTGCGGCTATTTTGAGAGTGAAAAAGACACCCTCTATGACGCGCAGGTTCACAAAACGGAGCGGATTTTAAAGAAGCTGTACCTGAAACCGGGCATGGAACTTCTGGACATTGGCTGCGGATGGGGCTACCTTCTGATCCAGGCGGCCAAGAAGTACGGCGTCAAGGGCATGGGCATTACGCTGAGCAAAGAACAGCAGGCCGGATTCCAGAAGCGGATCAAAGAAGAAGGGCTTGAAGATCTCCTCACCGTGGAGCGGATGGACTATCGGGATCTGCCCAACTGCGGCCGTACCTTCGATCGGGTGGTCAGCGTGGGCATGGTCGAGCATGTGGGCCGTGATAATTACAGCCAGTTCCTCTCCTGCGCCAAGGAAGTGATGAAGCCGGGCGGCCTGTTCCTCCTGCATTTCATCAGCGCGCTGAAGGAACATCCGGGCGATCCCTGGATCAAAAAATACATTTTCCCGGGCGGCATGGTTCCCTGAGAGAGATGATCAACGCAGCGGCCGATTACCGGTTCTACACGCTGGATATGGAGAGCATGCGCCGTCACTATAACCGCACACTCCTGTGCTGGAACGCCAATTTCCAGAAGCACAAGGATGAGGTAAAGGAAAAATTCGGGGAAGAGTTCGTCCGGATGTGGGAGCTCTACCTGTGCGCCTGCGCGGCCACCTTCTATAACGGCATCATCGATCTGCATCAGATCCTGTGGACGAACGGCGTAAACAACGAACTGCCTATGACCAGGTGGTATTAAGCGAAGCATCGCTTTAAAGATTCTTTCCTCACGGCGGCAGCCCTCTCATTTGAGGCTGCCGCCGTTTGCCGTCTTTGGATCAGCCTTTCCCTTCCGAAATCTCCTGCTGCAGCGCAAAGGAATACAGCAGCTTCTCCTTCACGCGCTTTCCTGTAAGCTGTTCCAGCGCGCGGGCATAATAGCGAAGCTGTACCCTGTAGCGGTTCAGCAGTTCTTCCTTCCGTTTCACCGCATCCGTTTTATAATCGGCCAGCACCAGGCCGTCTTCTTCTTCCAGCCATACGTCAATGATCCCCTGAACCAGAACCGTCTCTTCCTCCGGGAAAGAGGGACTTAATTCCGCGGCGGACAGGCCCAGGACAAATGGCTGTTCCCTGTGAAGCCTGCCGTCTCTGGCTGCTTTTCCCATCCGGACGGCCAGGGAACTTTCCAGAAAATGCAGGAATTTCCCAGGGAAAATGGCCGCACGGTATTCCGCAGACAGCCTGCCCTGCCGCTCCATCGCCTCCAGCCTGTCCGCCACGGCCTGCCTCGTCCTCTCCTGCTGCGGCAAGCCAAACCACTCCGCAAAGTCAAACAGTTCCAACGCCTTGTGATATGCGCTTCCTCTGGCCGCTCCGCCTATCCGCGTGCCTGCTTCCCCTTCTCCGGATCCCTGTCCCATTCTTTCCTGCCCAGTCTCCTCCCCGGCCTCCAGCTCCGCCTCTTCTTGCCGGGACTCTTCTGGCCCGGCCTTCTCTGGCTTGGCCTCTTGGAGCCAAACCTCCTTCTGGATGAATTTGGGCAGATACGGCACCGGTTCTTCTTCCTCAAACAGATGATACGCTTCTTCAGCAGCTTCCTTCATCCCCGCTTTTTTCAATTCCGATACGGTGGTTTTCACATAAAGCCCTTCCAGATCCGTATGGGGATAGACGCTCTCCAGACGTTCCTTCAGCCCGTTATCGATTTCCTCTTCCTCCTTCTCCACATAAGCAGGCTCTTTGGCGGCGAACTGCTTCAGCTTCAGCCGCAGCTGCTCCTGGCTTTTCCCCTTTCTCACCTGGTCGGTAAGAAGCTGCGAAGCATTCCTCTGCTCAATCCTCTGCCCGCAGTCCAGCCATGCGGGCAGCAGCCAATCCAGATAACAGGAAGCGGACACACGCTGATAAAAGGGCAGAAGGAGGGCAGGCTCTCCATTGCATTTCTCCCCGGCCGCCTCCAGCTTCCGGTTCAGCTTTTCCGCCCGCTCTGCCTTACAGCTTCCGGTCAGGATCAGCTTTTCCTTCGCCCTGGTCATAGCCACATACAGGACGCGCAGTTCCTCCCCCAGGCTGTCTTGGCGCAGCTTGCCTGCCATCACGTTCTTCTTAAGCGTATTCCGCTTGATCCGCAGCCTGCTGTCCACCTGTTCCACGCCGAGCCCCATGTCCATATCCGCGATCACCGGCTTCGCCGTATCCTGCATATTGAACCGTTTTCCCAGGCCGCACACAAAGCAGACCGGAAATTCCAGCCCTTTGGACTTGTGGATGCTCATGATACGAACCGCGTCCGCGTTCTCATCCTGAAGGCTGGCTTCCCCATAGTCCACATCATATTTTTCCAGCTGCTCCATATATCGGATGAAATGAAAGAGCCCGAAATAACTCGTTTTCTCAAAACTCTCCGCCCTGGAAAGGAGCATCTGCACATTGGCGCAGCGCTGCTGCCCGCCCGGAAGGGCGGAAACCATATACAGATACCCCGTCTCCTGCAGGAATTCTTCAATCAGCTTATGGATCGGCATATAGGCCACATAACTGCGGAATCTGGAAAGCTGTTCCAGGAAGGAACGCGCTTTCTGTACAAGCGCATGTGCCCCCTGCACGCGCTCGCCTGCGGCCTGCACGGGCCCGGCCTCTTCTCCCCCCTGCCCGTCTTCCTGCGCTTCCTCCTGCGCATATTCCGTCAGGCTGTCATAGAGCTTCTTATCCGTCCGCCCTGCCCGGATACGGGCTATCTCCTGATCCGTAAAGCCTCCGACGGGCGAATGCAGCACCCCGAACAGCGGGATATCCTGCAGCGGATTATTCAGGATTTTCAGGTAATTCAGAACGGTCTGCACCTCTGTCGCCGCGAAGTATCCCGTTTTGGAGGACAGATAAACCGGAATGCCATACTCTTCCAACACCTTCCGGAATGTTTCATCCCAGCCCGATGTGGCGCGCAGCAGGATCACGATATCCCGGTATTCGGCAGGCCGCAGTTCTCCCGTCTCATCATCCGTAACGGGAAGCGTTCCCACCAGTTCGCGGATCCGTCCCGCCACCATCAGCGCTTCCCGCTCCCGATCCTCCATGCCGTCCTCTCCTGCCACGGCCAGCAGCGCCTCCGGCAGATAGGGATCCGGCATTCCTTCTTCTCTTTCCGGCTCCTTATAGACCGCGCCGGGATAGAGTGCCGCGTCCGCATCGTAGGCTACGCCTCCCAGATCCTTTCCCATCAGCCTGGAAAAGACCTGGTTCACATTCTCCGTCACCTGACGGCGGCTCCGGAAATTTTTTTTCAGGTCAATGCGTCTCTCCTTCGCCCCCTGGCTGCCGTCGCCATGGGCATAGCTGTCGAATTTTTCCATAAAAAGTTCCGGCCTGGCCAGGCGGAATTTATAAATGCTCTGCTTCACATCTCCCACCATGAATCGGTTATATCTGCCCTCTTCCTCCGTTGACACGCTTTTGAGCAGAAATTCCTGAACCAGGTTGCTGTCCTGATACTCGTCAATCATGATTTCCGCATAGGAATCTCTCAGTTCCACAGCCGTGCGCGTCGGCACAACCTGCCCTCCCTCCCTGCGTGTCAAAATCTGCAGGGCAAGATGTTCCATGTCGTGAAAATCCAGCACATTCTTTTTCCGCTTCTGTTCCGCAAGGCGTGCGCAGAAGTCTTCCGTCATGGAAAGAAGCATGGCAACCTGGGGAGCGCAGGCCTCCATCCGCTCCTTTTGGCTTTCCGGGGAAGCATAGAAATACTTCTTGCCGATCTCCTGCAGCATATCTTTAAATTCCTGCCGCAGTTCCTTGGCTTCTTCCCTCGCCTCTTCCGATACGGACGCGTCCTTCTTGGAAGAGAGCCTGGCAAATGTCAGATTTCCGAAGCCTTCATAGAGTTCCTGCAGGCTCTCCGCCTTTTTCAGAGAACGAAGCAGTTCTTCGTCCGCTTCCAGCGCTTCCAGATACATATATGCACCATCCGGCCTCTGGCAGAGCCTGCGGTTTTGTTCCAGTAAGCGTTCCGCTTCCGAAAGCAGGAGGCGGATATACTCCTTCAGCTGCCGGACAAACCCGCAGGCATCCAGCCCCTCTTTGGGCAGATCATAATCCTTCTTATGTTCCTCCAGCCACTCCTCGGGCCATGGATAACTCATGGCGAACTCATATAAGGAAAGGATCTGTTCCTCCAGCCGCTTTTCATTCCCCAGCGGGGCAAAGAATTCCACAAAACTGCGGAAATCTTCTTCATCTTTCTGAAAATATTCCTCCAGCATGTCGTGCAGCACATCCTGCTTCATGAGCCGGATCTCTCCCTCATCAGCCACCCGGAAATCCGGATCCAGGTCGATTTCATCGAAATGATTCCGAATGATATACAGACAGAAACTGTCGATCGTGGTGATCTGCGCGTTATGGATCAGCGTTAGCTGCCTGGCAAGATGCGCATCCTGCGGATTCTCATCCACCGCGCCGGAAAGGGCCTGGCTGATCCTCTCCCGCATCTGTGCGGCCGCCGCGTTGGTGAACGTCACCACCAGAAGACGGTCAATATCCACGGGACGATCCGGATCGCTGACCATGCGGATGATCCGTTCCACCAGAACCGCCGTCTTGCCGCTCCCAGCCGCCGCCGATACCAGGACGCTCGCATTCCTGGCATCTATTGTTTCCTGCTGCTCCTGCGTAAATGTTACCGCCATTTATCCGTTCCTCTTTCCCTTCTTCCGAACTTCTGCATTTCCATCCTTTTCTTCTTCCACCTGCTCCGTTACAATTCAGCCTCTGGTTGAATTGTAACGGCGACCCTATCCTTCATCCTGCGGAGCGCTTCTGCATCCTCCAGCTTCTCCAATTCCCGCTTCTGAAAGCCCGGAATCCTTCTGTCAAACCCGCATACCTTACTATAAGGGCAATAGGTACAGGCGCTCTGCCCCGTCTGGCCGCCTCCAGGCTGCTGATAGGGATCCAGCGCGATCCGCCCTTCCAGAATATCGGAACCGATCTCTTTGATTTTCAGGTTCACATAGTCCGAGATCACTCCGAACTCTTCTTCCGCCAAGACGCTGGAACGGGCTCCCAGCCCTCCATCCCTGCGTCGTTCCACCGGGATCACGTCTGATTTTCCGGTAAAGGAGCCGTCGAGGCTGTGGATGATCCGTTCATCCGCATTTACCACGCCCGTCATGCGCAGCGCCTGATTCAGTTCCTCCTGCGCGCGCCTGGCCACCTCTTCCGGTTCTCCTCCTTCCAGCTCTACCAGCGGATCCTGCACCCTGTAATACAGCATGGCGGCCGGTACGACCTGACTGTCCGGATGGCTCTTCTGTTCCATCTCCATCGCCGCGTTCATGTAGACCACCAGCTGAAGCTGCAGGCCATAATAGAGGGCCGCGAGGCTGAAATCCCTGCTTCCCGATTTATAATCAATCACCTTCACATAGACCGTTTCCGCATCCCCTTCCCGTTCCTTCCAGGTATCCACCCGGTCGATCCTTCCCTTCAGACGGAGCCTCTCTTCCGGCGTGAGCGCGATATTCACGCTGGAAAGGTCTTCCAGGACAGAAAAGGAAACTTCAAACTGTTCCGGGACGAACACACCCTTTTTCAGCTGATACTGCAGGGTGTAAACCGTTCGCTTCAGAATTCGCTTAAGCCGCCGGATCAGGTAACGGTTTCTGGCGGTATCATACAGAATCGCCGAGCCATAGGAAGCGGCATATGCTTCTACAGCTTCCTCCACCATCGTTTCCGCCTCTTCCTTCGGAAAATCGAACCAGGTATAGCCCTTTTCCTTCAGCTTCTCCGCAAAGAGTTCCAACACTCCGTGAAACAGGTTCCCCATATCCACCGCCTCAAAGCTGAAATCTTCCCGCTCCTTCAGGTATAACCCATACTGCAGGAAATGGGCGTAGGCGCAGGAAGCATACTGTTCCAGCCTGCTGACGCTGCCAAGAAGCGTGCTTCCAAACAGCGCCAAGGCCGCCGCCTTTCCCAGGGGCTGTTCCCGATAAGCATAAAAAGCCGCCTCCGCCATCCTCCCCGTCCACTCCTGCATCTTCGGTGATGCGGCATAGAGACGGTACAGCCTGGCGAATTCCCGCTCTTCCCGCCCTCCCTCAGGAAGCATTCCATCCGCATATCTGCGCAGTTCCTGCACCAGATAGTCCCTGCCGTCAGAAAGGCCCTGCACCTGGCTTGGAGCCGCCGCCTCTTCAGGCCGTCTGATCGAAACCGACGGAAAAAGCCTGCGCACCATGGAGATCAGATAAGACGGGCGCAGGGACTTTCCCTCCCCGCTCAGCCTAGCATAGGACAGATACAGCCGTTCGGATGGCTTTGTCATATTCATATACAGATACAGCTTCTGAATGTACATCTGCTGACGCGGCGTAGGCGCCAGTTCCATTCCGCTCTCCGCGAGGAATTCCCGATCCACATCCGACAAAAAGCCGCCCTGCTTCGCCCCCTTGGGGATCGCTCCGTCGTTCACCCCCAGGAAAAAGAGCGCTTTTACCTGGTTCAGGCGGGTTCTTTCCATGTCTCCGGCCACCACCCGATCCACGTTCTGCGGAATGGTTCCTACCTGGATTTCCGCGAATCCGGCCTCCAGGATCTGATAGAATTCCTCCATTCCCATCTTCTCATCCCCGATCAGATCCACAATTCGCTCCAGAAGATCCATCACCAGCCGGTAAATCTGCGCATATTCCCTGGCGCGCACTTCATCCTGCTCCTGGCGGAAACGTTTCTCATATTCCAAAAGCTTTCTTTGGACACCGTTGCTCTCAATGAACGCATAGAGCCCCTGCACCATGGAACGAACGGAAGTGAACCGTTCCATGAGCGGAGAAAGCTGCCTCATGAGCCTGCTCCGGCTTTCATTGAGCCCCTCCAGCTCTTCCGTCCCCTCCTGCAGACCTGTCCGCATAAGAAAAGGCTCGCTCCATTTCTTTTTCCCCCGGATGCCTGCCGCAAGCACATAGTTTTCCAGCCGATCCGCTTCCTGCAAAGTGAAATCAGCCAGGCCGCTGCGGATATAGTGAAATACAGTCTCATAAGAAAAGTTTCTCGACACAATCTGCAGCGCGCTTTTTACATATTCAATAAACGGGTTCAGCACGATCCCGCGCGTACGGTCCAGGTACAGAGGGATCCCATAAAGCGCGGCGGCGCTTTCCAGATAGCTCGCATAGGCTTCCAGATCTCCCGCAATGATCGCCACATCCCGATAACAGTTTCCGCTGCGGCGCAGATACTCCCGGATGGCGATGCATACCTGGCGCGTCTCCTCCCGCTGACTGGAAGCTTCCAATATCTCGATGGATACCTTCTCCCCTTCATACGGGCGCAGAGGATAGCGGAAAAGATTCCGCTCCAGCCAGGCCATGGACGGATTATCCCGAAACCTCCAGACAGGGCTGGCCCCAAGAAGCACGTCCTCCCCTCTCTCCACGCCCGCCTCCGCGGCCAGATGGCAGAGAGAGGATACTGTCTTCCTGCTCAGATGGAACAGATCCTGTTCCTCCCCTTCCGTATAGAAATCCTTCTTTGTATCCACCGTCACCGAGACCAGCACCTCATCCGCCAGTTCCATCAGCACCCGCAGCACCTTATTCTGAACCGGCGTAAAGCCCGTAAAGCCATCCACCGCCACAATGCAGCCACGGATAAATGCGGAGTGGGGTAGCCGCTTAGCAAGAAGTTCCAGCGTCTCTTCCGTCGTCACATACTCTTTTGCCGTAAATTCCACAAACGCCCGGTACAATACGCCCAAATCCTGCAGTTTCCGGTACAGCCCCCCTCGCCTCCTGGCAAATTCCGCCAGCTTATCCAATTCATTTACCCCGATCCCATACTGCATGAATTCCGAAATCGCGGACTTCACTTCGTGGATATATCCCGTTTTATTCAGGTTTCCCCCGATGAGCTTCGCCTCATCCTTTCTCTCCCCCGCAATCCTGCGCAGCACCAGGCTCTTGCCCGTATCGTCCAGGACGATCCGCTCGTCCTCCCCCACTTCCTCAAAGATGCGGTGAGACAGACGCCCGAAAGAAAGCACGTCAATGTTCATGATCCCCTTCCTGGGATGCATGCGCACCAGATCCATCTGCGTCTGCATGGTGAACTGATCCGGCACAATGACCAAATAATTCCTGTCGGGCTCCTGTATGGAACGCCTGATGATTTCCTGATAAAGCGCGGTGCTCTTCCCAGCCCCTGACCCGCCAGCCACAAAACGCAGCGACATATGCTTTCCTCCTCTTCTTTCCTCATGAACAATCACCATCATGCCGGGTATGGCAGCCGCTTCGCTCCGGGCCGGTATAATGTAAAACACATTATACCAGACCCCCGCCCCCCTTTCCAGTTTTGTTTATGCTGGACAGCACCGCTTTGTCCGCCTCCTTTCGGGGGATGAGGAGCGGCTGTGCCTGCTTGCCGGGCTGTCCGCATCCCTTCCCCGGCCTTCCGGCCCATACGGAACGAAACAGGGACTTCCCGGTTCCCTCACTACGGGCTGCTGTTAGGTCCGGCGGCCGCTCTCTTCCCGTAAGCCACTTCAAAAATCGGCTGTTTCTAAGTCTTTAGCATAGGGAGGTTCTCCCGCATGGCGGCTGAACTCCGCCCTGGCGGGCGTCAAACAACGCCGCCAGGACGTGCGGTAGAACCTCCCTATGCTAAAGACTAGAAACAGCACAATTTTTTCACAGGCTTACGGGAAGAGAAATACAAGCGAGCCCTTCAGCAGCCCTTTCTATGGGTGGCGCAGATGCCAGGGGTTCCTCAGGGATTGAACAAACCATGGGGCGGACAGATCGGCCGGGCTTTTTCATCGGGGCCTTTCTTTCCGGTTGACTTTTCCCGTAATCGGATGTACCTTATATGTAAGTGCTTACACAACATCAAACAGGAGGATTTTTTATGCGGTCTTACATACAGATTCAACCAGCGGACACCGTAGCCGTAGCATTGGTTCCTCTTACAGCGGGGGAATGGATCCCGGAAGGCAAATCGGGCGGTTTTCCGCTGCTGCAGGATATACCGGCAGGGCATAAATTCGCTCTGACCGACATCCCCAAGGGCACTCCGGTCATCAAATATGGGGCATCTATTGGCATCGCCAGTGAAAATATCCCCAGAGGAAGCCATGTCCACACCCAGAATCTCAGGACTGGTCTGGCCGGTCTTCTTTCCTATACTTATCACCCCGTCCGGTCATCCCTGGTTCCTGCGCCGGAAGCCTTTTTTGACGGATACAGAAGGGCGGACGGCCGTTGCGGCGTGCGCAATGAGATCTGGATCATCCCTACGGTGGGCTGTGTGAATGACGTGGCCTCCGCCATCGCCGCCCGTTCCCAGCATCTTGTTTCAGATTCCATCGATGCCGTTATCTCCTTCTCCCATCCCTACGGCTGTTCCCAGATGGCGGAGGATCAGGAACACACCCGGCGGATCCTGGCCGATCTCGCCCTCCATCCCAACGCAGGCGGCGTCCTGGTGCTGGGGCTTGGCTGTGAAAACAGCGGCGTGGAGGAAATCAGAAAGCGGCTGGGAGATTACGATTCCGAACGGATTCGGTTTCTTGTGGCCCAGGAATGTGAGGATGAGTTGGAGCAGGGCCTTTCTATCATCCAGGAGCTCGCCGCGCTGGCAGGCAGGGATCGCCGTACTCCCATCTCCTGCTCGGAGCTCGTTGTTGGCCTAAAGTGCGGCGGTTCTGACGGTCTCTCCGGCATCACGGCCAATCCGACGGTGGGCGCGTTTTCTGACCTTTTGATCCGCAGGGGAGGTTCCACCATTCTGACGGAGGTGCCCGAAATGTTTGGGGCGGAAACACTGCTGATGAACCGCTGTGAAAACGAAGCTCTGTTTGAGCAGACGGTGGAGCTTATCAATGATTTCAAAACCTATTTCACCGCACATGGGCAGACCATCTATGAGAACCCCTCTCCGGGCAATAAGGCCGGCGGGATCTCCACGCTGGAGGACAAATCCCTTGGCTGTACCCAGAAATCCGGCTCCGCTCCCGTGCGGGGGGTACTCTCCTATGGGGAGCGGCTCCGGCAGAAGGGCCTGAATCTTCTGTCCGCTCCCGGCAATGACCTGGTGGCAGCCACCGCCCTGGCGGCCAGCGGCGCGCAGATCATCCTGTTTACCACAGGAAGGGGCACTCCTTTTGCTTCCCCGGTTCCCACAGTAAAGCTTTCCAGCAATACGCCGCTGTATACAAGAAAACGCAACTGGATCGATTTTAACTGCGGCACGCTGGCAGAGGGCGTTCCCCTTGGGCAGCTGTCGGATGAACTGTTCTCCTATGTGCTGCAGGTGGCAAGCGGAATGCGGGTCAAATCCGAAATATCCGGCTTTCATGATATGGCAATCTTCAAACAGGGTGTAACGCTGTAAACGAAAACGCTGTGAACGCAACGGCGTTCCGCTCCCACCCACATATGCGCCGCTTCCTGCGGCAGAAAGGCAAGGCAGTATGAAACATCTTAGCTATCAAACCCTGAAGGAAATCGGCTACGACGGATATCTCTTAAAAGAAGCGCCCGAACGGGTGCTGCAGTTCGGCGAGGGCAATTTCCTGCGGGCTTTTGTGGAGGATTTCATCGACCGGATGAATGAATCCGCGGGTTTTGCTTCCAAAGTCGTCCTGGTTCAGCCCAGGCCTCCTGTTCCCAGTTCCAGGCACATCAAGGAAAGCCTGAACCGGCAGGATGGCCTGTATACCCTGTATCTTCGAGGTTCGCACAACGGCCAGAAGGTAAACAGGAAGCGCATCATCTCCTGTGTCAGCCGCTGCCTGAACGCCTATGCGGATTATGATGCGCTGATGGAATGTGCACAGAATCCGGATCTTCGTTTCCTTACCTGCAATACCACGGAAGCAGGCATTGTTTATGATGCATCCTGCCGCTTTACCGACCGGCCGGCTTCCAGCTTTCCAGGCAAACTCACCCAGTTCCTGTACCGGCGCTTTCAGGTATTCGGTTCCGTTCCTGGGAAAGGATTTCTCATTCTCCCCTGCGAGCTGATTGATGACAACGGCGCCGCGCTTCAGGACTGCGTATTGCGCTATGCCAGACAGTGGGAACTGGGAGAAGCGTTCCTGACCTGGCTTTTAGATGAAAACCTCTTCTGTTCCACCCTGGTTGACCGCATCGTCACCGGATTCCCGAAGGAAGAAATACAGGCCATGGAACAAGAAAACGGTTATATCGATGAAGCGGCAGATACCGGAGAGGTATTCGGTTCCTGGATCATAGAAGGGAATCCTTCCATTGCACAGGAACTTCCCTTTGAGAAAGCGGGGCTTCCAATCCAGGTGGTGGCGGATCACCACCCTTATAAACAGCGCAAGGTACGCATCTTAAACGGCGCGCACACCTCCATGGTGCTCGGCGCCTACCTGGCGGGATGGAACATCGTGCGCGACTGCATGGAGGACGAAGGGATCCTAAGTTTCATGAACCGCGCCCTCTATCAGGAGATCATTCCCACCCTGTCTCTTCCTGAGAAAGAGTGTAAGGATTTCGCCGACTCCGTCGTTTGGCGCTTCCGGAATCCATACATCGATCATGCCCTCCTTTCCATTTCCCTCAATTCCACCTCCAAATGGAGGGCGCGGGTCCTTCCCTCCCTGACGGGATACCTGGAAAAGACGGGCCAGCTTCCACCTTGCCTGACCGCTTCCCTTGCCTTCTATGTCGCCTTCTACCATGGTCTCCATGCATGCCAGGAACAGCGCCTGACAGACGAAGGCTTAGTCACAGCCCGTCCCGATGGAGAAGAATATATCGTCAAAGATGACCGGAAGGTGCTGGAATTTTTCTATGAGCACAGGGCGGACGGGCCAGAAGAACTCACACATGCGGTTCTGTCCCGGACGGATTTCTGGGGAATGGATCTGACCGCTCTTCCTGGCCTTGAGACACAGGTGGCCGCGGATTTGGCATGCATCCAAATCGAAGGGCCTTACCAGATGATGAAAAAGAGAGGCGCCCTGTCCTGACAAAAGCCGCACGGCTTACAAGGAAACGCCTCACTTCACGGCTGCGGAAAGCCATTCCTTCACCGTATCAATCCCGACTTTGGTGGCCTCCGCAATCTTCTCCACAGACATTCCCATGGCCGAAAGGGAGACTGCGATCTCCTTTTTGGCCTTTATTTCCCCTTCTCCCCTTCCTCTTTTTATCCCTTCTTGTATTCCTTCTTGTATCCCTTCCAATCTTCCATCCTGGATCATTCCCTGAATTGCCTTACACATGTTGACTCCTCCTTCCGGCGCAGCATATTCCTGTGTTAGGATTCCCTTAAGTTCCGGTGAATGCGTTAATTCCACCAGCGCGTCCACAGCAGTTTGGGAGACGCTGCTAAAAAATTCCTGATTTGTGTCGATAAAGCTTCGCAGTGCCTTCTTATCGTCGGCATGTTTGCGGAAGCCGAAGACTGCCCGAAGTTCTCCGCTATAGCGGCAAATCTCCTCATCCGTCATCCGGCAGACGTCCAAAAGATTCATCTCCAGCTGCACAGTACAGACAGCTTTCGCATCTCCTTTAAAGAGATCCGAAAACTTCATCGGACCGTCCCAGGGTTCCTTCCCCCAATAGAGCACAAGCGTTTCGCACCGTTCGAGCCGATCCGTTTTTAAAAAACGGCCAAGGTATTCTCTGGCAGAAACACCTTCGGGCACATGCCTGTTTCCTTCCGGCGTTCTCCATTCCGCATTATGACGATCCCGGATGCGCTGCATCTGGCGAGCATAGTTAATAAAATCCACTTCCAGAATACGAAAGGGCATGGCATAGTCGATCTCCGACTGATTCTCTATACCGAGAATGGCGAAGATTCTGCCATTTCGGATGCTCTTGACCACATCCCGGTACTGTACCAGGGATGTGCCTCCGTCCTCTCTGGTAATACGGATATATGCGATTTCCTTGATATCTTCATCCTGCAGTTCGTCGGGGGACAAAGGCTCTTCAAAGGGCATGGTACGGTTGAACAGCTCAGCAAAGTTTTCGTTGTTCAATTTGAACAGCAGCGTGGCGGCTGAATCCTTCTTCATGCTCTGCCCGGCGATTCTTCCCTTTCCTGTGCGGCGTCTGCCGCTTTTACTTCCCTTATATTCTATACCGCTTTCATTCTGTACACACAGCTTTTCCTTTTCTTTCAAAGGCAGGCCCCCTTCTGTACGGCGTATGGAACGCTTTTCGCGGCAGAAGCCATAAGGGCCACCCTTTCGTTTGGCGCTTCTTTTCAGGCAACTCCTGCCGTCTCTCTATTTACTGTTGCAATGGTTGGAAAAATAAGACTTCACATAGAGTTTCTGAAAATCGCCTAAGAAAGCAGATACATTCTGTCTTGACGAAAGCCGAACGGCTTAAAAAGAAAATTTATGTTATCTGAAGCATAACACTTTTCCGATAAGTGAGCAAGGGTTTTTTAAACATTTCTATCTCTTTCGTTACTACTCAGCCTTCCGCATATGCCGTT